>OMGX01001126.1_pt1 | contig 12596 bp, 6 predicted proteins | sample 1674381 | NCBI WGS metagenome assembly OMGX01 (sample SAMN05578582, study PRJEB25193) | human gut metagenome | biome: Human Microbiome; feature: human-associated habitat; material: feces | host: Homo sapiens | place: USA:Birmingham | reverse complement strand
GAAATTTCTATCAGTATGGCTTCCGCTTCATTGCAGTAGGCAATAAGGATAAATTTCCGCCGGAAAGCCTCATTATTTGCCGGGAAATACTCAATCCAATACCGCTTCCGCCCTCTTTGGTCGTAAAGAAGGGGATAAATATGTGTTCGGCAATGTCATTGGGAATGGCAGGTCCGTTGTTGGAAATTTCTATCAGTATGGCTTCCGCTTCATTGCAGTAGGCACGTATGTTGATATGTCCTTCTTTATCTGTATTTTTATCCGATTCGATGGCTTGTATGGCATTTTTCAGTAAGTTGATGACTACTTGTGATACCAGGTTCTCATCGGCATATAGAATAAGGTCGCTTGGCGCGATGTCCATATGAAAGGTGACCCGGACATCGGGGTACTGGTGACGGGCGAGTTCGACCATCCGCTCGATAAAGCTTTTTACGTAGAACAAGGATGGTTCGGGGGTGGGAATACGGGTGAATTTCCGGTATGATTCCACAAAAGAGAGCAGGCCCTTGCCTGTACTGCTGATAGTCTGCAGGCCGTTTCTGATTTCTTCTTTGGAAACTTGCGCTTCGGTCAGTCCCAGCAGTGTATCGCTCAGGGAGGTTATGGGAGTGACGGCATTCATTATTTCGTGCGTCAGTACGCGGGTAAGCCTAATCCAGGAATCTATTTCCTTTTCATCCAGCTCGTTGTTGATGTCGTTCAGGGCGAGGATGCGCAGATGCTCTTTACGGACTGTGATGTCGCTGACGCGGACAGACATGTTTACAGTGCCTCGTTCGTTGTTGAAAGGCATTTGCAGTTTGTCTCCCGGGCGGCAATTGGCAAGAAGGGACGAAAGACGCGGGTCTACGCGGTTCAGCTGACTGACGTGGGTAAAGACATTGAGGCCCAGCAAACGGAGGGCTTCGCTGTTTTTCTGATATACGGCACCATTGTCGTTCAGGACAAGGATACCGGTATTCACGCAGTCCAGGATGAGTTCGTAGTACTTTTCTTGCTGGGCTGTTTCACTTTTCACATTATAAAGTATATGGGCAACCCGGTTCAATGCACGGTTCACGAGGCGTGCGTCGGCAGTGTTTTCCGTTTCGGAGAAGTGGATGGCATTGTCGTTGTTTTCGATGGCGTCGAGCATGAAAAGCACCTTCCGCACATGATGGCGGTATAGCTTCTGCTGCCAGTACAGGGCTATGGGAAGCAGCGCAGTACAGAGCGCGCCCCAAAATACGTCCACAGTCCACATCACCCCTGCAAGGAGCGCTACTGCCAGACTGACGGCAACGCGGAATGAATAATTAAAGGCCATACTTCTTCATTTTGTTGTACAACGTCTGGCGGGTGATACCCAGCTGTGCGGCGACGGCAGAGAGATTTCCGCTACATTTGTCGAGCGTCTTCCGTATCATCTGCATTTCCATTTCTTCGAGCGTGGATGCGGCTGCTTCGGGAGTGCCGGTTCGCCGTGCCAGCTGGAACAGTTCTGCGGGAAGGGTTTCGTTGTCACAGATAATAATGGCTTTTTCGATGGCATGTTCCAGTTCGCGGATATTGCCGTACCAGGGGTGGAGCGTAAGTTTCTCGCAAGCGCCGTCCGTCAGGCGGACGGGGGGCTTGTCATATTGCTTGCAGAAGCGGGCGATGAAAAGTTCTGCAAGGGGGATGATGTCTTCGGGCCGCTCGCGCAACGAGGGTATCTCAAGATGTATCGTGTTGATGCGGTATAGCAGGTCCTCGCGGAATTCGCCTTTTGCCACCATCTCGGGCAGATTGCGGTTTGTAGCGCAAATCAGCCGTATGTCTACGGGAATGGGAGTGTTGCTGCCTACACGGACAATGCTGCGTCGTTGGATGGCGGTCAGCAGTTTGGCTTGCAGATGGTAGGGGAGATTGCCTATTTCATCGAGAAAGAGGGTGCTGCGGCTGGCTGCTTCGAACTTGCCGGCACGGTCGGCATGGGCATCGGTGAAAGAGCCTTTCATGTGGCCGAACAGTTCGCTCTCGAAAAGGCTTTCGGTGACTGCACCCATATCCACACTTACCATCTCCTGCCGGTTGCGCGGTGAAAGGGAGTGAATTTCGCGTGCCAGCATCTCTTTACCGGTACCGTTCTCGCCCGTAATAAGGATATTGGCATCGGTAGAGGCCACTTTTTCCACCAAAAGGCGGAGCTGCTGCATGGCGGGGCTGTTTCCCCAATACATGTTGCGAGTATCTGCAAACAGGTGGCTGCTTTCTGCCGTACGTCCGGCATTTGGGCCGTTGGCCGGAGATTTTGTTTCAGAAGCTGATACGGCATTCAGTAAGGTTTCCACCAGTTTCTGGTTGTTCCAGGGTTTCACGACGAAGTCTGTGGCTCCTTCCTTGATTCCCCGTACGGCAAGGTCAATGTCGGCATAGGCGGTAAACAGCACTACGGGCAGGGTGGGACATTGCTTCTTTATTTTATGGAGCCAGTATAGTCCCTCGTTGCCGGTGTTGATGCCCGAGGTGAAGTTCATGTCAAGAAGAACCACTTGCCATGACCTTTCCCGCAATACGCTGGGCAGGGTTACGGGAGAGGGAAGTGTGATTATCCCTTCAAAATATGGCTTCAACAAAAGCTGCAAGGCGGTAAGTACGCCTCGGTTATCATCGACAATCAGGATGTTTCCATTTTTTTTTGCCATAAACTATTTCTGTTTTCTGCAGGCAAAGTTAATGATTTATCTGCATTATATTCGGTAAATCTCTCAGTTTTCAAAGTATTAAGATTCTCCTTCTCATTTAGCAAATCCTTATGCCGCTTTATTTTATATTTTTGCTTGCTAAGAATTAATCGTCCGACAGCTGTTGAATTATCGTCCGATAACTGTTGGACGATAATTCAACAGCTGTCGGACGATAATATAACGATTGTGGGACGAATAGATTTAAGTAAAACAGAAATTAGTTTGTAGCAACTTCAGTAAGAGCTCATGGCGGTACTGAAAAAATTTATAGCAGTTGCAGTTTGATGCCAAATGACAAGCTCAGATAATCCTTGGGTTTCAGATACTTGTTGGTGAAGGCGCTGACTACATATAGGTCACATGTACTTATTTCATAGAAGAAAGTGATTTCTTTGGCCGTGAACCGTCGTTGCGGGTCGATGTCGTAAGTGATGCGCTGTCCTAAGAATGCATGGATGCGTACCTTAGAGGAGAAACCATAATATCCTTTAGGGTAGCGTTCCGGTTCATTGACCCAGAATTCATCGCCGAATACCGTGTTCAGATACATGCCGCAAGCCAGCGGTTCTACAGAAAAACGGCTCTGCTTGATTTGCAGGCTCCAGGGAAGGTAGTTCTGCTTGACGGTGAATGTCAGCTTGGTACGTTTGGAGTCATATTTGGGCAATACTCCGAAGAATACGTCTGTTTCCCATTGGTTTCTTCTGCCGTAATCCCATCCGGTACCGAATGACAGCAACCCCATATTGCCGGCAAACTGAATTTTGGTGTGCGTCGGAATCAAGGCCTCCCAATGCCTGCGGTAGCGGTGTACGCGGCGGTCATAACGGTTCTCTCTGGTCTGGCTTTCAATGACGGCATCCGGTTGCAGGTCCATCCATACGGTATCGTGTTCTATGATGAAGATGGTATCTCTCTCTTGTGAAAAAGCAGAAAAAGAGCATACCGACAAGAAGACGACGGCGCATGCCAGGTGATTAATAATATGCCACTTCGCGTTCATATCCGTCGGGGGTTATGGTGAATATATAGTAATTGCGGTTCTTCATGCAGTCGCTCATGTAATACATTATCCCATCTTCAAAGAGGTCTTTCTCGAAGCGATGGTGTTCGTGTGCGGATGTACAGAACTGCAGTCCGGGAAATTCCTTGATGTAACGCTGGAATACGTGTGCCACATTATTGTTGAACTCGTTGCAGAACGGGCGTATATGCATGGACACAACGGTTTTATCGAATTCCTCTTCATGGTCGCGTATCTGTGCGGCAAGAAACTCGAAGTCGGGAATGGGGCGGGAGTAGTCGAATTCGATGGCGTTGGTATTCAGGCAGACAAACTTTACCCGTCCTGCAATGAAGGAGAAATTGGGGTCTCCGAATATTGCACGATAAGTCTCTTCGCCCGTGCCCAGGCAGTCGTGATTGCCGAGAAGTACCACATAGGGTATCTTGAGTTTGTTCATAATGTCCCGTTGCCAAAGGAACTCGTCTGTTACACCGAAGTCACTGACGTCTCCGCCATGAATGACGAAATCTATGTCGTCCCGCTTGTTGAGGTGGCTTACAAAGTCGTCGGTCTCGTCATACCAGCGCTGGGAATCACCCATTGTTACGAACCGGATTGTTGTCTTGTTCTGGCAGTTCTGCTCTATTTGGGCAATGTTGTGGGCATTGACATCGGTTTCACCGCTGATGTGTACATCGTAAGGGTGATAATCTATCATGTCGCAGCCGGCTATAAGCAGGCATAGGAATGAAGGATATAAGAGTTTGGGGAATTTCATGTGCAGGTGCTTCATTTTACGTTTATACTCTATCTTTAGAAAACTGTGGGCAAAGGTAAAGTTTTCATTCTTATGGATTCTTTTCTAATTTCCCTTTTTTTTGTTCTATGAGGCTGAACAGAGATTCGGCCTCTGTCTAATTTTTAGACGGGAGTGTCTAAAAATTAGACACTTTTTTCTTCTTTAATTATGAGATGTATGCTGATAATCAGGTTTGTGCATTCTTTGGCACGCTTTCTGCAATATAGAAAGCAAGAAAATATATCTAATAAACGATAAACGGAATGAAACAAATCTATTATGTAATTCAGACTTTGCTGCGGGGACGTGGTTCGAATATCATCAAGGTCATTTCTTTGGGATTGGGATTGACGATGAGTATTCTGCTTTTCTCCCGCGTGGCATATGAACAGAGTTTTGACACTTGCTTCAAGGATTATGATAACTTGTATCAGGTATGGTCGATATTCTCGGTGAAAGGAGAGAAGTTTGAGCCTCAGGAGTGGAATTGCGGTCCCGTGGCAGGAGCTATTTTGGAGAATTTCCCCAAAGAGGTGGAGTCGGCAGTAAGTTTGAGCACGTCTATGGTATCTGCTCCTCTTTACAATGGAAGCGTGCGTCTTGATGACAGGAAGATTGCAGCCGATTCGCTGTTCTTTCGTACTATGGGCATCGACGTCCTGAACGGGAATCCCGAAAAGGACTTGGTGCAGAAGGATATTATTTTCTTGAGTGAACGCTTTGCAAGGAAAGTGTTCGGTGAGGAGAATCCCATAGGGAAAACGCTTAATTATGACCATCAGTTTGACCTGACGGTGAAGGGAATCTATGCCAATTTGCCTGAGAACGCCACAATCAATCCGGAAGCGGTTATCTCGATGCCTACCTTGTGGAGCCGCAACTGGAATAACTACTCGTGGAGCGGGGGAGACAGTTGGGTAGAGTTTATCCGTTTTCGTCCCGGTGCCGACAAATCTGTTGTCAATGCGCGTATTGATGCCATGATAGACAAATATCGCCCGGCAGAAGATAAGAAAGAGTACGGTTACACGGCTTTTGTGCAGCCCATCCGTGATACATACCGCAATTATGATGATGTGCAGCGGATGCGTGTCATTATGAGCATTCTTGGTTTTGCCATTCTTTTCATTGCGGCGTTGAACTATGTGCTGATTTCCATTTCCTCTTTGAGCTACCGCGCCAAGTCGGTAGGCGTACATAAATGCAGCGGTGCGAGCGGTGGCACGGTTTTCAGCATGTTTTTGCTGGAAACAGGTATCATCATTGCGGCAGCATTGCTGCTGATGGCGTTGATAATGCTCAACTTCCGCGATTTTGTGGAAGACACGGTCGTTGTAAAGCTCTCCACCTTGTTGGCTCCGGAGCGTATCTGGGTACCGTTGTCGGTAGTGCTTCTGCTGTTTATAGTGGGAGGCGTGTTGCCGGGCCGGCTCTTTGCGCGTATTCCCGTATCGCAGGTGTTCCGCCGCTATACCGAGGGGAAAAAGGGCTGGAAGCGTCCGTTGCTGTTTGTGCAGTTTGCAGGCGTGGCATTCATCAGTGGATTGATGTGTGTGGTGATGTCGCAATATCAGTATGTACTGAAAAAGGATATGGGGTATAATCCCAAGCAGATAGCCATAGGTAATGCCTACTGGGATAATGAAGCGACGCGTGACGCGGCTTATCAGTTCTTCAAGGGATTGCCCTACGTGGAAGCGGTGTCCAGCGCCAACAGCACGCCCATTAGCGGATATAGCGGTTCGATGATTCATAGTGAGAGCGGGCAGGCACTGTTCTCTTGTCGTTCTTCTTATTTCATGCGCGAGGACTTTCCTGCTTTGATGGGCATGACTATGAAGACGGGACGTATGGCGCGCGATAAAGAGGAAGTCGTGGTGAACGAGACCTTTGCCGAGATGATGCGTTGGGGAGACGACGTCGTGGGCCGTACGGTATATACCGAAGGGAATACATTCAAGGTCGTAGGGCAGTTGAAGGATTTCCAGATAGAGAGTTTCAGAACCGAGAAGATGCCTTTCATAGCCCGGGGAAACAAGAATTTTTATGGAACGGTACATGTCCGTTTGAAAGAACCCTTTACCGAAAATCTGCAGAAGTTGAACCACGATGTAGCCGAGGCTTTCCATGACCAGACTATTGACTTTACCGGTTATGAGAAAAGGATAGAGAACAGCTATAATTCTGTCCGTGTATTCCGCAATGCCACTTTGATGGCGGCAGTGACCATGTTCTTCATCATGCTGATGGGGCTGATTGGGTATACCACCGATGAGGTGCGCCGCCGCAGCAAGGAGATTGCCATCCGCAAAGTGAACGGCGCAGAGGCTTCTGGCATCTTGGAAATGTTGTCAAGGGATATACTCGTTGTGGCAGCTCCGGCAGTTGTCATCGGTACGGTATTGGCATGGTATGTCAACGGAATGTGGATGGAACAGTTCGCGGAGCGTATTCCCGTCAGTTGGGCAGTATACGTACTGGTAGTGATGGCCAATTTGGTGATTATCGTAGCCTGCGTACTTTGGAAGTCCTGGCGGATAGCGAACGAGAACCCGGTAAACAGCATTAAGAGCGAATGATAATAATATTAATACATAGAATATCATGATTGAAATTAACAACATCAGCAAAGTATTCCGTACTTCGGAAGTAGAGACAGTAGCATTGAACCACGTCAGCCTCGATGTAAAGGAGGGGGAGTTTGTAGCCATTATGGGACCGTCAGGTTGCGGCAAGTCCACCTTGCTGAACATCCTCGGGCTGCTGGACAATCCTACGGAGGGCAGTTACAAGCTGCTCGGTCAGGAAGTAGCGGACTTGAAGGAAAAGGAACGTACCCGTGTGCGCAAGGGCAAGCTGGGATTCGTGTTCCAGAGCTTCAACCTGATAGACGAACTGAACGTCTACGAGAATGTGGAACTTCCCCTTACGTACCTCGGCGTGAAGGCAAGTGAGCGCAAACGCATGGTAGAGGATATTCTGAAGCGGATGAACATCAGCCACCGTGCCAAACACTTCCCGCAACAGCTTTCCGGCGGTCAGCAGCAGCGTGTGGCGATAGCCCGTGCGGTCGTAACCAATCCCAAGCTGATACTCGCCGATGAGCCTACCGGTAACTTGGACTCCAAGAACGGAGCTGAGGTGATGAATCTGTTGACAGAACTGAATAAAGAGGGTACTACGATTATTATGGTGACCCACAGCCAGCACGACGCCTCGTTTGCACACCGCACGATACATCTTTTCGACGGTAGTGTGGTGGCAAGTGTGGCAGCGCAGGATTTGTAACAGACTTTTAAAACAACTTCCATGAGACAACTATATTACACTCTTCAGACACTGATACGAGGAAAAGGCTCCAACCTCATCAAGATTATTTCCTTGGGACTGGGGTTGGCAGTCAGTATCCTCATTTTTTCCCGTCAGGCATTCGAGCTCAATTATGATACCTGCTACAAGGACCATGAACGTTTGTGTCTTGTCAAAACAGTATGGTATTACAACAACGAGTATCATCCTTCGCATATAACTCTTGGACCGGTGGCTGGTACCATTGCCGAAAACCTGCCTGACGAGGTGGAGAGTGTTACCGTCACCCAGCAATGGTGGAGCAATTCGGCTTGGTTTGCCAATGAACGCCGTTTCCAGACCAATGCCATGACGGCCGATTCTTGTTTCTTTGCCACTATGGGCATTGATGTTGTCAGTGGAGACCCTCGCGAGCTGAATAATCCGGAGGTGGTCTTCATCAGCAGGGAGCTGGCCGGCAGCATGTTTGCCGATAAGAATCCCATCGGGCAGACGGTGGTCTATAACAAACAGATGCCAATGACCGTGAAGGGCATTTTTGAAGATTTTCCCGAAAACTCCAGTTTCTATGGAAGTGGTGTCGTGATGTCTCTGGCTACCTCCTTCAAGCATCATTGGGGATACTGGGGGTGGGGAGGTGGAGACAGCTATATGTCCTTTGTCCGTCTGCGCCCGGGGGTGCAATTGGACGATGTGAACACCCGAATAGAGAAACTTGCCGAGCAGGTGCGCAAGAGCGATGATGTGTTTATCAGTCTGGTTCCGATAAAGGACTACCGTATGGAATTTGGTATCAGTACCATGCGTATGGTATGGATTCTGTTGACGCTGGGAACCGCCATACTTTTTATTGTGGCGATGAATTATGTGCTTATTTCCATCTCAGCCATGAACCGTCGTGCCAAAGCTATAGGCGTACATAAATGTAGTGGGGCAAATACGGGAACTATTTTCGGTATGTTCTTATGGGAGACCGGAGTCATCATGCTTTCTTCCTTGCTGCTCGTAGCGCTGCTTCTATTTAATTTCCGTGAGCCGTTGGAGGACATGCTCGACGTTAGTCTTGCCGGTCTTTTCTCTTGGGAAAACATTTGGGCACCGCTTTCAGTGATAGTCATTTTGTTTATGATAGGCGGCATGTTGCCCGGGCAGCTTTTTGCCCGCATTCCGGTGACGCAGGTTTTCCGCCGGTACACCGAAGGCAAGAAAGGCTGGAAACGTCCGCTCTTGTTTGTGCAGTTTGCCGGTACCTCTTTTATTTTCGGCTTGTTGGGGCTGGTGCTTATGCAGAGCCATTACATCACCAATAAAGAACGTGGATTCGATTACCACCGGGTGGCTTATGCTTCGGGCGTATCCTTTGACTCGGATGCGGAAAGCGATGCAAATCGTAGTGTGATGCTTTCTTTGCCTTATGTGGAAGATGGAGCTTGTAGCGGTAATCTTCTTACAGACGGATTGAGCGGAGAAGGGGTTACGACTGATAACGGGCAGTGGATGAGCATGCGTTGGGTGGAATTTGGCAAGGACTATGCCCCGTTTATGAAGTTGGAATTTGCGGAAGGCAAGAATATGGATGCCCCTGGGCAGATATTGGTCAATGAAACATTTTTGAAAATGATGCATTGGGAAGATAAACCGATAGGCAGGCAAGTGCGCAACGGCGATCGCATAGCGGGCAATATTGTAGGTGTACTGAAAGACTTTGCTACATCCAATGCCGCTTATGTGGCGGTGCAACCTATGTATGCAACTTATCTTGACCGATTTTCCGGAAACATCCAATTACGTCTGAAAGAGCCTTTTGACGATAACCTCAAGCGTTTGAACGAAGACATGGAAAAGCTGTTTCCCACCCGTGACATTGTATTTTCCTCGTTCCAAAAGGTCATTGACGACCAGAACAGTACCGTCACGGATTTCCGTAATGCAGCTTTACTGGCTGCCATAACCATCCTTTTTGTTACGTTAATGGGGTTGATTGGCTACATCAATGACGAGATACAACGCCGCAGCAAGGAAATTGCCATCCGTAAAGTGAATGGTGCGGAAGCGTCATCCATTCTCCGGCTTTTCTCGAAGGATATATTCTGGATATCCTTGCCGGCCGTTTTTCTTGGAGGGCTGGGAGCCTGGTATATAGGCGGTGTCTGGATAGAGCAGTTTGTGGAGGGAGTGGATTTTGGTATCTGCGGATTCTTGCTTATTGCATGCATTGTACTATTGCTCATCATCGGTTGTGTAGTATTCAAGGCATGGCGGATTGCCAATGAGAATCCGGTAGACAGTATCAAGAGTGAATAAAGAATAACTTCAGGAAATTATGAGGCGGCACATTTATTATACATTACAAAGCTTGTTGCACAAGCAAGGTTCCAATGCCATTAAGATTGTATCTTTGGCATTGGGACTGCTGATGTCTGTATTTCTATTTGCACGGATTGCATTCGAGTTGAGTTTTGATAACTTTTATCATGATTCGGATAACCTTTATATTGTGAAGACGGGTTGGTTGAAAAATGGAGTGTTGGAAGGTAACGAAAGTCGCTTTACCATCATTCCGATTCCGGCTGCCATTGCCGAAGAGTTTCCGGAACAAGTGGAAAGTAGCACAGTGAGCTGTTCTCTTTTTGATAATAGTTTCCAGTTGGGTGAGCGCCAATTAGATATGTCCACGGTGATGGCAGATACACTTTATTTTTCTGTACTCGGTTTGGAGATGATAGAAGGCAATCCACAGGATTTGGCGGGTCCGGATGTCGTATTCCTTTCTGCCAAGTCAGCAAAGGAGGCCTTCGGTGACGAAAATCCGATAGGGAAAACACTGCGTTATGATTTTTGGGGATATCAGACTACACTGCTCGTGAAGGGTATCTTTGCCGATATTCCGTTGAACACTTCTTTGGAGAGGCGTCCAGAGGCAATCATTTCCTTTCCTACTATAGGGCGGCATCTGAAGTGGAACCTAGGTTGGCAAAGCGGCGGAAACTACGACGGTTATCTCAGGCTGCGCAGCCCGCAGGATGCTGATTGGCTGAATGAGCGTATGTCCATAGCTATTGCCCGTCATATTCCACCGGAAAGTGGTTTAGAATTGAGCGTACGTATTGTCCCTATCCATAATCTGCATGTCGAGACTCCTCAAGTACGGAAGATGATTTGGATTATGTTCTTCCTGGGTATCGTGCTGCTTTTTACGACCGCATTGAATTATGTACTCGTTTCCGTGGCTTCGCTGACACAGCGTGCCAAGGCCATCGGTGTACACAAATGCAGCGGTGCTTCGGGAAGTAGCATCTTTTCCATGTTCATGGTAGAGACTGCTATAGTAGTAGGGCTTGCCTTGCTGCTCATTGGACTGCTGGTGTATATTTTCCACGAAAAAATGGAAGAATTGGCAGCTGTACCTCTCAGTGCTCTTTTTGACTGGCAGAATCTTTGGGCACCATTGTCGGTGATACTGTTACTGTTTATTTTAGGTGGTTGCCTGCCTGCCATGCTTTTCGCTCGTATTCCGGTGACACAAGTGTTCCGCCGCTACACTTCCGGGCGTCGTGGCTGGAAACGGGTACTGCTTTTTGTTCAGTTCATCGGAGCGGCATTCATTCTGGGGATGATGCTGATGGTCGTTTCACAGTACAGTTATGTAACGACGCGTGACCGTGGTTGGCGTCTTGAACGTGTGGTATATACCACCCAGCGGGAAGTGGATGGCAATAGCCTGCGTAGTCTTGTCGGCAGTTTGCCTTATGTGGAAGGGGTTGCTTCGGCAGAACGCCCTATATTGTGGTTCGGTTCTAACCAGCCAATTCTTGACAATCAGGGTAACGAGCTTTTCTATCCTCGTAATACTTGGTTCGACAGTGATTTTCTTCCTTTCATTGGTCTGAGACTGAAAGAGGGGCATAACTTGACGGGAGAAGGTCAGTTGCTTGTCAACAGTGTCTTTTGTGAGAAGATGAATTGGACAGACAGCCCCATAGGCAAGCGGGTGAATGATTATGGCACTGTTGTCGGGCTGTTAGACAGTTTCAGTTTTGCCGATATGCCCAACGATAATTTGCCGGTGATGGTGGAATGGACGGGGAAGACAGCTGCCACCCTGCATGTTCGCCTCAAAGAGCCATTGGATGAAAATCTCGCCCGCCTCAATGAAGAGATGCATCGGATTTATCCTCAGAAAAGCCTCGTATTCCGTTCGGTGGAGCAGGAAATGCGCAGTTATGCCGAGTCTGTACGGGTATTTCGTGATGTCACCCTGCTGGTTTCATTGACCATACTCTTTATCATTCTGATGGGACTGATAGGCTATGTGAATGATGAAATCCGCCTGCGTTCAAAAGAGATTGCCATTCGTAAAGTGAATGGAGCGGAGACGGAAAGTATTTTGCTGTTATTGTCAAGAGATGTGCTTTGGCTGGCCATTCCGTCTGTCGCCATAGGTATTGGGGGAGCATGCCGGGCCGGAAAGCTTTGGGCGAGCCAGTTCTCTGATGTTGTGCCATTCCCTATAGGCGGATATATTGTTGAAGATCGTCAGTTTGCCGTTGATGTAGTTGCCGAAATAGTCGGATCCGCCCGCCCTGCAAGGGAAGATTTCGAGAATGCCGGTGAACGGGGCGTCCTGCGCCACCTGTTCCGTGATCCGGGCGCTGATTTTCGGGGTTACCAGATTTTCGGGCGTTCCGGAGCCGTTGTTGTTGTCGTCGTCGGAGCAGGATACGGCGGAAAATCTAGATCGGAAGAGCACACGTCTGAACTCCAGTCACTT
>OMGX01001105.1_pt1 | contig 12754 bp, 9 predicted proteins | sample 1674381 | NCBI WGS metagenome assembly OMGX01 (sample SAMN05578582, study PRJEB25193) | human gut metagenome | biome: Human Microbiome; feature: human-associated habitat; material: feces | host: Homo sapiens | place: USA:Birmingham | reverse complement strand
CCCCAAAGCATGGGGAATTTTTTATTTGGAGGAAAAACCTTATGCGTAACAAAAGAGTGGAAAAACTGGTCAAGCTGGCGCTACTGTGCGCAATGTCGCTGGTGCTGATGTATGTTGTGCGTTTCCCGCTCATACCCACGCTGCCCTTTTTGGAATACGATATGGCGGACGTGCCCATATTGATAGGCGCGTTTATGTTCGGCCCGCTTGAGGGGCTTCTGCTCACGGCGGTGGTCAGCCTGCTTCAGGCGCTTACGGTGTCCGCGGGGTCGGGCTGGGTAGGCTGCATTATGCATTTCTTTTCAACTGGTGCGTTCGCAATAATCGCGGGCATAATATACCGCCGCCGCCACAATATACGCGGCGCGATAGAGGGCCTTTTGATAGGCTCCGCCGCCATGATAGCCATAATGGTGCCGCTGAACTATTTCCTTACGCCAATATTCTTAAGCGGCCCGAATAAGCCCTACGCCGATGCGCAGGGCGACATATGGAGCGTAATGTGGAGCTTTGTGGCGTTTAACTCCGCCAAGGCCGCAATAAACTCGGTCGTAACATTCGTGGTGTATAAGCCGCTCTCCCGTTTGTTCAAAAAGGAGTTCGGGAGGAAATGAGGGGGGCGCTAAGCCAAAAGGCGCCACCGCTTGCGGGGGAGCTGTCGAACGAAGTGAGACTGAGGGGGAATAGGAAAAACACTTGAGCGCTTTGAGTCATTCCCCTTTCGTCATGGCTTCGCCATACCGCTTTCCCCGCACGCGGGGACAGCTTTTGGTTAGAATTTGCACCATACCAAAAGGCTCCCCTTTACGGGGAGCTGGCAAACCGAAGGTTTGACTGAGGGGTTGAGATAAAAAGCGAAGCCACGGGCGGGCCGCCAATGACGGCCCCTACAACGCCTAAGCGCAATTACACTGCTTGCGCAACCCTCATTCTTCGACGCAGAATTTCATCGTCGAAGCTGCGTCGGAGCAAAAAAGTCAGACATTTAGCCTGTTTCGACGATAGTGACGCAAGTGACGATAGTGTGCAGGAGTTTACCTTCTCTCTTAAAACAGTCCCGATATCATTCCGTTTTCGTCCACGTCTATGCGCTCCGCCGCCGGGACCTTGGGAAGGCCGGGCATTGTCATTATGTCTCCGGTCAAGGCGACTATGAAGCCCGCGCCAGCGGATACCTTAACGCTGCGCACGGTCACGGTGAAGCCCGTCGGCGCGCCGAGCTTTGTTTGGTCGTCGGAAAAGCTGTACTGCGTTTTTGCCATGCATACGGGCATATTGCCAAAGCCCAGCTCCGTAAGCCTTGCCATCTGCTTCTTCGCCGCCGGTGCAATGCTCGCGCCGTCCCCGCCGTATATGCGCCGCACTATAGCGTCTATCTTTTGTTCTATGGTCATGTCCGCATCGTAGGCGAAGGTGAAGCTGCCCTTCTCCTCCTCGCACAGGCGCACAACCTCGCGCGCAAGCGCCTCGCCGCCGCGTCCGCCGTCCGCCCAAACGGTCGAAAGCACGGTGTTCACGCCCAGCTCGCGGCATTTTTCTATTATAAAATCAATCTCCGCATCCGTATCCGTGGGGAAGCGGTTCACCGCCACAACGCACGGCAAGCCGAACACGTTCTTTATGTTGGACACATGCCTTAAAAGATTCGGCACGCCCCTTTCAAGCGCGGGTATGTTCTCCTCCGTAAGCTCGGTCTTTGCAAGGCCGCCGTGCATCTTCAGCGCGCGCACCGTTGCAACTATAACTACAGCGTCCGGCGTAAGGTTCGCCATGCGGCACTTTATGTCAAGGAACTTCTCCGCGCCCAAGTCCGCGCCGAAGCCAGCCTCCGTAACGGCATAATCGCCCATCTTCAGCGCCATGCGCGTAGCCATAACGCTGTTGCAGCCGTGGGCAATGTTTGCAAACGGCCCGCCGTGCACGAACGCGGGCGTACCCTCAAGCGTCTGCACAAGGTTTGGCTTTATTGCGTCCTTCAGCAGCGCCGTCATGGCTCCCGCCGCCTTCAGTTCGGCGCAGGTAACGGGCTTATCGTCATATGTGTAGCCCACTATCATGCGCCCCAGCCTCTCCTTCAGGTCTGCTATGCCCGTTGAAAGGCACAGCACGGCCATGATCTCGCTTGCAACGGTAATATCGAATCCGTCCTCCCTGGGCGTGCCGTTCACCTTGCCGCCAAGGCCGTCCACTATGAAGCGAAGCTGACGGTCGTTCATGTCCATGCAGCGCTTCCATGTTATCCTGCGCGGGTCTATGTTAAGGGCGTTGCCCTGCTGAATATGGTTATCGAGCATAGCCGCAAGCAGATTGTTTGCCGCGCCTATGGCATGGAAATCGCCGGTGAAGTGCAGATTTATGTCCTCCATGGGCACCACTTGGGCATATCCGCCGCCCGCCGCGCCGCCCTTTATGCCGAATACAGGCCCCAACGAAGGCTCCCTCAGCGCAACAACCGCATCCTTGCCAATGCGCCTTAACCCGTCCGCAAGGCCGATTGTGGTGGTGGTCTTGCCCTCTCCCGCGGGGGTGGGGGTTATGGCGGTAACAAGCACCAGCCTGCCGTCCTTCCGCTGCGTCTCCTTCAAAAGGGCGGGGTCAATCTTGGCCTTATAGCGGCCGTATTGTTCAATATATTTTTCGTCCACGTGGGCAGTCTTGGCTATTTCGGTTATTGGGCGCATTGCCGCGCCCTGGGCTATTTCAATGTCGCTTTTGTACTGCAATCGTTTGTTCCTCCTGCATATGCAAAAAATTCGGCCGTAGCACAGGTCAATTATAACCCATACCGCGACCGAAGAAAATACGCTGCGTATTATATATTATTTTGCCCGCGAACGCTTCCTGAGCGCTATGCATACCGCCGCTATCGCTATTATAAGCCCCGCCGCGGCATATATCACCCACGCCTGCACCGCTGCATCCTTTGCGGCAATAAGCTCCGCTGTGCGCACGTTGCCGAATTCGTCCCTGAGGGTTATTGTGCCAACGGTGTCGCCCTTCTTGGCCGATGCTATGTCCGATACGTAGGTAACGGTATAGTCTGGCTGCTTATTATCCTGATAGAGTATGTACACGTCCCTGTCAGCCGCCACGTCAAGGCATTTAAGCCCGCTTTTAGCCTGCTCAACCAATTCCCCTTCGCCGTAGCCGAAGCGCGCAAACGTGCGCGCATAGCGCATAAGCGTAGCCGTGTCAAGGCAATGCGTGTAGCACGGTTCCCCCTCAAGGAACATGCCCTTGCCCTTCATAACAACGCTGTAAAAGCGCAGCTCCCCGTGCTGCATGGCGCAGGAAAGGTTCATGCCGGAATCGGGTATATAGCCGGTTTTTATGCCTATTATATCGTCGCTGAAGCCGGTATCGTAAAAACGGTTGCCCAGCGGGTCAAGCACGCTGTTGCTGTTGCGGAAACAGAATGCCTCGCTCCGCTTGTTGGAAGCGGGTATGCTGCCCTCCCGCGTGGATACTATTTTGCGGAAGGTATCGTTCTTCATGGCGTAGCGGCAAAGCTTGAGCATATCGTTGGCGGTTATCAGCTGCGGTACGCTGCTCAGCCCATGCGGGTCAACGTAATGCGTGCTTGTCATGCCAAGCTCGGCGGCCTTTTTGTTCATCATGTCAACAAACGTGGGTATGTCCCCCGCAACGTATATGGCAAGGGTGGTCGCGGCCTCGTTGCCCGATGCTATCAAAAGATAGTTCATCAGGTCCCATACGGACACCTCCTCGCCCACCTCAAGATGGTCCGTATCGAGCCAGGAGCAGTTCTCCTTGCTCATCGCCTCCTCCGGCACCACCATTGTGCCCTTTAGCTCCGGGTCGTATTCCAGCACCAGCGTTGCCGTCATGACCTTTGTCATGCTTGCGGGCGGGTTGGTTTTGTCCGCCTCGCGCGAGAATAGAACCGTGTCCGTGGTCTCCTCATACAGCAGCGCTATCGGCGCGTTCTTCACCTGCGGCACGGCGTATGGATCCGTCTCCATCTTGTCGTCCTTCGCGGCAAGGCTGAGCGTGCAGCATGCCGCAATAGCCATGCACAGCGCAATGCATATAAGCTTCTTCATTCGGTTTTGTCCTCCGTCTTTTCATTTGATATATCCGCCTTCGCCTGCCCCAGCACTATTTCGCGGTACTGTGAAGGGCTCATGCCGCAGCAGCGCTTAAAGTTTCTGTAAAACGTGCTGAAATCCTGATACCCCACAGCATCGGCAATATAGAACAGCGACATATTCTCCTGCGCCATAAGCTTCTGCGCCTCGCTCACGCGCCGCCGGTTAAGATAATCCTGCAGCTTAACGCCCCGCGCGGCAAAGAACCTGCGCGACATTGTGGCCTGGGACATGCCGAACCGCTCCGCAACCTCCGCAAAGCGAATCTCTTCATAATAATGGTTATCAAGATAGTTGATAAGGCTGTCCGTGTTCCGCGTGCGCTCGTCCTCCCTTACGGCAAGGGCAGTATTGGCCTTTTCCTTCCCCGCCACGCTGAATATAAGATACAGTATTGCAAACACCTGATGATACACCACATCCTTATAGAATGCATCATCCTCGTCGCATATCTCTATTCCGTCCAGCGTAGCTTCAAGGCTTGTTATCTGGTTCAGTATCAGCGCCATGTCCTTCTCCCGCGGGGTTATCAGCGGCGTAATGTCCGCAAAGCCGCATTCCTCCCCGCATGCCGCCGTAAGCGCGGCGCGGGCTATTTCCGTGGTGACGGAGAAATTATAGAAGTATTTCTGCTCCGCAAGGGACATGCTGTGCATCACTCCCGGCGGGGTGAACAATATGTCCCCGCTGCCCAGGTGATATGCCCGGCTGCTTTGCGTTTGCCGCGTTGCGCCGGACTGCATTATTACAAACTGCGGAAAATCGTGCTTATGCGCCTTAACAAGGTTATATGCCTCGCTCACGTTATATACAAGGCAATGGAACCCTTCCGTGAAAAAGGAATTGCGTAAGCGGTCCGTTTCGTCCTCCCATTTATGATTTTTGTTCACATGCGCAGCCCTCCGTAGATATTTCGGTTTAATTATACCAAGGTTTTGCAAATATGGACAAAATGAAATGAATGCAATCACATTCTGCATTATGCGCGCGCTTTTTGCAATGTCCTTTTTATTATGGCCATGATAAAATATATCGTAGCCTAATATATAGGCGTCACAATTCAAACAAAGGAGAGCAGATCTTGACATCATTTATTCTGAAAAAGCTGCTGAATGGCCTATTACTGGTATTTACAGTTTCCGTGCTGGTGTTCAGCATGATGCATTTGATGCCCGGCGACCCGGTCGATTTGATAGTTGACCGCAAAGTGTCGCAGGAGCGCAAGGACATTATCCGCCACGAATACGGTTACGACCGCCCGCTTACCGTGCAGTACGTTGACTGGATATGGAAGATAATATCCAAGGGAGATTTCGGCACGTCCCTCCGCGTTAAGCAGAAGGTTGCGGATATGATGGACGCGCGCATACCGCTCAGTCTTAAGCTTTGCGGCTGGATGCTGTTCTTTGAAATAGTCATCGCAGTGCCGTTAGGACTGCTTTGCGCATATAAAAAGGATACATTCCTTGACCGCGCAATAATAAACGTTACCCTTTTCCTTTCCGCCGTGCCAAGCTTCTGGCTATACGTTCTGCTGATACTGCTGTTCAGCGTAACGCTGAAATGGCTGCCTATATCCGGCTATGAAAAGGCCGTCAACTGGGTGCTGCCCATAGGCGGCGGCGTGCTCGGCTCGCTTGCCGGCACCATCCGCCTTACCAAGACCGAAGTGCTTGACGTGTTCCGCGAAAAATATGTGCTTACAGCCTATGCAAAGGGCCTGCCGCACAAAACCGTTATGGTCAAGCACGTTATGCGCAACGCCCTCATACTTATAACCGTGCTTGTGTTCATGAGCATACCCTGGCTTATATCCGGCGCAGTAATAACCGAGCGCATATTCAGCATACCCGGCATGGGCAGCCTGCTCGTGAACAGCATAATCACTCAGGACTACGCCGTTGTTCAGGGCTGCATACTTATAATAGCCGTGCTGACGGTCGTGTTCAACACGCTCAGCGACGTTGTGGTCGGTATGCTTGACCCCAGAATTCGCATTACCATGAACGGAGGCGCCGGAGCATGAACTATTCCCCCATCAGAGAATTCTTTTATAATTGCAGAAGGAACGTTAACTTTGTCGTTGGCTTCCTGATGATACTTAGCCTTATACTCGTAGCCATATTTGCGCAGCAGATTGCCCCCTATGACTACGATGAACCCCATAAGCAGGCCAAGCTCCAGGCCCCCAATTCAACCTACCTTTTCGGTACGGATGATTTCGGCCGCGATATGTTCAGCAAGGTTATCTACGGCACGCGCATAACCCTTTGGGTGGCGCTGCTTGGCACAAGCATACAGCTTTTCCTTGGCGTTGTTATTGGCCTTCTGTGCGGCTATTTCGGCGGCTGGGTGGATAAGGTGCTGCTGTTTATAACCGACGTTACCTGGTGCGTACCCGGCACCATACTGGCGCTTGCCGTTGTTACGGTTCTTGGTAAGGGCCTTACCAATTCTATAATTGCAATATCGCTGGTCGGCTGGGCAGGCTACGCCCGCACCGTGCGCGCAAAAACGATGTCACTGCGCACGATGGCCTTCGTTGAAACCGGACGCGCCTTCGGCGAAAGCTCGCTTTCATTAATGTTCCGCTATATTCTGCCGAATATCGTGCCTTCGCTGATAGTGCTCATTTCAAACAACCTGCCCAGCACCATAATGGCCACCACAACGCTCAGCTTCCTTGGCCTTGGCTCTCAGCCGCCTTCTCCGGACTGGGGCTTGGCCATATCGCAGGGCATGAACTATGTTCACCGTGCGCAGTGGCTCAGCATATTCCCCGGCCTTGCGCTGGTGTATACCGTGCTTGGGTTCAATATACTGGGCGAAGGCATGCGCGATTTGCTTGACCCGCGCCTGAAGGGCCTGTAAGGAGGAAACACATGAGCGACATAGTGACCAAGCTTGACAATACCGAAGAGCCCCTGCTTAGGCTTGAGGATCTGAGCATAGATTACCGCATACGCAACGGCTATCTTTCCGCCGTGTCCGACGTTAATTTTACCATGAACCGCGGCGAGATTGTTGCGCTGGTAGGCGAATCCGGCTGCGGCAAAAGCACGATAGCCTTCACCATAATGCGCCTGCTTATGGACGGCAACGAGAAAATAGGCGGCAAAATACTGTTCAAGGGCGAGGATTTGAACAAGATTCCCGTGCGGGACATGGAAAAGATGCGCGGCAAGCACATAGGCATGATATTCCAGAATCCTTTGGATTCGCTCAACCCTGTTTACCGCACCGGCTCGCAGGTTGAGGAAGCCATATTGCTTGACGGGCTGAGCCACAAGGAAGCGTGGGAGCGCGTTATAAGCCTTTATAAGGACGTGCGCATTCCGGACGCGGAAAAGCGCGTGAACAGCTACCCGCACGAGCTTTCCGGCGGCATGCGCCAACGCGTTATGATAGCCATGATGCTTTCCCGCACGCCGGAGCTGCTTATAGCGGACGAGCCCACCACCGCGCTTGACGTTACGATAGAGGCGCAGATACTGCAAATATTAAAGGATCTCAAAACGCAGTACAATACCGCCATACTCATGATAACCCATAATTTCGGCCTTGTTGCCGAGGTTGCGGACAGAATAGCCGTAATGTACGCGGGCAACATAGTGGAGCATGGCAACGTGTTCGATGTTTTCGCCGCACCCTCCCATCCGTATACAAGACTGCTCATGCGCGCCCTGCCGCGCAAAACAAAGCACGAGGGCAGGCTGGAAACAATAGACGGCAACGTGCCGCGCATAACCGAAAAGAAGCCCGGCTGCCGCTTTGCCAACCGCTGCCCGCTGGCCAAGGAAATATGCTTCACCGAAAATCCACCCGTGCTTACCGTGAGTCATGACCACACATTCAGCTGCCATTTTGCGGAGGAGGCTTCGAAACTGTAATGAGCAACGCCAACGTTAATGCACCTGTACCGGCAATAGAAATATCCGGACTGAAGAAATACTTCCCGCTCACCAGCGGCGCCTTCAATGCCAAAAAAGGCTCCGTAAAGGCCGTGGACGACATAAACCTGACCATAAACAAGGGCGAGATAATCGGCCTTGCCGGCGAATCCGGCAGCGGAAAGACCACCCTTGCCCGCGTTATACTCAATCTTACCCCCGCAACCGAGGGCAGGGTGCTTATGAACGGGCAGGATATATCAAAGCTGCACGGCAGGGAGCTTAAAGCCGTGCGCCGCAGCATAGCCACCGTGTTCCAGGATCCGGCATCCAACCTTAACCCCAGGCTCAACGTGCTAAGCAGCATCATGCGCCCCATGATACTGCACGGCGTTCCCAAAGCGGAGGCCGTTGAGAAGGCGCAGGAGGCCATGAAGCTGGTCAAGATGGATGAAAGGTATCTCTATTCCTATCCGCATCAGCTTTCCGGCGGTCAGCTTCAGCGTATAGCCATTGCACGCGCGCTGGTGCTCAGGCCCGACATAATGGTGCTGGATGAACCCACAAGCGCCCTTGACATATCCGTTCAGGCGCAGATACTCAATCTGCTGCTCGATCTGCAGGAGCATTTCGGCCTGACCTATCTTATCATAACGCACGACCTTAACGTGCTGCGCTATATAAGCGACCGCATTGCGGTAATGTACCTTGGCAAACTTATGGAGTTCGGCCCCACGGAGACGATATCCTCCAACCCGTTGCATCCTTACACGCACGGGCTTATGGCCGCCTCCCCCATACTCGACCCCACGCTGCGCAGCCAAAAGAAGGAGCTTATGGGCGGCGAAACCGGCAGCCTTATAAACCTGCCCAAGGGATGCCGCTTCGCTGCGCGCTGTCCGCATGCGACAGACCGCTGCCGCGAGGAACTGCCCAAGGATTACCACGTGGATGCACTGCATCAGGTAAGCTGCTTCCTATACGACAAATAAGCATTAAATGATAACGGCAAAGCCGTATCAGATATAAAAATAAGGAGGAACCCCAATGAAGAGAATCTTGGCGCTGCTTATGGGCATAATGATGCTCGTGTCCGCTTTCGCGGGCTGCAGCAACACGGCGAACACCCCCAGCAACACCGATACCCCGGCCGGCGACAACACCCCCGCCAACAATAACGGCGGCGTGACCGTGGATGAAAACGGTAAGCGTACCATCACCATCTACGACTCCGAATGGCTCGGCACCAACCTGTACCGCTGTACCGGCTGGAATAATGCCCAGGACCTTATCGCGGACACCTTTTTCCTGATGGATCCCGAAGATCGCAACAACGTGCTGCCCCGTATCTGCGAGGGCTACGAAATCAGCGAGGACGGACTGACCATGAAGCTTATCATGAGCGAAGGCATGAAGTTCTATGACGGCACCGATGTTACTCCCGAGGACGTTATAGCCTCCATCCAGTACGGCCTTGACGGCAGCGACTGGGGCTACGGCTATTCCAACATTGAATCAATGGAGGCCGACGGCAAGGATGTTATACTGCACCTTTCCACCTATCGTACCGACCTGATGCACTTCCTGTGCACCTGCTTCATGGGCATAATCAAGAAGGACTGCCTGGACACCATGACCGATGATGAGCTGCAGTGGGGCGCTATCCCCTACGGCGCGTTCTACGTGGACGAATACATTCCCGGCGACCGCATAATCCTTAAGCCCAACCCGTATTACAAAACCAACCTGCCCCTTCTCAAGAACAAGGGTCCCGTTGATTTGGACTACATCACCGTTATAGTGGCCGATACCGAAGCATTCACCCAGACCACCATGCTTGCCAACGGCGAAGTGGACGTGCTGAGCGGCATAAACATGGAACAGCATGCCGAACTGCAGAGCATAGACAGCGTTATAACGCTTGAAAACACCTATCCCAACATTGAATACTTCGAGCTGAATCAGGACCACAAGGACCTGCAGGACATTAACGTCCGCAAGGCCATAATGCTTGCCCTTGACCGCGACGCCATGGAAGAAATGTGCAACGGCGCCATGAAGCCCGCATATTCCATGATAACCGAAGGCATGCAGTTCTTCTCCGAGAAGGCCGAAGCCTACTTCAAGGACAACCTGAGCAACAACGTGGAAGAAGCCAAGCGTCTGCTGGCCGAAGCCGGATACACCATGAACGGCGAAGGCTACCTTGAAAAAGACGGCAGCGTGCTGGAGTTCACCTTCCTTACCCGTTCCAGCGGCACCGCCGTTACCGTTGCGCAGGAAATGCAGCTGCAGCTTCAGGAAATCGGCATAAAGATGAACATAGAAACCATAGACTGGAACTACATCTATGAGCGCATGGCCGACGACGATTACGATGCCGGTATAGCCGTGCTTGAATGGGCGGAAGCCATACTGGTACTCAACTATGCTTACTACGATCCCAACACCAAGAGCGACGCCGACATGCAGGTTTATAAGGACCTTATAGAGAAGGCCGCCACCTCTTCCGATATGGATCAGGCCGTTGAACACGTTTATGAAGCCCAGATGGAAATGTTCAAGGATTGCGCCATAGTGCCCCTCTATTCCGATGTTTCCTACTGCGCATACCGCAACGACATCAATGGTCTTGTTGTCTGCGGCGACGGCACCCTGTTCTATAACGACATCAACTACGCCGGCTAATACTTGATATCAGCATAGCGTAAAGCAAAAACATGCCCGGTTCCTCATTTCAGGAGCCGGGCGTTTTCATTGCCGTATATTATTATTCGGTTCGTTTGAGCAGATAGAAATGGTTCATGCCATCCTTTGAAGCGGTCACGTTGCAGCCAAGCTGCTTCTTTTTGTCCTTATCGCATTCGCACAGAATGCCGAGTATTGTATTTGCAAACGGCATTCCGCAGCTTGCGTCTTTAAGTTCAAAATACAGCAGATACTCCGCCCCGTCCTCAAGGCAGCGCCATTCGTCAAGGAAGTCCTTAACGCGCCCCCAGCCGTGCTTTTCATACACAAGCGTATACCCCTCGTCGTGCAGCGGGTCGGTGTATTCTTCTTCCTCATGCGCTTCATCTCCGCCTTCCTGCGGCGTATAGCTTATGTCCGCATCGTTTGCCGTAAGCATACTTTCGAAAAAGTTACATACGTTATCGGTTATCCGCGCGTACTGTTCGCCGTCTATATCGAACTGCTCGCTTGGGTCGTATGCGCGCATAGACTCCGTTACCTTTTGCCTTATCGCTTCCAGCTGTTCCTTTACCATGTCAATTTCACCCTGATATGACCGCTGTATGGCACGCACGGTTTCAAGCTTACTCTCAAGGGAGGCTATCTTCTCGTCAAACGCTTTATACACGGTCGCGCTGTCGGCATCAAGCAGCGGCTTTATTTCGTCTATGGTGAAAAGCGCGCTTTGCAGGTTCTTTATCTTAACGAACGTTACCGCCTGCTCCTCATCATAAAAGCGATAGCCCGAGTATCTGTCCACCCGAACGGGCTTGAGCAGGCCAACGCGGTCGTAATACCTAAGCGTTTGCGGATTGCAGCCGCACAGCTTTGCAAATTCCTTTATGGTCATATCATCCATCTCCTTTCGGATAAGGTTATATCATTGCACTTAGGTGAAAGGTCAAGGCCTGCGGCAAAATATATATTCACGCTTGGCCTCCATAGATGAGTACGGTATCGTACCAATTTCAATCAAAAGAACCCGCCTGCGCAGTAAATGCGGGCGGGGATAGTTATTTTGATGAATCTCTATGCCACAGCGGCACTTTCAATTCAAACTTGCTTCTTAAATTTCAGCGTTAATCCATCGTATTTCCGTCCGTTGACCTCCCGCTCTCCGATACAGCGATTGCACTCAGCAAAGCCAAGTTTCTCGGCGCAGCGAAGCATGCGAACATTGCCGGACCAAGTTTGCGTGTACAGCTCGCACGCACCGCTGTCAAGGCAGTAATCCATAAAAGCGCGAAGGGCATTTGTGCCGATACCGTTTCCCCATGAATCCGATTCGCAAATATCTATGCCGACAGCGCGGTGAACTATTTGGCCTTCCTCAGCTTTTCCTACCCATTCATAGTTTTCGTCAATGCAATAGGAACATACCCAGCCAATGTGCTTACCGTTCCATTGAATCTCAAATTTCCAGCGGTAAGCATCATCAGGGCGGTTTTTCACCGATTCATAGTATTTCGTCCATTCTTTGCGCTCTGTCTCCTCGTCCGTATCTTCCTTCTCCCAAGGAGCATCCCATTTTTCCCATTCACGTTCCGCCGTGAACCAGCGCACATAGTCCTCTATATCCGTCTCTATCATATCCCTAAGGATGATGTTTTCATATTTTATCTGCATAGCTTATTCCCCCCACTTCTTGGTGTTTGGACAATAAGCATACCGTCTCGACAGTTGTTTCAGTTTCCAAGGGAAGTTCTTTCACTTCCTCACCATCAACAGGCACAGGAAAATTGAATACGATCTTCTTTATCCAGCTTCCGTCTTTCCTTTTCTCCGGGAACATCTCAATTCGCTCGATAAAGGCCTTCATAAACTCCTTCTGCTCCGCTTCCGTTGCGGAGTGGTAGACTTCATCAAATGCCAGCAACAAGCGATAGATATTGTCTCCGGAAATCTTCTCCTGCTGGATGCTGCGGATCTGACTTTGCAATTCGCCAATCTGAACTTCGATTTCCTCTATGGTATCATACTGCTCATCATAGCGGCGCTGCAAGTCCAAAATCTTTCTGTCATAGT
>OMGX01001091.1_pt1 | contig 12900 bp, 16 predicted proteins | sample 1674381 | NCBI WGS metagenome assembly OMGX01 (sample SAMN05578582, study PRJEB25193) | human gut metagenome | biome: Human Microbiome; feature: human-associated habitat; material: feces | host: Homo sapiens | place: USA:Birmingham | reverse complement strand
CGACAAACCAAACGACAAATAATTTATATGGATACACTGAAAATTGCGGGCGCGAGTCAACCCGACATGCTGTGGGAGGATCGTCCCGGAGCGTATCCCTTGTATTGAGGAGAGGTAGACCACGAACTTTTCGATAAAGTCCCGCTTCAACTCTTTGAACGGAATGTTCTTGACATGGTATTCGTATTCGTGCAAAGCTGCAAGACGCCTGCGCCGCAGGCAGTAATCCTCATAGGTGGAATAGGCGCGGTCTTTGCCCACACATTTGAGGAAGCCTGCAAGGTATTCGTTGAGGGTTTGCAACAAAAGACGGCAGTCATCGCCCATACCCAGAAAGGCGTTGCGAACCTTTTCGGCCGTAACATACAAATCACGGTCGCAGAGACGTTGATACAACTTACCGATATTGGTTTTGATGTTTTCCAACTTTTCATTGAGACGCTGGGCTTCGAGACTCCTACCGGAAGCTTTTTTAGCCTTGGCATCCCAGAGGGTGGAACGAACGGTGAGTTTGTAGCTGAACTGCGACATCGTGCCGTTGATGGTGATACGACCCATGACGGGAACCTGATCGGATTTTCGGACTGCCTTTTGAGGCAGAAAAGGACTTTGAAAGTGCTGCGTTGCATAATAACTTAACTTTTTGAATTCGTTAAACGTAATGTCAAGTTATTTATTATGCGGAAATTCGATGCAAGGGTCTGAAAACAAACGCCTTAATGCAATGCAAAGTATTTCGGGTAGGTAACGGATAAGTAACACAACTTACCGTTAAATCTGCCCGATTTCGCTTTTTTATTGCTCCGGACACATGCAGAAAAATAGAATTAAATACTTGCAAACAACATATTTACTCTTTTTTGCACTTTCGGTTACCTACAAATCTTCGGCTGATCGGTCGGGGTGTCGTTTAGTTAAGGTTATTATTGATTTTGAGAATGTTGATTCGATTTGTAAATTTGGTTTATTATAAAATGAACTGATCTTCACTTTGTTAGGCTGAGTTTTAGCGTAGAACTTATACTTAATAAATGTCCTATCCATCATTTTCGCAGCTATTGCCGCGCTTTCGGTAAACGGCAACAGGAGCATTGTGTCACCTTCGGTGTAAGGAGCGAGCAGGGGATTTTTGGTATCGAGCCTAGTCATATTGCTCACGCTCGTCAAGGTGCATGAAATACCTTGTGCATCGGCATGTGTTGTGTTTATGGGGGCGAACTCATGTCCGGAAATACTCGGGCTGTTAATCGTCCGCTCGATGGGCGCCCACTGTCCGCAGCCGGGATCATCGGCACCGATTATTTCATATGCCCGAAAGGTGGGGTATAGCTGAATCTTGAGGAGCTGTGCGGACTCGATGGGTGCAGGGTAGTCGAGCGCCGGAGTAAATGCTTCCCGTGTGTTCACGGTCTTATACCCGTACCAATATACATAATTTGGGAAAGATGGTTCTCGTAAGCGTCGAGATCTTTTTTCGACGGATGTGTCTCGTATATGTTAAAAATAATATGGCTTGGCGTGGAATGGCGATTGCTTGGGAACTCTTCGGCATAGGTGAAATAATAGTTTGTCGTATTATTTTGCACCATAAGGAGCAGCTCATCGCGTGCGACGTCGAGGACGCGCCGACGGAACTCATGGTACCTCGGGACTGAGTTGGCGCGGATACGCTGCTTGGATTCTGTACTCCCTTTCTTCTTGGGTGAGTCGACATTCAGAAGCAATCGGAGATCAGGGTAGGGAATAGCCCATTTCTTCCCATCTGCGTGTCGGCAGATCTGCATGTAGATCCTCGCGGTATAAATAGAACGGCAGTTGTCGACGGTAGCTTGTAATAGGCGTGAGTATCCGTAACAGGGATTGACCAGTAATCTGGCTATGTCTTCATCGAAGAAAATGTGGATATAGCTTCTGTTTTTCTGAGACTTGTCATTGTTATAAATACTCCTTGACATAAAGGCCGGCATCCGTCAGTCAGTGTTTCTTTGGCTAATTCCGACCATGTGGGAAATTTAACCGGTATCCTGATCAGATCGCTGATGGCTGCTCTGATCCGGCTATAATGGCTTCGGATATTCGTAAAAGCATCTAAAGGTATCCTAACCTCGAGTGTCCGCTCGTTAATCTTCCAGTAAACATCTTCGGCGTGCAATCGGAGGTTCCGCTCTTCCCCCAAAAGGTAATCAATTTTTGGATGTTCCTCTTTGTTTCCGAAGCGTCGGCACAGCGTGACGTATTCGTCTATATTTTGATTGATGATCGGCTGTAAAATGTTGGTGATTTTTACGATTGCCGATAGTTGTGTCAGCCGGTAATTGTATTTGGCATCCAAGATCATGTTTGGCTGGTTTAATTCGAGTGGTGCTTCGCCAGTCGGGAGGGTTGGGGGAACGATCAAGCTCTCGCTTTTGTATACTCGAGAGTCTTTGTTGCTATATATCGTTTGTACTGCCATGATCGTGGATAAACAAGAGAGAGGGGATATGGTGTGCCAACTGCTACCGTGGGATCAGTGATGCAGTCTTATCACCACTCCCCTCAAGTCTCCTGTGCTTTATATTGATAATTTCAATTCTTTATATTTTTGCTTGAGCTGTTTGAAGTCGAGCAATAAGGCATCTATTGTGAATATGAGAATTTTCCGGGAGGTGCTGTCCGGGTGAGTGGGAATGAGACCGGCATGGACATATTCACGAACAGTCACGGTGCATACGCTGTGCATTCGGGCACAAGCGTCAACGGTTATCGCGGTTCCATAGAATTTTTTAGGGTCGAAACATTCCTTTTTCATCCGTGTAATCGTGGCCTCCAGATTACTCACAGTGAATTCGAGTTGTTGAATGTAGAGACTGATCTTGGTGGAGTCGATATGTGTAGAGTCTTCCATGACTAATTACGATTTATGATATTCTCGTGATTGTAAATAAATTGTCGTCAGGATACGTTTTGGTCTCAAATTTTCGTGGCTCGAGCTTCCCTGTTTTTATTTTCTTGTTATACCGCTTTATTGCTTGTCGGCCATTTGTGACTACATTCCCTACAATTTTGAAAATGGCAGGATCTTTTACCGCCATTCCTTTTAAAAATGGTTCCCACCCTTTAGAAGACGGCACTTCAGTGAAAGTGATTTTTCGAGCCATGTCTTTGGTTTACAAATGTTATTTCTTAACTTTACCCAATTTATTGTGGTACGCAAGTTCGGTACGCACGTACCACAATGCAAATATAGCAAATATATTTCCTAATAAGCAAGAATATGCAAAATAAATTTCCTACAATTAAGGATAGGATATTGTATCTCGCTGAAATAAAAGGATTTGGCAAGAAGAATTTTTGTGAGAAGATAGGAATGTCTTATGGAAGTTTTACTGGGCAAGCAAAGAATACACCTTTGAATTCAAATGCGATAGCAAATATATTGTGTATTGTTCCGGATGTTAATCTTCACTGGCTGTTAACTGGGATTGGCGATGCTGTTATTGTTGAGCAGGAATTGGATTCTTCGTCTATTCGTGGGGAGAATACTGCAAAAGACTCAATGATAGCTGAGCTTATGACAATAATTAGAACTCAGGCTGAAACATTACTTCAACAACAAAATTTCATAAACGATCATTTCATGGAACTACACCAGAAAAAAATATCCCCCCCCCGCGTTGGCGTGGAATATCCTGATAAAGAGCATATTAAAGAGTAGTTCTGTGTTTGATATATTGTAGTGGGATCCAATTTTCAAACACGGACTCCATAATAGTATATCGAACAAAATGATAAAATTCTATTTAGCTACTCCCCAGCGGGAGAGATCGGCGATTATCTTATCCGTAACATTTAAGGGCAAACAGTATCGACGCACGACAAAAGAGTCGACTTTGGTAAAGTTCTGGAACCCCCAGCGACAGAGGGTTCGGGTGTGTCGTGAAAACAGATTGGCGAATTGCACGAATGATGCGTTGGAGCTGTGGTGCCAAGCTGCCCAACGAGCTGAAGTGTACTTTAAGAAAGGTTATACGATTCCATCTTCGCGAGACTTTTTCGAGGTCGTGGATGAAGAGTATTACAAAGCCTTAGAGCGACCTGTTCCGTCAATAAATACTCCGGAGTCCCCCTCTGGCTATTACTCTGATTATTTTGAGCGTTATATTGCCCGCTATGCCGATGCGAGGTCGATAATAACGATCCGGCATTACCGAACAGTCCTGAATAAGCTGAAGCAGTATGAAAAGATGATTCGGTGTCGTTTGCAATTTGAAGATATCAATATCAATTTCTATAATCAGTTCCGGATCTGGATATATAGGCAGGGATATTCGGATAATTATTTCGGCAGTCTTATCAAAGTGATCAAACAGGTTTATAGGGAGGCCCGGGAGGTGGATCACCTGCATAATTTGAATGGCACAGCTCATAAAAATTTTATCACGGTAGCAAAAGAGAGTGATCCTGTCTATCTTTCGGTTGACGAACTGATGAAGTTGTATAGATTGAGAATCACAAAAAACACAGTATTGAATGAGTGGCCGGATCTGTGCGGAGAGAAAGCAGTCAGGCAGCGCATAGCTACATGTGAACTGGTACGGAACCGGTTTCTTATCGGGGCATTTTCGGGCATGAGGGTGTCTGACTTTAGTCGTTTCAGCGAGTCAAATATTGTTGATGGGATGATTATGATGCGTACCCGTAAGACAGATACCCCGATTGCGATTCCACTTCATCCCGTGATACAAAGAATCCTCGAGAGCGATTTTGACCTGTCAAAGACAATTTCTGACCGTTTATATCAAGCGACTGGCGAAAATGGCCGAAATCGACGAAAAAGTGACAATATGCGAACATAGAGGGGGAGAGGTGAAAGAGATCAGGGTTGAGAAGTATGCTTTGATCTCTACCCATACTGCCCGGCGATCTTTCGCCACGCATCTTCAGCGTTCTAAAGTTCCGCTTTCTTCAATCTCGATGGCGTTAGGGCATAAAAAGGTTACAACAACGATGCGATATCTGCGGTTGGGAGTGGATGAGAATGCTGCTATACTTGCCGGAAGCTCCTTTTTTAAGGATTTTGAAGAGGACGAGTAATTCAATTTATCCTACATTTTATCCTACACAAAAAAAAAGGAGCTGATTATCAGCTCCTTTTTCCACAACTTAGTGCCCAGGACAGGGATTGATTTATGAAAACATATACAAACAACTGAAATTCGAATATATTTATAATATATTGAAATATAGTATATTAAAATTATATGCTATGAAATGTATTTTGTCTGTTTTTAGTTGTTTTGCAAAAATGCGGACACGGTGCGGACACGAAAGTATTGCTGTATTCGAATCTAAATCATATCTTTGTAGAGCATAAAATGAGGATGTATGGCAAAAGTTACATATGTTTTGGCGCAAGGGGAGAATAGTGCGGGAGAATCGCAAGTTAATTTCCGAGTCTACGTTTCCCGCGAATCACGTGTACGAGTGCCATCCGGCATTTGGGTCGATCGGAGACGTTGGGGAAAGAAAAACGATATCAATATTCCGAATATTCCGGGGGAGGAACGCGATGCGCTGTTGGCGAAGCGGGCGAAATTGAAAGAGCTGGTTGACGTGATCGAGACATCGGTCGAGGCAGCAGATGACAAATCGACCGTTACACGCGAGTGGCTCGAAAAGTTGATCCGGCGCACTTTGCGGCCGAAGACGGCGACTTCTGTCGAGGATAAGAAAATAGATTTTTTCTCGTTGACAAATGAATATCTCTCTACACACAAATTGTCCGAGTCGCGTGTCAAGCATTTCAATGTCTTGGTGCGGACGCTGAAGCGATATGAGTTGTATCGGAAACTGTCGAACCGACGGTTCGTGCTGGATGTACACACCGTATCCCCGGCGACACTTGATGATTTCGGGGCATTTCTGATGAAAGAACCGGAAATCTTCGACGTACATCCGGAGTTGTACGACGAGGTGCCGTATGCTCGGCCGAAGGTGAGGAAGAATCTGCCTGTGAAGCGCGGCCCGTACCTCAACGCTGCGGGAGAAACGGTAATTCCCGGCCGTCCGAAAGAGCGGGGCATGAATTATGTTTCGGACATGTTGATTCGTCTGCGGTCGTTCTATGTATGGCTCAATGATAATGGACATACTTCCAATGATCCGTTCAAGCAGTATAAGATCACGGAGATTGTCTACGGTACGCCTATCTATATTACGACCGACGAACGCAAACAGTTGGCCGAAGCGGATATGGGGGATGACAAGCAGCTGGAAACGCAAAGAGATATTTTTGTTTTTCAGTGCATGATCGGCTGTCGGGTGAGCGACCTTTATAAGATGACCTATGCCAATATCATCGGCGATTGCATCGAATACGTTCCCCGCAAGACGCGCGACGATCGGGTGGTGACGGTCTCGGTGCCGCTGATCGGTGCTGCGAAAGAACTGATTCGCAAATACCTCGACGAGAACCGTGGAACGCTGTTCCCGTTTATTTCGGAGCAGAAATACAATGTTTATATCAAAGCGGCGTTCCGTAAGGCGGGACTGACGCGCATGGTGACGACGATTGACCAGCGGACGCGGCAGAATGTTCAGGTGCCGATCTGCGACCTTGCTTCGTCGCACATGGCGCGCCGGACATTCATCGGGAATGTTTATAAAAGCGTGAAAGACCCTGCGATCGTGGGAGCGATGTCCGGGCATAAGGACGGCAGCCGGGCGTTCGCCCGTTACCGCGATATCGACATGGATATAAAACGGGATGCCGTGAGCGTGTTGGAGTAGAATTTGTTTTGTCGATAAATTTGTATAAATTAGCGACAATAAATAAACAAATAAGCAAATGCAAGCAATAGAGGACAAGATACTTAATAAGATGAAAAAGTGCGGGCGGGGTAAGCTGTATTCCGCATCCGATTTCGCTGTGTACGGATCGGCCGTATCGGTTGCGAAGGCATTGGAACGGCTTACCCGAAAAGGCGGTTTAGTCCGTATTGCAAGGGGCCTCTATTGCTATCCCAAAATCGACAGAAAGTTCGGACTGGGCATACAATATCCGACCATCAATGAAATCGCTGAAAAAGTAGCCCGGCAGAGCGAAGCCCGAGTTGTTCCGACGGGTATGCACGCATTGAATGTATTGGGATTGTCTGCCCAGGTACCGATGAACTATGTGTTTTATACGGACGGCAATTCCCGGACGGTCAATCTGTTCAACGGTCGCAAATTGCGATTCAAGCGTGTGGCGCTTAAAAATCTGGCCTATCAGAATAAAACGCTGATGCTTGCCGTGTTCGCTTTGAAGGAGATCGGTCGGCCGCAGGTGACGGAGGAGCACACCGCCCAACTGAAGACGATATTCACTCGGATTCCGAAGTCGAGCATTCTGCCCGATCTGCGGTTGGTGCCAGCTTGGATTCGTAAAATCATTATGTCGTTCTATGAAGAATAATTTTTGGACGTTTTCCGACGAGCAGAAAAGTATGTTCGTTGCACAGACGAGCGAGCGTGTCGGGCTTCCTCCGCAGGCTGTCGAGAAGGACTGGTGGGTGACGATGACGCTGAAAGCCCTGTTCGAATCGTCGTGCCGGGACTTCATCACCTTCAAGGGCGGTACGTCGTTGAGCAAGGGTTGGCATGTCATAGAACGCTTCTCGGAGGACATCGATATTGCAATCGACAAGTCCTTTTGGGGAATTGCCGGGGACAACAAGTCGCAGCGCGATCGGATTCGGAAACTTTCGCGGGCCTATATCGAGCAGCGGCTCGTTGCGGAAATGCAGGCATTGCTGGAAGGATATGGGGCTTCCGATTTTGAGTTGCGTGCCGTTCCGGCGCAGGACTCCGATGCCGATCCGACGCTGGTGCTGCTGCCGTATCGAAGTATTTATGCGAATATCGAGTATGTGGAATCGCAAATCCGGATCGAATTCAGCTGCCGGTCGATGAAAGAACCGCGTGAGCGGATCGAGATTCGTCCGCTGATTGCCGAGGCATATCCCGATGTATTCGGAGAATTGGTGTTCCCGATTTATGCGGTCGTGCCGACACGGACGTTTTTGGAGAAAGCGTTTTTGCTGCATGAAGAGTTTCAGAAAGAGAATCCGCGCTTCGAGCGAATGACACGCCATCTGTACGATTTGGAGCGGCTGATGGATACGGATTTCGGAAAGGCAGCCTTGGCCGATCCGAGAATGTATGCCGAGATTGTCAAGCATCGCAGCATATTCAATACGATTCGCGGAGTCGATTATCGGACGCACCATCCAAGCCGGATCGATTTTATTCCGCCCGAAAAATTGGCGGAGGTATGGCGCAGGGATTATGAGCGGATGCAGGAGTATTTCATCTATGGAGATTCGCTGCCGTACGATCGACTGATCGCACGGATGGCGGAGTTGCGGGATCGGTTTCGGAAAGTTGTAATGGAGGATGATTTTTTCAGCGAATCGTAACTATGAATTCCGATTATTATTTCCAGAAAGGTCTTCGTCTGATCGTGACGGGTGTCGTGGTTCTTGCCTTGATTATTTTATTCTGTGGTATGGTCTCACAGGGATTTCCGCTTTGGCTGGCGCTTGTCTTGCTTGTCCCCGCAGGACTTGGCGTGGTCGGATTTTACTTTTTCAGCCTGGGCAGTTCGGCCGATCTTTCGGAACGGTTTTTCCGTCGGTTTGGGCATAGTCAGCCGAGAGGCGAAGAGAAAACAACGACAGAGGGAGTCGGTTCCGACCAGCGGTGTGAAAGAAGTCCGGATGCGATCGTGCCGGAATCCGCCGTTGTTTCTGCCGACCCGATTCCGGACGATCGGATTCTCGAAAATGCACTCGCCACCGTTTACGAATATACCGACAAGGATTTGGGCGATGCCATTGACGAGACGAACCTGCGAATTTTGCGACGACGCTTGCTTTATCTGGCATGTATGACGCCTGTTCCGAACGATGTGCCGCAGGTTCGGCTTCGGCATGATCGGGTGAGCTATGGGGATTTGTGTCACTACGGTTGGAACGTCTGGAATGCTTTTAAGGGCGCGACCAATCGTTTTTATGACCAGACCGAATTGGCGGAATGGCTGAAAGCGAGCTTCGAGTCTTTGGCCAAATACAATACGAAGACGTTGCGGGCCAAACTCCGGGCGACGGACGGAGGTTATCGCATCCGATTGCTCGATAATCTGAAAGAATATATCCAAAAATAAAGAGCTGTATAAGTATGAGATATTCCCTGCATCCGGTCGGTGCAGGGGATTTTCTTTCTGTTGTCATGCAATTGCAAAATGTTGGTAAGTAGCAATATCTGAAATTGTTTGCCGGTGCAAATGCGGTGATTCGATTGCAAAAACAGGTGCAGGAAAAGCACCTGTTATTTTCGTCGCCGAACCTGCTTTCGGGTTCGGTTAAATCATCGTATTATGGACTTAAAACAGTTGAGTGAGTTGGGCGGTGAAGTGAATGTGACCGTCCGTCTGGAAGATCTCCGGCAATGGCATCGGGAGTTGACGGCAGTCGCGTCGCCGCCGTCTGCAATGCCGGTTCCGCAACAAGCGGGCGAATTGTATACGCGAAAACAGACCATCGCGTTGTTGGGTGTCGATTCCTCTACGTTGTGGCGATGGGCCAAGAGCGGTTATCTTGTTCCCGTGGAGTACGGCGGGCAGCGCCGTTATCGTGTGGCGGATGTGCAACGGATTCTAAATGGAGGTCGCCATGCCCGCTAAAACAGTGAAAAGAGAAAGCCCCTACCTGCGCGTGGGAACGACTATCTACAAGCGGGTTCGGCAGCCGTTGAGCAGCGGCCGGAGCGTCGAGACGCTTATCCCGTGGAATGTCGAGACCTTGCGGCAGGACTACGGGAAAAGCTATCTGGCCCGTATTCCGAAATACGACGGCTTCTGCACGGTTCCCGACCACACGAACTACCGCCGGGAGATCGACGGCTTCCTGAACCGTTACGAGCCGATTCCTTTCCAGCCTGCCGAGGGCATCTTTCCGCACATCCACGACTTTCTCACCCATATCTTCGGCGAGCAGGTCGAGCTGGGATACGACTATCTGCAACTGCTCTACCGGCGCCCCTTGCAACGGCTGCCGGTATTGTTGCTGGTGTCGGATGAACGCAACACGGGAAAGACGACCTTCCTCAATCTCTTAAAGTCGATCTTCGGCGGAAACGTTACCTTCAACACCAACGAAGATTTCCGCTCGCAGTTCAACGACGACTGGACGGGTAAACTATTGATCTGCGTGGACGAGGTGCTGCTCAACCGCCGCGAGGATTCCGAGCGGATCAAAAACCTATCGACCGCACGCAGCTACAAGGCTGAGGCGAAAGGCCGTGACCGCCGGGAGGTGGAGTTTTTCGGCAAGTTCGTTCTCTGCTCCAATAACGAGCGCAATCCCGTCCTGATCGAGGCGGCGGAAACCCGCTACTGGGTGCGGCGCGTGCCGCCGCTCCTGCATGACGACCAACACCTGCTGGCCAAAATGCGGGCCGAGATACCGGGGCTGCTCTTTTATCTGCAACAACGTATGTTCTCGTCACATGAAGAGAGCCGTATGTGGTTTGCGCCCCGACTGCTGGTCACCGATGCCCTGCGGCGGATCGTACACTACAACCGCAGCAAGACCGAAACCGAAATGCTGTCGATCATCCGCGACATTATGGAGGCCGAAAACCTTGCGGAGTACCGGTTCGACGTGAGCGATATGGTCAATATGCTGGAGATACGCGGCATCCGCGTTGACCATCCCACCGTGCGGCGGATTCTTGCCGAAAATTGGCAGCTGCGTCCCGCACCTCCGACCTATTACCAACGCTATACGATAACCTACAACGGCGAAACGCAGCGACAGGATAGTAAGACGGCACGGGTCTATACCGTCTTGCGGGAACACCTCGGCGGATTGCTGAACGATGCAGCGATGTAAGAATGTTGAAAAAAGAAGGTAGCTTTCTTATTTTCATAATCTTACATTTCTTACAAATCCTCTTACAAAGTCTTACGGGTTCTTACGGACTTACAGTGCCGGATGCCGTGTAAGAGAGTTGTAAGACTCCAACCTTTTCTTTCACTGAATTTTACATCGTTTTCTCAACAAACTTACGGAAAAATGACTGCCATACCACACAGCAACCGGATTTCCATCCGTGATTTTCTCGCCCGTCGGGGCATTCAGCCCAAATACGAACGCAGCGGTTACGGCATGTATCTTTCACCCCTACGGGAAGAGCGCACGCCGAGCTTCAAAGTGGACTACGTGCGAAATCTCTGGTACGACTTCGGACTGGGTGAAGGCGGCACATTGCTCACCCTCGTGATGCGGTTGGAGCGGTGCGACCGTTACGCCGCCATCCGTATCCTTTCGAACGGTGAGATAAGGCAAGCCGGGTCTACTTCTCTTTCATCAGGTATTTACGAACGTCCGGCCGTTGGAGGGCCCTCGCCGGTCGTGCGCCCGGCTACCGTCCCCGCGCTCCGCGTCCTCTCCGACGCTCCGCTTCGTCATCCGGCATTGGTCGGTTATCTCGCCTCGCGCGGCATCGTCCCGTCGGTCGCCGCAGCATTCTGCCGCGAAGTCCGTTACGAGATAAACGGCCGCGCCTTTTTCGCCATCGGGTTCCGCAACGATGCCGGAGGATGGGAGCTCCGATCCGCACGGTTCAAAGGCGGCTCATCGCCCAAACATATCACCACCATCGACAACCGTTCCGATACGGTAATCGCTTTCGAGGGATTTATGGATTTCCTCGCATATCTCTCGCTGAAACATCCCGAACGACTGCGCATCGACGCCGCGGTTCTGAACTCGGTCGTCAACCTGCCCAAAGCCATCCCGTTTCTCTCCCGGCATCCGGTGATTCACGCCTTCTTTGACAACGACGAAGCCGGGCGTAAAACGACCTCCGATCTGATCCGTCTTTGTCCCCGCAGCGAGGTAATCGACCAAAGCAGTTTTACAAGGACGTAAATGACTATCTGATCGCCCATATAAAAGACCGGCCGAATCTCCCGAAAACGACATCCGACCGGCAGGGTCACCTTTGTCGGAATAATCTGCAAGCCCTGAAAGCGGAACCGGAGGAAATTGAACCACCGCGTCGGAAAGGGATAAAGGTTTAAGGAAGGCAAGGTTGTGTTTTCGTAGACGAAAACTGCGCCTTCCCCGCTGGCCGGCGTAAAATCCCGCTGGTCTGAACAAAAAATGCTTAACCACTTATCATGGAAACACCGAAAAAAACATATGGCAAACAAGGCGGGCGCCCGAAAGTCGGCATCGGTCACATCCGCAAATACGTCGTCAGCACACGGCTCAGCCCCGAACGGAAACTCCGCTTTTCGGCCCTCTGCCGCGAAGCAGGACAACCGCCTGCCGAAGTCCTGCGCCAGCTGATCGACCGAGGAACGGTAAGAGCACGGATCACCCGCGAACAGCTGGATTTCATGGCCCAACTCAAAGGCATTGCCCGCAACCTGAACCAACTGACCCGGCTGGCCAATGCCAAAGGTCTGGCGGCTGTCAGGGTACGGCATGCGGCGATCGTCACGGCCATCGAAAAACTCCTGAAACAGATATGCGATGGTCGGTAAGGTAATATCGGGATCGTCTTTTTCGGGGACGGTAGGCTACGTGATGAAAGAAGAATCCCGGATATTGGAAGCCGAGGGCGTCATGCCTCCGGAAGTGAAGGACATGGTGCAGGACTTTAAAGACCAGACCATGCTCAACCCGCGGCTGAAAAACACCGTCGGGCATATCTCCCTGTCTTTCTCACCCAAAGACACACCCCGGATGACCGACGCCCTGATGACGCGGATCGCGAAGGAGTATATGCAAAAGATGGGCATCACCGATACACAGTATTTATTGGTGCGCCACCTCGACCAGCCCCATCCGCACTGCCATCTGGTCT
>OMGX01001080.1_pt1 | contig 13024 bp, 10 predicted proteins | sample 1674381 | NCBI WGS metagenome assembly OMGX01 (sample SAMN05578582, study PRJEB25193) | human gut metagenome | biome: Human Microbiome; feature: human-associated habitat; material: feces | host: Homo sapiens | place: USA:Birmingham | reverse complement strand
TGAAATCCATGCTGTTTCCCAATATATTGTCGTCTGGAAGTTCGGTATAATAAAATGTGGCCTGTTTAAGCGGCGATACATTTCAGATAAGAGTGGTTGTTTATATATGCCAAATCGGATGCCATAATAAAAAGGCAGCGGGTTGCTTCTGATCCTTGGAGCAATTACCAAATTAGAAAAACAAAATCACAACCCGGCGACAGCGGTTGTGATTTTGAAAGGAGGAGCAACGGAGCAGGCGAGAGACGACTTTTTTGATGCGAAGCATAAAAAAGCCGTCGCGAACTAGCGCAGTTCGCGACGACTTGGAGCAGGATACGGGAGTCGAACCCGCCTCCTCGGCTTGGGAAGCCGATGTACTACCGATGTACGAATCCTGCGTGGAGTTCTTGGATATCATAGCATCTTTTTTGCAAAAAAGCAACCGTTTTCTGGCGAAGAGAAAAAACCGGGCCTCCGGAGGGAGGCCCGGGGGGATTCAGCAGAGCTTGGCGCCAGCGGGAATGGCGTCGTCGAGCATGACGAGGTGGAGCTTTTCTTCGCCCTTTTCCTTATGCACGGCGGAGAGCAGCATGCCGCACGACTCCTGGCCCATCATCTTTCTGGGCGGGAGGTTGACGATGGCGGCGAGCGTCTTGCCGACGAGGGCTTCCGGCTCGTAGAACTTCGCGATGCCGGAGAGGATCTGCCGGTCAGTGCCGGTGCCGTCGTCGAGCGTGAAGCGCAGGAGCTTGTCGGATTTCTTGACGCGCTCGCAGGCCTTGACCTTGACGACGCGGAAGTCGGACTTGCAGAAGGTATCGAAGTCGACCTTTTCCTCGAGCTGCGGCTCGACCTCAACGGCGGGCAGCAGGGCGCGCTTCTGCGCAGCCTCGAGCGCCTCGAGCTCGGCCAGCGCCTTGGGCGCGTCGATGCGCGGGAAGATGGCCTCGCCCTTGTGGACGGTCACGGTCTGCGGGAGCTTGCCCCAGGTGTTGGCAGCCTCCCAGGTGCAGACGTCGGCGCCTGCGCCGATCTGCGCGAAGATCTTGCCGCAGGATTCCGGGATGAACGGCAGCAGCAGCGTCGCACAGATGCGGATGGACTCGAGCAGGTTATACATGACGGCGGCCAGCCGCGGCTTGTTCGCCTCGTCCTTGGCAAGGGCCCAGGGCATGGTCTCGTCGATATACTTGTTGGCGCGCTGGATGCACTTGAAGATCTCCTCCAGACCGTTCTGGAACTGGAACTTCTCCATCTGCGCCTCATACCGGTCACGCAGGCCGGAGAGCATGGAGATGAGCGCCTCGTCGGCCTCGCCGGCCTCACGTGCCTCGGGCAGCGTGCCGCCGAAGTACTTTTCGGCCATCGCCGTCGTGCGGGAGACGAGATTGCCGAGATCGTTGGCAAGGTCAATGTTGATCGTGTTGATCAGCAGCTCGTTGGAGAAGTTGCCGTCGGAGCCGAAGGGGAACGTGCGCAGCAGGAAGAAGCGCAGCGCGTCCACACCGAATTTTTCCGCCAGCAGATACGGGTCGACGACGTTGCCCTTGGACTTGGACATCTTGCCGCCGTCCATGACGAGCCAGCCGTGGCCGTAGACGTGCTTCGGCAGCGGCATACCCATGCTCATGAGCATGGCGGGCCAGATGATGGAGTGGAAGCGGACGATCTCCTTGCCGACGAAGTGGACGTCGGCGGGGAAATAGCGCTCGTAATCGGCGGTGTCGTAGGCGTCGTTGTACAGACCCAGCGCGCTCGCGTAGTTGAACAGCGCGTCGACCCAGACGTATACGACGTGGCCGGGGTCGAAGTCCACGGGGATGCCCCAGCTGAAGCTCGTGCGGCTGACGCACAGATCCTCCAGACCGGGCTTGATGAAGTTGTTGACCATCTCGTTGACGCGGGTGCGCGGCTGGAGGAAGTCGGTGTCCTCGAGCAGGTGCTGCACGCGGTCGGCGTACTTGCTCAGACGGAAGAAGTAGGCCTCCTCCTCGGCGTCGTGGACCTCGCGGCCGCAGTCGGGGCACTTGCCGTCAACCAGCTGGCTCTCCGTCCAGAAGCTCTCGCAGGGGGTGCAGTACTTGCCCTTATAGGTGCCCTTGTAGATATCGCCCTTTTCGTACATCTTGCGGAAAACGGTCTGAATCGTCTTGACGTGATACGCATCCGTCGTGCGCACGAAGCGGTCGTTCGAGATGTTCATCAGCTTCCACAGATCCAGCACGCCGCGCGGGCCGGCGACGATACGGTCGACGAACTCCTTCGGCGTGACGCCGGCCTCCTCGGCTTTCGTCTCGATCTTCTGGCCGTGCTCGTCGGTGCCGGTCAGGAACATGACGTCGTAGCCCTGCAGGCGCTTGTAGCGGGCCAACGTGTCTGCCGCGACGGTGCAGTAGGTGTGGCCGATGTGCAGCTTATCCGAGGGATAGTAGATCGGCGTGGTGATATAAAATGTCTTTTTGCATGCTTCGCACATAGTATTTTCCTCTTTTCCGCCCGCTCCGAATGAAAGAGGGGCTATTCAGATATAATGTATCCGCTTTGCGTATTTTTGTCAACGCTGTTGCGAAATATTTGACAGCCGTGTTATACTGACAGAGAATCAAAAACAATTCTACGAAAAGACAGGAGTCTGGATTTTTTATGATCTCTTTCCACAAGGCGGAGGCCGCCGACCGCGTATGGGCGCATGAAATTCTGAAAAACTGCGAGTATCCCGGCGCGGAATATGCATTCAGCTGTATGTATCTCTGGTCCGATTATTTTGGGGAGCTGGGCCGCGTCGGCGATCATCTGACGCAGCACGCGTCCTGGCGCGGCCGGGAGGTCTATCTCTACCCGGCAGGCGCGGGCGATATCAAGGGGGCCATCGAGGCCATCCGCGCCGACGCCGCGGAGCGCGGCGGTCCGCTGCGCCTGCGCAGCCTGACCAAAGACAAGAAGGAGGAGCTGGAGGCGCTGTACCCGGGGAAGTTCGAGTTTACCGCCTGCCGCAATTCCTATGACTATATCTACACCGTCGAGGAGCTTTCGGAGCTGCACGGGAAAAAGCTGCAGTCGAAGCGCAACCACTGCAACCGCTTTGAGGATGAATTCCCCGACTGGTTCACCGCTCCCATCACGGACGACAATCTGCCGCAGTGCCACGAGATGCTCCGCGTCTGGTACGAGACGCACGAGCCCGCGGTGAACGCGCAGGAGCTCGACCAGCTGCAGCTGGAAAAGACCGCGCTGCAGCGCGCGTTCGACCATTTTGACGAGCTGGAGATGGACGGGCTGCTGCTGTCCGACGGCGAGCGGATCATCGCGTTCTCCATGGGCAGCCGCATGAACCGAGACTATTATGACGTCGGCTTTGAAAAGGCCTTCCCGGACGTGAACGGCGCCTACGCCATGATCAACCGGGAATTCTCCCGCATGATCGCGGAGAAGTATCCCGAGGTACAGTTCCTCAACCGCGAGGACGACATGGGCTCCGAGGGCCTGCGCCGCGCGAAGGAGTCGTACCAGCCGACGGTGCTGCTGGAAAAATACGTCGCCGACTGGAAGGAGAACTGAGCATGCGCCTGCGCAAGACGAATCTGGACGATCTGCCGCAGCTCAAGGCGCTCTGGGCGCTGGGCTTCGGCGATACAGAGCAGGAGATCGAGGCGTTTTTTGCCATCTCTTACCCTGTGGCGACCGGCTTCTGCGCGGAGGAGGACGGGCGGCTCATCGCCGCGGCCTACGCGCTGCCGCAGGAGCTCGCCTGGGGCGAGCGCACGGCGAAGGCCGCGTATCTCTACGCCGTGACCACGCATCCGGACTTCCGGAAGCAGGGCGTGTGCCGGAAGCTGCTGGCCTTCGCGGAAAAGGAGCTGAAAAAGCGGTATTTTGACTGCCTGATACTCGTCCCCGCGACGGACGCGCTGCGCGCGTACTATGAGACGATGGGCTTCTGCACGCAGAAAAGCGATTTCCTCGACGATGGACCCGCGCCGGAGGCGCGCGGTGTATGCGAGGAGCTGACGCCGGTCGATTATGCGGGCCTGCGCGAGACGATCCTCTATGACACGCCGCATGTGCGCTATACGCTCGCCGACCTGCGGTATCAGGCGTCCATGTCCGGCTTCTACCGGCTGGAGCTCGGCAGCCACTACGGCTGCGCCTGCGCGCACGTAAGCGGCGATACGCTCGTCGTGGACGAGATCCTGCCGGACGGATCTGTGCTGCCCGCGCTTTTAAAAAAGATTCCGGCTGCCAGCTGCCGCGTGCGCACGGCGGGCGGCAATGCGCCCTTTGCCATGTGCAAATGGCTTTCGGAGGAGAAAAAACTGCCGGATGTCTATCTGGCCTTTGATTTTGGATGAGCTTTCACGGAAAGGGGGCGTCTGCCATGGCGGAGCCACGATCTTTGCCTTCTGACGCGGTCGAGCGGCTGCTGGCAGCCGCCAACGGCGACGCGGCGCTGCTGTATCTCCATTTTGCGGCGGGCCGCCCGCTGGAAAACGCGCGCGAGGCGCTGCGCATGAGCGAGGCGAGGTATGATCTGGCCTGCGCCACGCTGCAGCAGCTCGGCCTCTGGCCGCAGGAGCCGCAGCGGCATCTCGACGCGTCGCAGGCTCCGGTCTATACAGAGCAGGACGTCATCCGTGAGACGCACACGAGCCGCGAATTTGAGGCCATCACCGGCGAGACGCAGCGGCGGCTGGGCCGGGTCCTGAGCAATGAGGAGCTGAAGATCCTGCTCTCGATCTACCGCTATCTCGGCCTGCCCGGCGAGGTCATCTCCATCCTTGTCAACTACTGCATCCAGCGGCAGCGCTCGCGCGGCATCGCGCGGATGCCGTCGCTGCGGTCGATCGAAAAGGAAGCGTATTACTGGGCCGACCACGGCATCGACACCATGGAGCAGGCGGCGGTCTACATGCAGAACCAGCTCCTGCGCCAGTCGCAGCTGGGGAAGATCAAGGAGCTGTTCGGTATCTCCGGCCGCAGGCTCACGCCGGGAGAGGAAAACTATATCCTGACCTGGCTCTCCTGGGGCTTCGGCGAAAAGGAGATCGGCCTGGCCTATGAAAAGACCTGCCTGGCCACGGGCGGGCTCAAATGGCCCTACTGCAACTCGATCCTGCGCAGCTGGCACGAGCAGGGCTTCACGACCCTCAGCCAGATCGAAGCGGGCGACCGTGCGCCGGCAAAGCCGGCCGCGGGAAAATACAGCCGCGGCGTGCAGCAGCACAACGACGCACTCAGCGATCTGCAGATCGCTGCCATTGACCGCATGCTGAACGAGAAGGAGGATTGACCATGGCGTATTCCAGAGCCATCGTGCAGCGGGCCGAGGCCCGGCTGCAGAGCGAAAAAGAGCAGAACGAGCGATCCTCCCGCGCCCGCATCGCGGCGACCTACGAAAAGGAGCCGCGTCTGGGCGAAATTGAGCGGGAGCTGCGGCGGACGGCCGCCCATGTGCTGGCCGCGACGTTCCGCCGCCAGGGCGACCCCGTGGCCGCCATGCAGCAGCTCAAAAAGGAAAATCTCGCCCTCCAGCAGGAGCGCGACTGGATCCTGCAGGCCGAGGGACTGGAGCCGGACGATCTGACCGTCCAGCCCATCTGCCCGACATGCGGCGGGACCGGTTATGTGGGCGCGGCCATGTGCGAATGCCTCAAGGAGCTCTGCCGCCAGGAGCAGAAGAAGGAGCTGACGAATCTGTTCGGTGCCGAGAGCTTTGAAAAGTTCCGCCTTGACCTCTATTCCGACCAGTACGACGCAAAATACCGCAGCAGTCCGCGCGAGCTCATGCGCGCGACCTACCGTATGGCGCAGAACTACGCGCAGAGCTTCCCGGCGGACGGCCAGTCGCTGGTCTTCTCCGGCGCGACCGGGCTGGGAAAGACGTTCCTGTCCGCCTGCGTGGCGCGCGTCGTCGCGGAGCGGGGGTTTTCCGTCAGCTATGCGCCGGTGGGGCAGCTGTTTGTCGCCTTTGAGGAGGACAAATTCCGGCCGCAGCCGGATGCAGCCCGCACGGAGGATGTTTTCGCCTGCGATCTGCTGATCATCGACGATCTCGGCACGGAGATGACGACGCAGTTTACCGTCTCCGTCCTCTATCAGCTGCTCAACACCCGCCTGATGGAGAAAAAGCCCGTCATTCTCTCGACGAATCTCACGCCGGGCGAGCTGGCCTCGCGCTATTCGCCGCAGATCGCCTCGCGCATCCTCGGCACCTACCGCCTCTGCCAGTTCTGCGGCGACGACATCCGCTTCAAAATCAAATAAGCGCAGGGAGCCCCCAGAGGCTCCCTTTTTCCGGATACGGAGTGCAAAAACTCTGCATATTTCCGACTTCCGGCTTGCATGGCGGGGGAAACTGGTGTATAATACTTTGTAAATTTTTCATACGAAAGCGAGGCTTCCCCATGAGCAAGGTCACGATCCCGCAGGGCTACCACGCGCCCCTGTCCGTCTACGAGCTGCAGCGCGCCATTGAATTCATCAAGAGCAATTTCCAGACGAATCTGTCCAACGCGCTGAATCTGCGCCGCGTATCCGCGCCGCTGTTCGTGGAGGAGGCTTCCGGCCTGAACGACAATCTGAACGGCTATGAGCGCCCGGTCAGTTTCGACATCCCGGACGTCGGCGCGGAGGCGCAGGTCGTGCATTCGCTGGCCAAGTGGAAGCGGCTGGCGCTGAAGCGCTACCAGTTCAACGTCGGCAAGGGCCTGTTTACCGATATGAACGCCATCCGGCGTGACGAGGAGGTCGACAACCTCCACTCCGTCTACGTCGATCAGTGGGACTGGGAAAAGGTCATCGCCCGTGAAGACCGCACCGTGGACTATCTCAAGCGCACCGTGCGCGACATCGTCGGCGCGGTCTGCGAGACGAACGACGCGCTGGGCGTCGCCTTCCCGAGCCTGCACACGAAGCTCGAGCGCGACGTGTATTTCATCACCACGCAGGAGCTGGAGGACCGCTACCCCGACAAGACCCCCAAGGAGCGCGAAAACGCCATCGTGCGCGAGCATCACACGGTCTTCCTCATGCAGATCGGCGGCAAGCTGAAGTCCGGCAAGCCGCATGACGGCCGCGCACCCGACTATGACGACTGGCAGCTCAACGGCGATATTCTGATGTGGAACCCGGTCCTGGAGTGCGCGTTTGAGATCTCCTCCATGGGCATCCGCGTCGACGAAGCTTCGCTCGACCGGCAGCTGACGCTGGCCGGCTGCGACGACCGCCGCGATCTGCCCTTCCACAAAATGCTCCTGCACGGCGAGCTGCCCCTGACCATGGGCGGCGGCATCGGCCAGAGCCGCGTGTGCATGCTGATGATCGGCACCTGCCACATCGGCGAGGTCCAGTCGAGCATCTGGGACAAGGCCACCATCGACGCCTGCCGCAGCGCGGGCATCCTGCTTCTGTAACTTCCGACATTTTATCATAGAGAGGATCGATCACCATGGAACAGCTTATTTCTGTCCGTTCCCTTTTCAAAGAGACTGACGCCTATGCCGGCAAGCAGATCAAGGTCGGCGGCTGGGTGCGCAATCTGCGCGCAAGCAAGAATTTCGGCTTCATCAACCTGTCCGACGGCACGTTCTTTTCGCAGGTACAGGTCGTCTACGGCTCCGAGCTCGCGAACTTCGCCGAGATCTCCAAGCTGAACATCGGCGCGGCCGTCATCGTCACCGGCACGCTCGTCCTGACGCCCGAGGCCAAGCAGCCGTTTGAGCTGCAGGCGAGCGAGGTCTTCGTCGAGGGCCCGTCCACCCCGGATTATCCCATCCAGCCCAAGCGCCATTCGATGGAGTATCTGCGCACCGTGACGCATCTGCGTCCGCGCACGAACACCTTCCAGGCCGTCTTCCGCGTCCGCAGCCTCATCGCCTACGCCATCCACAAGTTCTTCCAGGAGCGCGACTTCGTCTATGTCCACACGCCGCTCATCACCGGCTCCGACTGCGAGGGCGCGGGCGAGATGTTCCAGGTCACGACGCTCGATCTTGATAACCTGCCCCGCACCGAGGACGGCAGGATCGACTACAGCAAGGACTTCTTCGGCAAGGAGACGAACCTGACCGTCTCCGGCCAGCTCAACGGCGAGACGTTTGCGCAGGCCTTCCGCAACATCTATACCTTCGGCCCGACCTTCCGCGCCGAAAATTCCAACACCACCCGCCATGCGGCCGAGTTCTGGATGATCGAGCCGGAGATCGCGTTCGCCGACCTCTCCGACGACATGAAGCTCGCCGAGGATATGATCAAGTTCATCATCGCCTACGTCCTCGACCACGCGCCGGAGGAGATGGCCTTCTTCAACCAGTTCGTCGACAAGGGCCTGATCGACCGCCTGCAGCACGTCATGACCTCCGACTTCGGCCACGTCACCTATACCGAGGCCGTCAAGCTCCTCGAGGAGCACAACGACAAGTTCGACTACAAGGTCTTCTGGGGCTGCGACCTGCAGACCGAGCATGAGCGCTATCTCACCGAGCAGATCTTCAAGCGCCCGGTCTTCGTCACGGACTATCCGAAGGAGATCAAGGCGTTCTACATGAAGCTCAACCCCGACGGCAAGACCGTCGCGGCTATGGACTGCCTGGTGCCCGGCATCGGCGAGATCATCGGCGGCAGCCAGCGTGAGGACAACTACGACACGCTGCTGCAGAGAATGCACGAGTGCGGTCTGAAGGAGAAGGACTATCAGTTCTATCTTGACCTGCGCAAGTATGGCTCGACCCGCCACGCGGGCTTTGGCCTGGGCTTTGAGCGCTGCGTCATGTACCTGACCGGCATCTCCAACATCCGCGACGTGCTCCCGTTCCCGCGGACCGTCGGCAACTGCGAGCTGTAAGCCGGCTCTTCCAAAAACACCCCGCCCGGCGGCAGGATCTCCTGCCGCCGGGCGTCTTTTTTCGCCAGGATTCCAGCTTTGTGCAGAATGACGAAGACACTTGTCCACGCTGTGTGAATTTCTTTCAAAAAACAAGCAATTCGGGCTTGCATTTTGCGCTTTACTTCGCTATAATGTCGACTATAAGTTCATGCACACTTGTCTACCATACATGGACAGAAGGAGGAAAAATTCTATGAAAAAGATCATCGCTCTGCTTCTGGCGGCCGTCATGGTCATGTGCCTGTTCGCAGGCTGCGCATCCAGCGGCTCCAAGGTCATCAAGATCGGCGTATTTGAGCCGCAGTCCGGCGACAACGGCGCCGGCGGCAAGCAGGAGGTCCTGGGCATCCAGTACGCCAACTCCGTCAAGCCGACCGTGACCATTGGCGGCGAAGAATACAAGATCGAGCTCGACATCCAGGATAACCAGTCCTCGACCGACAAGGCCGTCTCCGCGGCCCAGCAGCTGGTCGCCGACAAGGTCTCCGTCGTCCTCGGCTCCTACGGCTCCGGCGTCTCCATCGCCGCCGGCACCTACTTCGCAAACGCCAAGATCCCGGCCATCGGCTGCTCCTGCACCAACGCAGCCGTCACCGCCGGCAACGACTACTACTTCCGCGTCTGCTTCCTCGATCCGTTCCAGGGCTCCGTCATGGCCTCGTTCGCCATGGAAGAGTTCGGCGCCAAGAAGGCCTACGTCCTGTCCATGCTCGGCGACGACTACACCGTCGGCCTGGCCAAGAACTTCGTCATCGCCTTTGAAGCTGCCGGCGGCGAGATCGTAGCCGACGAGACCTTCGTCGAAGGCACGGCGGACTTCTCCGCGTACCTCAACAACGCGGTCGCCGGCGGCGCCGACGTCATCTTCGCGCCGTCCGCCATCGCCTACGCCCCGCAGATCATCGAGCAGGCTTCCGCCCTCGGCATCAGCCTCCCCATCCTCGGCGGCGACACGTGGGAGAACTCCGCGATCTCCGACGCGCAGAACGGCACCGACATGCAGGTCTTCGTCTCCACGTTCTTTGACGAGAACGACGAGTCCGGCCTGGCCAAGGAGTTCGTCACCGGCTACAAGGCATGGCTGAACGGCAACTCCCAGAACCTCACCAACAACGGCGGCAACGACGTTGTCGCGGCGGTCTCCGCCCTCGGCTATGACGCCTACATGACCGCGGTCGCAGCCATCGAAAAGGCCCAGTCCACCGATGGCACCGCCATCCGCGACGCGCTGGCCGGCCTGTCCATCGACGCGGTCACCGGCTCCATCAGCTTCGACGCCAACGGTGACGCGATCAAGAGCACCGCTTACATCAAGCAGGCGATCGACGGCGGCTTCCAGTTCTACAAGGTCCAGAACGCCGACTGATTTCGCAATACTGACCACAATGGTTTCCGGCCGGAGGAAATCTCAGAGTAACCGGTGATTCGATCGACAAGAGTTGTCAGCGAGAGATTTTGCCGCAAATGAAAGTTTGGAAAACGCAGACATACTTTGTGTATTTCAAGTTTTTCAAACTGCACAGTTGCGGCAGAAGATCCGCTGACAACCGCAGGCGATTGGATCATCGGTTACTCGGCCGGTACACATTTTCATCCGGCAGCGATCGAACCCGCTGCCGGATGACCCCATTCTTTTATCGCCGCGTCCAAGCTGGCCTTGCTGGATACCCTATGCGGGCGGTTCGCGGTTTGGACATGGCGATAAACATCATTCAGGAGGTCCCCCATGGGTTTTATCAAGCAATGGCTGCCCTACATACTCGCCGGTATTTCCGCCGGCGGCCAGTATGCGCTCATCGCGGTCGGCTACACCATGGTCTACGGTATCCTGCGCCTGATCAACTTCGCGCACGGCGATATCTTCATGGTTGCAGGCCTGATCATGGTCTATCTCTCGGCTTCCATGCCGCTGTACGTCTCCATTCCCGCCGTCGTCGTGCTGACGGTCGCGCTTGGCTTCGCCATTGAGCGCTGCGCCTACAAGCCCCTGCGCCAGGCGCCCAGAATGTCCGTCATGATCTCCGCCATCGGCGTGAGCTATCTGCTGCAGAACCTCGCGTACTACGTGACGGGCGGCGTGCCCAAGCAGTACCCGGAGCTGCCGTGGATCACCGACACCATCACCATCCTCGGCGCGTCCACCAAGCGCGTGACCGTCATCACTCCGATCCTGACGCTGCTGCTGGTCGTCGGGCTGGTCGTCCTCATCAAGCGCACGAAGGTCGGCATGGCCATGCGCGCGGCCTCCAAGGATTTTGAGACGGCGCAGCTCATGGGCATCCGGATCAACTCCGTCATCTCCTTCACCTTCATCATCGGCTCCGCGCTGGCGGCCGTCGCGTCGTTCCTGTATTTCTCGAACTACACGACCATCGCTCCGTCCTCCGGCGCCATGCCGGGCCTCAAGGCCTTCGTCGCGGCCGTCTTCGGAGGGATCGGGTCGATCCCCGGCGCGGTCATCGGCGCGTTCATCATCGGCATCTGCGAGAATCTGCTCAAGGGCATGAAGCTGACGGCGTTCTCCGATGCGTTCACGTTTGCGCTGCTCATCGTCATCCTCGTCGTCAAGCCGACGGGCCTGTTCGGTGAGAAGCTGACCGAGAAAGTCTGAGGAGGAGCATATGGAAAAGAAAAAAGGCCTCTCTCTGCAGACGATCCTGACCATCGCGGGCATCGCCCTCATCTACGTGCTCGCCTTCCTGCTCGACCGCATCCCGGGCGTGCCCATCATGCTCACGACGGTTTTGCGCAAGGGCGCGATCTATTCCCTCGTCGCCGTCTCTATGAACCTGCTCAACGGCTTTACGGGCCTGTTCTCCCTCGGCCAGGCGGGCTTCATGCTGGTCGGCGCCTATGCCTTCGCCGCCATCAACATCTCGAGCGGTATCCGCTCGACGGTGTATCAGTACTATGATCCGCTGCTCAAATTCTCCCTGACCGAGACGTTGCAGAACGTCCTTGGCAATACGGCGGGCACCGTCCTCGGCGTGTTCGTTTCGCTGCTGCTGGCGGGCCTGCTCGCCGCGGGGCTGGCGTACCTCATCGGCCTGCCCGTCCTGAAGCTCAAGAGCGACTATCTGGCCATCGCCACGCTCGGCTTCGCCGAGATCATCCGCGCGCTGGTCCAGCTCGAGGCGTTCGCGCCCGTCACCAACGGCTCGCAGCTGCTGCGCGGCTTCCCGTATTTCTCCGATACCTTCATGCCGTTCGTGATCGTCGGCATCTGCATCGCCGTCGTCGTGCTGCTGATCAACTCGACCTACGGCCGCGCCTTCAAGGCCATCCGCGATGATGAGATCGCCGCCGAGGCCATGGGCATCAACCTTGCCCACCACAAGCGCATGGCATTCATCATCTCCTCGTTCTTTGCCGGCATCTCCGGCGCACTGCTGGCCATGTACCAGACTACGGTCCAGGCCAACACGTTCAAATCGGCCATGACGTATGAGATCCTGCTCATCGTCGTCATCGGCGGCATCGGCTCGATCTCCGGCAGCTGCATCGGTTCGTTCCTGTTCATCGCGTGCTCCGAGTGGTGGCTGCGCTTCCTTGACAATGAGACCACCATCGGTGCGTTCAAGGTCCCGCTGCTGCGCACGGGCTTCCGCATGGTCGTGTTCTCCGTCGTCATCATGATCGTCGTGCTCTTCTTCCGCCGGGGCATCATGGGCGACCGGGAGATCTCGCTGGCCGGACTCGCCAAACGATTGACCAGAAGATCTGTGAAGGGAGGCAAAGAGGCATGAGTACGCCCGTTCTTCACGTTGAGCATGTCACCATGCAGTTCGGCGGCGTCGTCGCCGTCAATGACCTTTCCATGGACGTCTATGACCGCGAGATCGTCGCGCTGATCGGCCCGAACGGCGCCGGGAAGACCACGGCCTTCAACTGCATCACCGGCGTCTATGAGCCGACCAACGGCCGTGTGGACTTTCTGGGCGAGCCCATCGTCTGCAACCACCCGCACGGCAAAATGAAAAAGATCTACGCCGGCGAAGGCGCGGAGCGCTATCTTGACCAGCGCGTCGTCTCCTATACCCCGGACGTCATCACGAAGCGCGGCATCGCGCGCACGTTCCAGAATATCCGCCTGTTCAAGTCCATGACGGTCTTTGAAAACGTGCTGACCGCCATGCAAGATCGGAAGAGCGTCGTGTAGGG
>OMGX01001078.1_pt1 | contig 13044 bp, 11 predicted proteins | sample 1674381 | NCBI WGS metagenome assembly OMGX01 (sample SAMN05578582, study PRJEB25193) | human gut metagenome | biome: Human Microbiome; feature: human-associated habitat; material: feces | host: Homo sapiens | place: USA:Birmingham | reverse complement strand
CGAGATCTACACTCTTTCCCTACACGACGCTCTTCCGATCTCCAAAATTATCTGTACAATGGGACCGTCTACTGATAAGGGCGATGTTATGGAGCAGCTTGTGAGAGAGGGAATGGACGTAGCACGTTTTAACTTCTCACATGGACCTCACGATGAGCAGAGAGGCCGTATCCAGAAACTGAGAGAACTTCGCAAGAAATATGACAGACCTGTTGCAGCACTTCTTGATACAAAGGGACCGGAGATTAGACTTGGATGCTTCAAGGATGGCAAGGTTTCTCTGGAAGAAGGACAGATTTTTACATTTACAAATAAAGATATTGAAGGAACGAATGAGTGCGTAAGCATTACTTATAAAGAGCTTTATAAGGATGTGAAACCAGGCGACAGTATCCTTATTGACGACGGTCTGATTGGTCTGGAAGTAGAAGAGATCGAAGGTTCCGATATCCACTGTGTGGTCATTAACGGCGGTATCGTTTCCAACAAAAAAGGTATTAACCTTCCGGGCGTCAACGTAAATATGCCTTTTATCAGTCAGAAGGACAGAGAGGATATCCTGTTTGGTATCCAGGAGGAATTTGATTTTATTGCGGCTTCCTTTACCAGAACTGCAGATGATGTTCTGGAGATCCGTAAGATTCTTGACGAAAATGGCGGCCGTGATCTGAACATTATCGCAAAGATTGAAAATCAGCAGGGTGTAGACAATATCGACAGTATTATTGAGGTTGCCGACGGCATTATGATTGCCCGTGGAGACATGGGAGTGGAGATTCCGCTGGAGGATGTTCCGGTGATCCAGAAAGAGATCATCAACAAGGTTTATAATGCAGGAAAACAGGTAATCACAGCAACTCAGATGCTGGATTCCATGATGAAAAACCCACGTCCTACCCGTGCAGAGACAACGGATGTTGCCAATGCCATCTATCAGGGAACCAGCGCTATTATGCTTTCCGGTGAGACTGCCGCAGGTAAATATCCGGTGGAAGCACTTCGCACCATGGTGAAGATTGCTCTGCGCACAGAAAGCGATATTGCATACAATAAAGAATTCAGTATTCTTTCCAGAGAACATGAATCTGCTATTAATATGACTACCGCGATTTCTCATGCAACCTGTATGACAGCCATTGATCTGGGGGCAAAGGCGATCATTACAGTAAGCCGTTCCGGAAATACGGCGCGGATGATCTCCAAATACCGTCCGGGCTGCATGATCGTAGGCTGTTCTCCGGAGGAACATACCTGCAGACAGCTGAACATGTCCTGGGGTATCACTCCGGTTCATATTAAAGAGGAGTACAGCATGGAAATCCTTCTGCTTCATGCAACAGAGGCGGCAGAGAGAGCCGGATATGTGGAAAAAGGCGATGTTGTGGTTCTTACCGCAGGCGTTCCTCTTGGACGTTCCGGAAATACAAATCTGATCAAGGCAACTGTAGTAGGAGAATACTAAAAAATAAGAAAAGCCCTTTCAAGGCAGCGCATTGACTGTCTGAAAGGGCTTTTATTTCTTTTAGGATATGATAAATGTTATTCCGTATAGGTATTTCCGTTTTCATCTGTCCAGGTTCCATCTCCATTATCGGTATAGCCTACGCCATTTTCATCGCGATAATGATAATCCCCGTTTGTGGTCTCTTTTATATCGACGGTGCCGTTGCTGCCCTGGAGCTCATGCTGCCCCAGCTGGGTTCCGAAATAGTAATCTTCGTCGTCCCAGGTATGGTAGGAATTTCCATTGGCATCTGCCCAGTTTCCATCTCCCTGATAACTGTATCTGGTTCCGGAATCGTCGGAATAAGTTCCGTCTCCGTTATCGTAAAGGACTCTGGATTCGGATTCGTCTTCGCCTGGCGCTACAATTGATGCGACACCGGAAGCATTACTGAATCCACTGGTGTATGGCACGCCTTCTGGAAGAGTGTCATAATCTGATACAGACCCGTCACTGTCATAGTCTGTGGCTTCGTTTACCTGTCCACTATTTTCTATAAGGGATTCAGGAGTTATTTCTGTCTCTGTATTTTCTGCTGCGGTATTCTCTGACGGGTTCTTTTCAATCGGGGGCGCTGTGGTTTTTTGCATGTTTACCAGTTGAGAAAACGGCGCATAATCCGGTGCGTTCTTTTCTTCTGAATCTGTATTCTTTTCCAGAGCAGTTTTTTCTGTATTCACTGGTACTGCGGTTGTCCCGGCAGAAACATTAAATACCAGATTGCCGCCTGCAAGGAGCGCTGTCACAAGAATTCCCGGCAGGATTCCTCTGCGAAGCTTACGCAGGTTCACCATATACAGGATTCTGTCCTTGAACACCATTCCACTGTCATTGAGGCTTGCCGTCGCATAGGGAATCTGATTTTCCATGGCTACTGTCCGAAGAAGCAGTTGTCTGTAAAGCCTGTAATCTTTTTTATTTACCCGGTTCACAACTGCTGTGTCACATAGATTCTCAATATCCTTATCCGCTTCTTTCAGCATAATAAGAAGGAACGGATTGAACCAGTATATTGATGCGCAGACTCGAAGAAGCATCTTATACCAGAGATCCCGGTGACAATAATGGGTAAGTTCATGATAAAAAACAAGTTTCCTTTCCTCTGCTGAATATCCGGTTGCCGGAAGATACAGCTTTGTATGAAAAAGTCCTGCAAGAAGCGGTGTGGTAAGACCTGCATTTCGCCTTAGTTCCGGCATTTTTCGTACATGCTTCCTCCGACACGCCTCTCTGTACATCTGAATACTCACCGGATCACTGACCTGAATACTCATCCGTTTCAGATTCCTCATGGAAAGATAATATGACAGCAGTTCGCCTGCCAGTTTAAGCGCTGCCACGCTCAGCCAGATTACTGTAACAATTACAGCTGCAATTCTTGTCCATTTACCTGACTCATAGGTGATATATCCTTTTGGTGCTGAGACCCCGGCCTGACTTTTTATATTATTGCTCACAGACGGCACAGCTTCTGCCAGCTGCTGACTCTCCTTGGGTCTGACAGCATGATTCTCTGTCTTCGGATCTTGCGCCTCCAAATGACTGCTTCTGTGCACTTTAAAATTTACCAGTGACAGAGTTGATGGCAGCTGCACTGGAATCATAAGACTGATTGTTACAAACAGCCAGGTAAAATATTTCCATCTGGCAGATACTTTACCTTTCGATAAAGCCGCAAACACTTTGACCAGCAAGATTACAACTGCTGCAATAATATTCAGTTTCAGAATATGCAGAACAAAAACTTCCATAATTAGTTATTCCTCCTTGTCCTCCAGTTCCCTGAGAAAATTACTGAGATCCTGGATTTCTTCTGAACTGATCTTTTTTCCATGATATAGTGTTGTTACAAATTTTTTCAGTGAATTTCCATAAAGTTTTTCAAGAAGACTCTGACTTTCATGGGTCTGATAATCCGACTGCGAAACCAGTGGTGTATATAGATTCATTTTTCCTTGCTTCGTTACTTCCACGAAATTTTTACTTTCCAGTCTGGTCAGTAATGACAGGATTGTTGTGGACGCAAGTTTTTTCTTCCTGTTGATTACTTTTTCAATCTCCGGTCTGGTCATGGGAGGAGTGCCATTCCAAAGAACAAGCATAATATCCAGTTCTGATTCGGGTAGTCTCTGATATGTTTTTTTCACCTTTTTTCAGCCCTCCTGTTACATATTTTCTATAAATCCAGTATTCGTTGTACTAGGAATAATTTTCTGATAATTTTATTTTACCATGATTTACGGAAATAACAAGGACTTCTGCATATTTTACAGAAGCCCTTTGTTTCAGCTGCTGACCGCTGTCAGTCTATCTCCGTATAACTGCTGCCGTTTTCATCGTACCATGTCCCGTCTCCATTGTTGGTAAATCCGGTGCCGTTTTCATCGGCGAAATAGTAATCGCCATTTGTAGTCTGGGTAACCGTTACAGTATTGCCCTCCACATCCTGAAGATGGTGCTGTTCCAGCGGATATCCCATATGATGTGTATCATCATTCAGAGCTGAATACGTATTTCCGTTTTCGTCTGTATAGGTTTCATCCCCGTTATCGGTATATGTCATTCCATCATCACCACGATATTCATAAGAGTTGTCTTCGTAAAGAATATATTTGACTGTAATTGTATTTCCGTTACTGTCAGCTAATACCATAGGCGCAGTAGAAATAATAGCCAAATCATCACTGTTATCTTCGGAATTTGAAGAATTATTTTCTTCTGTATCGGAAGAATTTGAATCTTCTCCGGATTGCTGAACGGAAGTATCAGTTTCTGCTTTATCAGAATCTCCGGCTGCATTTTCCTCTGCCTGTCTGGTAAAAGACGGGTTTCCAGGATAGGAGATATATTCTATAAATTTCCTCACATCACCTATATCAGCTGCGTCTTTTGCATATCCTACTGCCATATACAGGCTGTCTCCTTCTGAATAAACAGTCTGATAGCAGGCCTCATAAGTGTCGTTGCATTTGGCAATTCCTGTTTTGACATCCTCCAGCGAATATTTATAAATATTTACATAATCACTTCCATTGGTATAGCTGACATAAGTACCTTCCGTATCTGCATTCTCCCAGGCAGAACCAGTCGGCGGCTGCGTATAAAAATCATTATTTCCAGCTGCCATAACAGTTCCTGCTGAAAAAATCCCAAGTGTTGCTGCAGTCATAAGTGTCATAAACTTTGTTGTTCTTTTCTTCATAGTGGATTCTCCCTGAATTTTATTTTCTACATCTGTAGAAGTTAAACATTGACCAATGCCATGAGAAACGCAGCTAAAATATCCGAAGACACAGGAATACCGCAATTTACCTTGTCTGGCGATTGATATATTTCGCCTTATATTTTGAGTATACGATGGTCTGATTCTTGTATAATCCATAATAACCGGATACGGCATAGCTGACAACCACGGCAATAAGATAGAAAGATACGCCCTCAAATCCAAACAGCTCAAAGGCAATAAGGATAGAGGTAATGGGGCAGTTAGTTACACCGCAGAACAGGGCGGCCATTCCGGAAGCGGCGCAGAGAGACGGGGAGAGTCCCACAAGCTGTCCCATGACACAGCCAAAGGTGGCTCCGATACAGAAAGAGGGAACAATCTCGCCGCCCCGGAAGCCTGCTTTCATGGTAATGGCTGTAAGAAGCAGCTTCCAGAGGAAATCAGAAGGACGGGCCTGTCCTTCTTCTACAGCTAACTGGATCAGTTCATTTCCCGCGCCCATGAAATCCTTTGTCTGAAGAAGAACGGTGATCAGGATCAGAGCGGCAGAGGCGGCAAGGATCCTGAAATAAGGATTTTTCAGAAAACGCTTATAAAAATCTCCTATGCCTTTCAGGGTTACACAAAACAGAATACTGACAAGTCCGCAGCCCACAGCCACAAGAAGCATTTTTAAGCCGGTAAAAGCGGTCAGCTCCGGGATACCGTATACATGGAAGCTTTCCGGATGTATGCCGATGCCGGCGGCAAATTTAGCTGCAACCAGAGAGGAGATCACACAGGGAAGCAGGGCGGCATAGTACATGATCCCTACGCTGACGACCTCCAGAGAAAAAACGGCGGCAGCCATGGGAGTTCCGAAAACAGCAGAAAAAGCGGCGCTCATGCCGCACATAATAATCACATGCTGATCCTCTTCGTCCAGATGAAACCAGGAACCAAGCTGATTTCCGATACTGCCTCCAAGCTGAATGGCGGCTCCCTCACGTCCTGCAGAGCCTCCTGTCAGGTGAGTCAGAAGTGTGGAGACAAAAATCATAGGGGCAGAACGGAGACGGATATTATCCTGGGAACGGATGGCAGAAAGAACCTGATTGGTGCCGCCGTCGTCTTTTCCGAATTTCTGGTAAAGGAATACAATGCATAAGCCTGCAATGGGAAGCAGAAGAAAGACCTGGAGATTTTCCATGCGGAACCCGGTGACTGCTTTCAGTGCATGAGCAAAAATACTGCTTACCGCGCCTACGACCAGCCCGGTGATAACAGCCAGCGTCAGCCACTTAAGAAGATGCGCCGTGTACTTCCATATCTGGTTCCAATAGAAAAGGACCCGTTCCAGTCCTTTTTTATCCTGTATGTTCTGTTGTGTGTCCATGATTTCTCCCCCTTATGTGTCAGGATAAAGTCCGGCGGTCGGGAACGATCCTCTGTCCCGGCCGCCGTTTCTGATTTATTCCTGTGTAATTCCGGTTACTTCATATCCTGCGTTTTTGATAACTTCGCGGATCTTATCCTCGTCTACACGCTCCGGCGCTGTAAAGACAGTCGTCTTTTTTTCGTGGGAGGAAACCACATCCTCCGCCTGAAAAGCGGCTTTGACAGCTTCGTTTACATGAGCCTCACAGTGCGGGCACATCATACCTTCTACATTTACAGTGATCTTTACCATAGTCTGATTCTCCTTTTCATTCTTATTTTCATTATAAGGGTTTTCTGTGTCAATGGAAACCATTTGTTTGATTTTTTTGTCTTTTGAGGCATCATGGATCTTAAAAAGATTAAGACGCAGGGCATTTGTTACCACGCAGAAGCTGGAAAGGCTCATTGCCGCAGCCCCGAACATAGGGTTCAGCGTCCAGCCGAAAATGGGGATCCACACACCTGCGGCAAGGGGGATGCCGATGATGTTGTAGAAAAATGCCCAGAAAAGATTTTCGTGGATATTGCGCAGGGTAGCCCGGCTTAAACGAATGGCGGCAGGAACATCGCTGAGCCGGCTTTTCATCAGAACTACATCTGCCGCGTCTATGGCAATGTCTGTTCCGGCGCCGATGGCAATGCCGATATCTGCTCTGGTAAGAGCCGGCGCATCATTGATCCCGTCTCCGACCATGGCAACCTTGCCTTTTTCTTTGAGGGAGCGGATCACACTTTCCTTTCCGTCCGGAAGGACTCCGGCGATCACCTGATCCACGCCTGCCTGCCTGCCGATGGCGTTGGCGGTTTTCTCATTATCGCCGGTAAGCATCACAACCCGGATGCCCATATTCTGGAGCTCCTTTACTGCCCGGGGACTGTCTTCCTTAATCACATCCGCAACAGCAATGATACCTGCCAGCTGGTTTCCTCTGGCAAAGAGAAGGGGCGTTTTGCCCTGCTCTGCCAGGTCCTCGGCTTTTTTGCGAAGAGAGGCGGGAACCGTTACCCGGCTGCTGATAAATTTCATATTTCCTCCGGTAAGTGTTTCTCCGTTTACTTTCCCGGAAAGCCCATTGCCCGGAAGCGCCTGGAAATCTTCTGCGTCAGCGGCAGTAAGAGACAGGGCTTCTGCTTTTTTCAGAACAGCTCTGGCAAGAGGATGTTCGCTTTTTTTCTCAAGGGAAAGAGCAAGGGTGAGAAGCTCTTTTTCCGTAAATCCTTCAGCTGGAAGGATATCGGTCACTTCCGGCTGACCGCTGGTGATCGTGCCTGTTTTATCAAGGGCAACGATCTGAACTCTGCCTGTTTCTTCCAGAGAAACGGCGGTTTTAAACAGGATCCCATGTTTGGCGCCCATTCCGTTGCCAACCATGATGGCTACCGGGGTGGCAAGTCCAAGGGCGCAGGGACAGCTGATTACCAGAACAGAGATTCCTCTTGCAAGGGCATAGCCGAAGGTCTGTCCGGCAAGCAGCCATACAAGGGTGGTGATCACGGCGATTGTGATCACAGCCGGAACAAAGATTCCGGAAACTTTGTCGGCGATCTTTGCGATGGGAGCCTTGGTAGCGGCTGCGTCGCTGACCATTTTAATGATCTGGGAAAGGGTGGTATCTTCGCCTACATGAGTGGCCTCACAGCGGATGAAGCCGGACTGGTTTACTGTAGCTGCGGAAACCGTATCTCCGGCAGCCTTGTCAACGGGGATGCTTTCTCCTGTAAGAGCGGATTCATTTACCGCGCTGGAGCCTTCCAGAACAATCCCGTCTACCGGGATGTTTTCTCCGGGGCGGACAACGAAGATATCTCCTTTTCTTACCTGTTCAATGGGAACCGTGGTTTCCTGCCCGCTGCGGATCACCACGGCTGTTTTCGGCGCCAGCTTCATGAGACTTTTCAGGGCGTCGGTGGTTTTTCCCTTGGAACGGGCTTCCAGCATTTTTCCTACAGTAATAAGAGTCAGGATCATGGCGGCGGACTCAAAATAAAAGTCCATCATATAATCCATGACAGCGTCCATGTTGCCGTCCACCTGAGCCCTTGTCATGGCAAACAGCACATACACGCTCCATACAAAGGACGCCATGGAGCCAAGGGCTACCAGGGTATCCATGTTGGGGGCTTTGTGCCAGAGACTCTTAAAGCCGCTGATAAAAAACTTCTGGTTGATGACCATGACAATACCTGCCAGAAGCAGCTGGAGAAGCCCCATGGCAATGTGATTATCCTCAAACCAGGCAGGAATCGGCCATCCCCACATCATATGTCCCATGGAAAAGTACATCAGTACCAGCAGAAAGCCAACAGATGCGATCAGACGTTTCTTAAGCACAGGTGTTTCGTGGTCGGCCAGGGCTTCCGCAGCTTCGGAAGGGGAGACCTTCTGACTGGCAGAGCCTTTTACAGAAGCGCCGTAGCCTGCTTCCTCCACTGCAGCGATGATATCTGCCTCAGAAGCAGTTCCTTCCACACCCATGGAGTTAGTGAGAAGGCTTACGGAGCAGGAAGTGACTCCCGGCACATGAGAGACTGCTTTTTCTACCCGGGAGCTGCAGGCTGCACAGCTCATTCCGGTTACATTATATTGTTCCATTCAGATTCCTCCTTTTCGGATTTTTATTTCATCAGCTTCTGCAGAGTTGTCATCAGCTCGTCAACAGTTTCGTCCTTTCCTTCCCGGATATCCCGGGCTACGCAGGTATGGATATGTGCGGAAAGCAGCTCTCTGTTAAAAGCATTTATGGCTGCGTTTACGGCAGCGGACTGGATCAGGATATCGTTGCAGTAGGTATCGTTTTCTACCATTTTTATGATTCCCCGCACCTGTCCTTCAATACGCTTCATCCGGTTGATAAGCTTTTTCTTTTCTTCCGGAGAACGGTGGGTGGATCTGGTGCAGCAGCATGTGGTCTGGTCTGACATATGAGTTGTCTCCTTTTATTGAAATATACCCCATAGGGGTATTCTTTATGTGGATAATATATACCATATGGGGGTATATTGTCAAGGCTGTTTTTGAACAAAAATAAAGAAGCCGTCAGATCTGAATAGGAATGCTCCATATCTGAAAGTAATCTGTCAGTTTTGTTATGGAAAACAGAAATATGAAACGTACAGAAGATAAAAGAATACGTACGGCGAGCCGCAAGGTGTTTGAAAATCAGGATCATTCCAGAACAGTAGAGATCTATCTGGAGCCGGTCCACTACCAGGATCTGGACGGAGCATGGAAGGAGATGGACGATACTCTGGAGGAAGTAGGCGTCGGAGACAGAAGTCTGAAAGACGGAAACAATGGCTTCCGTAATCGTAAGGGGTCTCTGGAAATATGTCTGGATCCTGCGGCACAGGAAGTACATACGGTATCTCTGAATAAGGAAAATATGGTTCTTTCCTGGGGGGCTGGAAGGCTGTCTGCCGGTAAGCGCGCAGAAACAGGAATCTTCAGAATGACGTGATCGCCCTTGTTGATGAGACCGGAGATACCGTAGTAAACTATACTTATGACAGTTGGGGAAAAGTCCTGAGCATCACCGGAAGCAGGAAAGACACCATAGGTCAGCTGAATCCCTTCCGCTACAGAGGCTACTATTACGACAAAGAGACGGGAATGTATTACCTGAAGAACAGGTACTATGATCCGGAGATTAGAAGGTTTATCTGTGCGGATGGACAGGTGAACAGTGGAAGTCTTGGGAAAAATATGTATGCATACTGCGAAAATAATGCAGTAAATCTTGCAGATTACAGTGGCTGTTCTGTGATTTCAATAGGAAGTTGGCTGGGTAAATTAGTAGCTGGCGTGATAAAAAAAGCAGTAGTAGCAGTAGCTAAAAAAGCAGCATCAGCAGTTGCGGGATTTGTTGCAGGATTTGTGGCACATAAAGCTATAGATTTCGTAGGATCAATTGATTTTTTTGCTTCAAAAGAAAAAGAAGAAGTAAAGATAGACGCAGGCGCTATATTGCGGTCTAAGAATCAGAGGAAAGATATTCCAATTTATAGATATGGTGGAACAAATCCAGGTAATTTAACTCCAAAAAACAAGGATTGGGACACAGGGCTTTCGTTTTCAACAATTTCCCCACGACCTGGACGTGAAGCAGCAGTTACAACCATAAACAAGTTGAACGCAACAGGAGTGGTATTTGCTGAGCAAGATGGTCCAACTCATGTGACAGTTCTTCCAAGAGGAGCAACTGTAGAAACTTGGACAAAAATGGGTTCAAATTCTATTTGGACTCAGGCAGTAAAAAGTGTAGTTGTAAAATGAGATGGAGGATATTGATATGATAGTAGATATTGATACTTTATATGAAATGTTGGATGAGGAACAACCGATAAAGGTTCAGGAAGTTGCCCTTAGAGAGGCGAGAAAGATAAAATCCTTATCTGTATTTATGCAGCCTGTAGAATATAAATGGTCATGGGAAAATTGTGCAAAAGTAATCTGTGAAAAAACAGATAAGGAAATAAATAATTACACATATGAGATGCTGGAGTGGCTGCAGGATCTTAATTGGCCGGGAGCATTTTTGATCATGGAGAGACTGGAAAAAATGGATCCTCAGTTATTGGTGCATGCTTTTATTTATAAAGTAAAGCAGGCGCTTCTGTTAAAAGACACTGAATGGTTGGGAAGGATGTCATATCTTCTGAAAAATAAAAAGTTCTATGATGCACTTTTTGAAGAAAAAAAATATCAGAAAATAATGAGAAGATACTATGAAGAATATTGGGGGGAATTAAAATACTAAGTATTTTGATTGTAAACAGTAATGTCTGAACATTAGTTTTCAAGGAGGCGGTATATCCTGCCGCTTCCTTTTCTATACCCTTTTTTAAGAAGAATTTACAAAAAACGGAGGAAAATCAGAATGAAATATAAAATTTATTGATCCTTATGGCTGCGGACTGGAACTGGATCACAGGTGGGATCCTTCTTCCGGCGATTTTGAGCGTGCGAAAATTTTTCAACTTTTTTCTGTTTGTCCCGTATTATTGGACAGCGTTTATGTTATAATAAAGCAAACAAATGTTCTGAAAAGGAGATTTGCTTTATTACAAAAGAAATGAGGGATGCCATATATGAAAAAAGAATTTAACCGGCAGAGATACGAGTTGGGCCAAAGGATTCGGAAACTGCGGAAACGCTGTGATTTTTGCCAGGAATCTCTTGCGGAGAAGCTTGGTATATCGCAGATAACTTTATCCTGGATTGAAAATGGCACAACGAGAATGAATGTGGAAATTCTGATGAAGCTGTCCAATGTATTAGAAGTTCCCATAAATGTGATTTTGGGAATTGAAGATGACGAGGAACGGTATTTCACCGTTCCCACACAGTTTTTTTACTGATGATTCCTGCAGCCACAGCAGTTACTGCTTCTGCAATCCAGAAGGCGTGCCATACGCCCACTGCCCCAAAGATACGGCTGAGAACAAAGGCTGCCGGAATGATGACAAGCACATAACGGAAAAGAGAGACTGCCAGTGAAGGGGCTCCTTTTCCAAGTCCTTCCAGAGCGCCGCAGGCTGTGACAGATACGGAAGAAACCAGAAAGCCTGCGCTGATGATACGGAGAGCTGTTTTTCCTGCGAGAATGGTTTCTGCATTGGATGTAAACATCCCCATAAGCTGTCCTGGAACCGCAAGACAGATCACGGTTCCCAGAAGCATGATCATACTGGTCATGGCAAGGGTGACAAGATAGACTTTTTTCACACGTTTGTGTTCTCCCGCACCGTAATTATAGCCGATCACCGGCCGCATACCCTGAACGATCCCGCTGGCAGGAAGGTAAAGGAAAGTCTGCAGCTTGTAATAGATTCCCAGAACCACCACATAACTCTGAGAGTAAACAGCCAGAATACTGTTCAAAACAGAGATCAGCAGAGAAGGAAGGGCAAGGCTCAGGATTGCCGGAACTCCTATGGAATAAAGTTTTTTGTCTATGGAGGCAGCCGGCTTCAGGCATGTTCGTCTCAGGCGTACCTGAAGCGGCATTGTTTTGTATATGATAAGATAGATCACCAGATTCAGTACCTGTCCCAGGCCGGTTGCCAGGGCTGCGCCTTCCATTCCCATGGCAGGAAAAGGTCCCAGACCAAAGATCAGCACAGGATCCAGGATGATATTGGCAAGGCAGCCGCACATCATCCCCATCATGGAGGATTTCATTCTTCCGACTGCCTGAAAAAGCTTTTCAAAGGCAAGGTTCAGACCTACTACAACGGAAAAACAGAAAACAATTCCGGAGTAGCGGATTCCCAGATCGATCACCTCAGGATCAGATGTGAACAGCCCAAGGAAGAAGGGCATAATGGCAATACTGAAAATCATCATTACCAGTCCATGTATAACGGACAGAACGGTGCCATGAGTGGCGGCGATATCTGCGTGATCCCGTCGTCCCGCACCCAGATACAGGGAGATCTGAGAACTGATTCCCACACCGAAGCCAATTGCAATGGCGTTGACAAAATTCTGGACAGGGTAGACCAGGGAAAGGGCGGTCATGGCGTTTTCACTGATCTTTGCCACGAAAAAGCTGTCCACAATATTATAGAGAGAGTTTACCAGCATGGAGATTACCATGGGAAGGGACATGGATACGATCAGTGGAAAAACAGGTTTTTCTTTCATAAAAGTTTCGTTCATTTTTTTTCCTCCGGACAAAAAAATAAGCCGCACAACTACCGGAAGGTAATTGTGTGGCGAAAAGTGGCGTTACCAAAAAAGTCCACACCTTGTTTTGGACAGGTCATATTTTAGCACAGTCAGAAGAGAAACGTCAAGAGTCTGCCTTCCTTTTTGTTTGTCTTCTTTTTTATTGCACATATTTTTTTGTTGTGCTAAACTGGTTCTATTTAAAAGGAAACAGGAAAAGAGGAG
>OMGX01001076.1_pt1 | contig 13060 bp, 8 predicted proteins | sample 1674381 | NCBI WGS metagenome assembly OMGX01 (sample SAMN05578582, study PRJEB25193) | human gut metagenome | biome: Human Microbiome; feature: human-associated habitat; material: feces | host: Homo sapiens | place: USA:Birmingham | reverse complement strand
GACTGGAGTTCAGACGTGTGCTCTTCCGATCTCAGTTATCGCGGAGTAGGTTTCGAGCGAAATATGGAGGTAGTAGCCCACCCCGCCGACGTCGATAACTGCGTAAGCGGGAGCCACTTCGGCGACTGTGCCCTTGATGTATTCGTACATGTGTTTCAAATTTTGCTGCGGGTTGGGCAAAAGTAAAGATTTTTTTTTACCTTTGTGTCTCAAATGCTGAATAATTAACTAAACAAACCAAAAAACGATATGAAAAAAACTCTCTTTCCGGCGCTGGCTGCGGCTCTCGTCCTCGCGGCCTGCGGCACGAAGACCACCGGGCAGGCCGAAGTTGCGGCCGAGGCGGCGGCGCAGCAGGTTGTTTCGAGCGACATCGCATACGTTCAGGTCGAAGCCGTGCTGGCCCAGTGCGACCTCTACAAGAACGAAGGCGTAGCGCTTCAGGAGAAGACCGAGAAGGCGCAGAAGAGCTGGGCGCAGCGCGAACAGAACCTCCAGGCCGAAGCCGCCCAGTTGCAGCAGAAGTACGAAAAGGGACTGATCACCTCGCGCGACGCGCAGGCACAGCAGGAGAGCATCCAGAAGAAGGTGGCCTCCTACCAGAGCAACGCCCAGAAGGAGGCCCAGACGCTCGACGAGGAGAACTACGTGTTCACCAACCGCGCCCAGGACCTGCTGCACCGCGCCGTGCAGGAGATCAACAGCGGCAAGAAGTACAAACTGATCCTCAACGCCTCGGCGCTGATCGACGCGGACACGACGCTCAACATCACCCCCGCCGTGCTGGCGAAGGTCAACGAGCTGTATGCCGCCGACAAAAAGGCCGAGAAGAAGTAGCCCCGCCCGCGAAAAACAAAAAAACCGGCTTCCCCGCACGGCGGAAGTCGGTATTTTTTATATCTTGGGCGTCGTAACGACACTGTCGGAAAGTCGCGGCGTTTTGCCGAATCGCATGCGGTCCGGTTTTGCAGCGGCCCAACTTTTTCGTATCTTTGTCCGATAACTGAAACCTGATAAATTTTCTGATACACGATGGGATTCGTTCCGTTCACATTCGTCGACCTGATAGACATCATTCTGGTGGCCGTGATCATGTACTGGATTTACCGCATGACCAAGGGAACCAATGCGCCGTACATTCTCTCGGGAATCATCGCCGTCTACCTGCTGTGGGTGGTCGTCCGGGCGCTGAACATGGAGCTGCTGTCGACGATCCTCGGACAGCTGATCTCGGTGGGAGCCATCGCGCTGATCATCGTCTTCCAGCCCGAACTGCGGCGCTTCCTGCAGATGATCGGCATGCGCCAGAAACATTTCAACTTCATCACCCGCATCTTCTCGACGGGCGAGGACACCGTGCAGACCAACGTCGTGCCGATCGTCACGGCCTGCCGCGAGATGTCCGAGACGAAGACCGGGGCACTCATCGTCATCGGTCAGCAGAGCGACCTGCGGCTGATCGCCGAAGGCGGCATCGCCCTCGACGCCAAGGTGTCGACGTCGCTGATCAAGAACATCTTCTTCAAGAACGCCCCGCTGCACGACGGCGCGGCGCTGATCGAGGGCGACCGGATCGTGGCGGCCAAGTGCATCCTCCCGGTGACGCAGAGCGACGTGCCCAAGTCGTTCGGCACGCGGCACCGCGCGGCGATCGGCATGAGCGAGATTTCGGACGCCATCATCGTCGTCGTCTCGGAGGAGACGGGCGACATCTCGATCGCACAGGGCGGCGAAATCCGCCTGAACATCGACCCCGTGCGGTTACAGCAAACCCTGCAACGCTACCTGACGATCAACACGCGCAAACGCTCGAAAAAGGAGGTCGCCGAATAAGCGGCGCCGGCGCAAGACGCCGGATTCAGGGGCGGCGGAAGGTTTCCGGACCGGCGATTCCGTTCCGCGCTTCCGCGACACTCCCCGAACACCCAAAACAAGCAAGTATGCTTTACCCGTCCCGAACGGCCCGCCTCGCACTGCGCGCATGGCGGGAGGAAGACCAGCCGGCTTTCGCCGCCATGAACGCCGACGAGCGGGTCATGGAGTATTTCCCCGCGACGCTCACCGCCGAAGAGTCGGCCGACCTGCTCGACCGCATCCGCGACGAGTTTTCGACCGAAGGATTCGGTCCGTATGCCGTCGAACGTCTTTCGGACGGAGAGCTGCTGGGATTCACCGGACTGCACCGCGTGACGTTCTCCGGCGGGCTGGAGGGCCAGGTCGAGATACTCTGGCGGCTGCGGCACGACGCCTGGGGCCAGGGTTACGCCACCGAGGCGGCCCGGGCATGCATCGCACACGCCGCGAAACTCGGCATTCCGGAACTGGTCGCCTTCACGTTCGTCGGAAACGGGCGTTCCCGGCGCGTGATGCAGAAGCTCGGCATGACGTGCGTCGGAGAGTTCGACCACCCCGCCCTGCCCGAGGGGCATCCCCTGCGCAGGCACGCCCTCTATCGCATCCGGACCGAACAATGAAAAAGTCCGCGACCTGTCAGAGGTCGCGGACTTCTCCTTTCCGGCTGCGGAATCATTTCAACTCGAATTCCACCGTGCCGCGAATATCGTCCGACGCGGCGCCCACATAGGCCGTGAACGCGCCCGGCTCGGCCACCCACGCACCCTTTGCGTCGTCGTAGTACTGCAACATCCCGGGGGTGATCTCGAAAGTCACGGTCCGCGTCTGCCCGGGATTCAGCGAAACTTTCTGAAAACCTTTCAGCTCCTTCACGGGACGCGGCAGCGACGACTGCTCGTCGCCGATGTAAAGCTGCACGACCTCGGCGCCCGCACGGTCGCCCGTGTTGGTCACGTCGGCCGAAATACGGATGCTGCCGTTCGGGGCGAGCGTCGTACGGTCGGCCTTCACGTTGCCGACGGCGAAGGCGGTGTAGCTCAACCCGTGGCCGAAGGCGAACAGCGGCTTGAGCTGCTCCTTGTCGTGCCAGCGGTAACCGACGAAGATGCTCTCGTTATACTTCACCTTGTCCGAGCCCGGGTATTCGCCCAGCGCATGCGCGCCGTTGTCCTCCAGCCGCACGGGGAACGTGAAGGGCAGCTTGCCCGAAGGGTTCACCGCACCGAACACCACGTCGGCAAGCGCATTGCCCGCCTCGGAACCCGAGAACCACGCCTCCAGCACCGCCGGAACACGGTCGATCCACGGCATCGCCACGGCGTTGCCCGAGACGATCACCACCGCCAGATTGGGATTGGCTTCGGCCAGCGCCCCGATCACTTTGTCCTGCGCATACGGCAGGCCGTATTGCAGGCGGTCGTCGCCTTCGCAGTCCTGGTGGTTGCTCTTGTTCAGCCCCCCGACGAAGATCACCGCGTCGGCCTTGCGGGCCGCGGCCGCGGCATCGGCGATCAGCTGCGCCTCGGAACGGCTCTCGCTCAAATCCTGCCCGGTCTTCACCCCGTTGTAGTCGCCCGTCACGTCGCCGACGTAGCCGCGTTCGTAGATCACCTCGGCTTTGCCGGCCGCAGCGGCGCGGATGCCTTCGAGCGGCGTATATTCGTGCCGCACCTTGAGCGACGAGGAACCGCCGCCCACGGTCATCATCTTGATCGCATTCTCGCCCACGACGGCGATGGTCTTCGCACGCCCGAGGTCGATGGGCAGCACCCCGCCCTCGTTTTTCAGCAGCACCATGCCCTCGCCGGCGATACGGCGTGCAGCGGCCAGATGTTCGGGCGAATTGAGCGACCCGAACGGTTTGCGGGTGTTCATCGCCGTGCGGAAAATCAGCCGCAGCACCCGGCGCGCCTTGTCGTCGAGCGTCGCCGTCGAAGCCTCGCCCTTGCGGAGCATATCGAGGTAGGGGGCGGCGAGGTAATAGTTGTCGTAGGCGTTGCTGGCACCCCAGCTCAAACCGTCGGTCCACGAACCGAACTCCATGTCGAGACCGTTCTCGGCGGCCTGCTTCGTGTCGTGCGTGCCGCCCCAGTCGGAGACGACCACGCCGTCGAAGGCCCAGTCGCGTTTCAGAATGTCGTTCAGCAGGTAGCGGTTGTGGCAGCAATGCTCTCCCTTGTATTTATTGTAGGCGCCCATGACGGCCCATGCGCCGCCCTCCTGAACGGCGGCTTTAAACGCCGGGAGATAGATCTCGTTCAACGCACGGTCGTCGACCTCGACGTCGATGCCGTGGCGGTGGGCCTCCTGATTATTGAGTGCGAAATGTTTCACGCAGGCGGCAACGCCGTTCTTCTGCACCTCCTCGATGTAGGGAACGACCATCCGCAAGGAGAGGTAGGGGTCCTCGCCCATGTACTCGAAATTGCGGCCGTTGAGCGGCGTGCGGTAGATGTTCACGCCGGGTCCCAGCAGGATGTCCTTCTCGCGGTAGCGCGCCTCCTCGCCGATGGATTTGCCATACAGCGCCGACATTTCGGGATTCCACGTCGCGGCAAGGCACGTCAGCGCCGGGAAAGCCGTGCAGGAGTCGTTCGTCCAGCCGGCCTGGTCCCATTCGTCCCACAGGACCTCGGGGCGGATGCCGTGAGGGCCGTCGGTGCACCACACCTCGGGAATGCCCAGGCGCGGAACGCCCGCCGACGAGAATTTCGACTGCGCATGCAGGATGGCGACCTTCTCTTCGAGGGTCATGCGCGAAAGGGCGTCTTCGACCCGCTTTTCGATCGGCTGCGACTCGTCGAGGTAGACGGCGACGCTGCCCTGCGGCCCCGGCCCGCCTCCGCAGGCGACCGCCGCCAGGGCGCACAGCCCGGCGAGACTCTTCAACAGAATTTTATTTTTCATGTCTGGAATGGATTAGTGCATATTCACAAACGGAGTGCACAGTCGAGAGGCCGCGCACTCCGTTTGCAAAATTAACGATTATTTCTTAACCAGCGACAAAACGGGGTTGTCTTTTCCCGCCGTCACGTCGAGTGTCAGACGATAGGTCGCGCCCTCCTCAAGGGTGACTCCCGAGGCGATCTCGATGTTGCCGTCCCCGGCGATCGAGAAGAACGCCTCGGCGCCCGGCGCCAGCGTGAAGGCTCCCAGACCGTCCCAGCCGCGGTTCCGGAAGAACTTGCCGCTCCAGCCGCTCACGCGGAAACGCTGTCCGAGGGTCGTGCTGCCTTCCAGACCCGCCTGGGCCGTCATCGTGTAGATGCCGGGAGCGGATTCGGGCACGCAGACGCCCTTTTCGGTGGTCCAGCCCGGTTCGTTCACGGCCGCGGGCGAACCGATGCCGTAGCCGATGAAATAAACCGCCCCGTGGCCGTCGTCGCTCAACGTGGCAAGCCCCGAGCCGTCGGCGTTGAGCACCAGCGCATCAATCACCCGGGTCGCCAGATTGGCCGTGATGCGGTATTTGCCCGTGACGGGGACCAGCTTGACGCTCGTCGCGGAGGCCGCCTCGAAGAAGTCGGGATTGATCCACGCCGGCGTGAAGGCGTCGGCGCCGCCCAGCGTCAGCGTCTGGCCCTGCGTCAGGTCGAGGTCCAGCTGGTAGTTGTCCACGTCGAGCTGGGCCATCGGCGTTCCGTTGACGGTGATGTCGGCGGGCGGAAGCTCCTGCTCGCCCACTTTCTCGACGGTCAGCACCGCGGCCATCGTGCCGCCTGAAACGTCGATCGTGAAGCGGTAGATACCGCCCAAGTCGAGCGTCTTGCCCTCGGCAAGCCCCAAGTTGCCACCGTCGGAAATCTCGATCAAATCGCTGGTAGTGGTCAGGACCCCGTAGGGATTGGCAAACGAGGCATCCGTCTTACCCAGGAATTCGCCCTTGTCCCAGTCCTTCGGCCAGAAGAACTTGAAGTCGAAGTTCGAAGCGTTGATCGAAACGCCGGCCACCAGCGAGATCTGGAATTTCTTGTCCGCAACGCGAGCCAGACACAAGCCCGTGGAGCCCATATCCCAACCGTCGCCGTTCTTGATGACGGGTTTGCCGATACCGGCTCCGACCGTCCAGATCGCATTGCCCGAACCGTCGGCGGCGAGCGACGCATACTCCGTGGCCGACTTCATGGCCTCGATACGCAGGTAGCTGTGTTTGAAATTGGCCGTCACCTTGTACATGCCCGTCATCGGCAGGAAGGTCAGCGTCTCGGGATCGGAAACATCGGCGCGTTCGAAGAAGTCGCGGTCCACATCCCAGTCGGCGAAGTCCGAAACGCCCGTCAGCGTGTAGGTCCGGCCCTCGGTCAGCGTGGTGACGATGCTGTAATTGTCATTGTCGACCATCGTCATCTCCGTCTCGCCGAAGAGCAGCTTGATGAAAGGAGACCCCTCGAAGGTCAGCAGGTTGAAGGTGATCGTGAACTCCCCGGCATTCGAATTGGCGAAGGGAATGGCGTCGGTGGAATCGGAGACGATGCCGCCGGCCCCGGAGTCGTAGCCGAAGGTCACCACCGAGCCAGCGGCGTCGAGTTCGGGCGTCGCGATGTAGCCCTGCGGCTTCTGCGGGAACTCGTCCGTCACGGCGTATTCGTAGTCGTTACCCGTAGGCTCCATGCGGTACTCCGCGTCATCGAGGAAGAACGTCAGGTAGGCGGGCTTGGGACGCGATACGGCGAGCGGCCGGTCGACGGTCGTCGTTCCGAAGCGCACGTTCTGCCCCACAAAGCGCAGCGTGGCCTCGCCGTCGGGAATGTTCTTGTAGAAGGGAAGCGTCACAGCCCCCGTGTAGGTTCCGTCGCTTTTGGTGCGGATCACCTCCTCGGCGACCATCTCGTCGTCGAAGAATACCTGCGCCTTGAGCGTCGAGAGCGCATAGCGGTCGGTCATCGTCACCTCGAAGTCGACCTTGCCGCCGTAGACGCCCGACGCATCGGCCGAAACGACGGTCATCTCGGGACCGACGTCGGTGGTGAGCAGTTCGGGATCGTCCTTGCACGCCGTCGTCGAGGCAGCGACGAGCAGCGACAGTGCGATGTATTTCAGCGTTTTCATGTTCTGCGAATTTTAAAGGTTAGTTTTCGGCTCCGGCGCCCCAGCGGAACGAGGCGATCGACTTGGCCGGGATGGTGTATTTGAACGAACGGTCGGCGTTTTCATACACGGCGACGGTCTGCTCGCCGGCGCTCCTGTTGAGCGCCACGAAGGCTTTCGATCCGTCGGGATTCTCAAAGGCCAGATAGGTCAGCCCCGACGCCGTGTAACCCGACGCGCCGATGCGCACGGCACCCGGCCGGATGACCTTGGCGCACTGGGCCAGGTCGTAATAGTGGCTGTTGTACTTGAGCGTCTTGTAATCCGACGAACTGATCTCGATGGCCCCGTAGCAGGTCGTACAGCCTCCAGGACGGTTCGGAGCGCCCTTGTCGTCGAGCATCAGGTTCCACAGCAGAACCCCTTTGCCGTAGCGGCTCAGCGTCCCCAGGAAGATCGACTCGAAGTCGTCGATCACGCAGCTCTCGAAATTGTAGTTCCACGTGCCGATCGAGGCCTCGGTGAAGTAGATCGTCTTGTCGGGCGCGGCGGCGCGGATGTTGTCCAGCTCGCTCACGCTGCCCCCGTAGTTGTGCCAGGCCGAGCCATCGACCCACTGCGCAGCATCGGCGTCGGCGTAGATGTTGAGCGGGTAGTTCTGCTGGCCGGCGACGTTATCGTAGTTGTAGTTGTGGTCGTAGCAGAGGATCTTGGTGTCGATGCCCGCCTTGCGGAATGCCGGGCCGAGCTTCTTGACGAAGGCCAGCTGGTCCTCCCACGGCATGTAGAGCGACATCGAATTGCCCTTGTTCAGCGGCTCGTTCTGCATCGTGATGGCGTAGATCGGGAATCCGTTCTCCTCCATCTCGGTCACCCACTGCACGAAATACTCGGCGTAATCGTCGTAATAGGCGGGATTGAGACGCCCGCCGGTCCACGAATCGTAGGGTTTCGAGGGGTCGGCGACCGTGCCCTTCATCCATTTGGGGCACGACCACGGCGAACCCATGATCTTGATTTCGGGATTGATCTCCAGAATCTCTTTCAGCACCGGAAAGATGCCATCCTTCTCCACGGCGGGAATGGCGAAGAATTCGATGCCCTCCCGGTCGCAGCAGGTGTATTCGTCCATCGAGAAGTCCGAGCCGCCGATATGCACGCGGATAAAGCTGAAACCGGCTCCGGTCTCGGGGTCGAAGCACTTCCGGAGGATCGCCGTGCGGTCGGCCTGCGACATTTGCAGCAGGTTGTAGCACGTGGCGCCGGTGATGGCCGGGCCGAAACCGTCGACGGTCTGGTAGGTCGTCGAGGGGTCGATCGTGACCCGGTAGGGCGACATCGAGACCTTCGAGTAGTCGAGTCCCTCCTCCGTGAACAGGCGGTTGCCGTCGGCCGAGGTGACGTAGGCGAGAACATCGCCCGTCACGGGCGAGGGATCGGGGCCAGGACCGGGAGCCGGCGTGTCGCCATCGTTCCCGCTGGAACAGCATACGGCTCCGGCGAGCAGCAGCGGGCAGGTCAGCAGGCGCAGGTTGTTATTGATCGTAAATTTCATGGCAGAATCGCAATTTTAAGGTTAATAGCCCAGGTTTTGTTCGATGTTGGTGTTATCCTCCAGCACTGAAGTCGGCACCGGCATCAGCACGCGGTTGTCGTTCATCGCGCGGCGGGTCTGGAAGTAGGAGTCGTAGGACGCCGAGCCTTTGATGTTGACGCCGTCGCAGATTTCGAACAGTTTCGAATAGTCGTCGCCGTAACGCATCAGGTCGAACCAGCGGAAGCCCTCCATGGCCAGTTCCAGACGGCGTTCGTGGAGCACGGCTTCGCGCATCAGGTCGGCCGACGCGCGCTGCGCCGCAGTCAGCTTGCCAATGCCGGCGCGGCCGCGGATCTCGTCCACGATGTCGGCGGCGCCTCCCGGATCGTCCGTATTGGCCAGCGCTTCGGCATGCAGGAGCCGGATCTCGGCCAGACGCATCAGGTAAACCGGGGTCACGTTGGTCGGGAACTTGTGCATGAAAGCGTATTCGTCGCTCGGATAGTGGTACGACCAGCCGCATTCGTCGTAGACGACCGACGCATTCTTGCGCTCGGTGTCGCCCTCGGCGTCGTAAGCCTTCGTCAGGTTACGCGACGGCGTGCACCACTTGGCCCACGAGAAACTGTCGCCCGGGACATAGGCGTTGCGGTGGAACATCATCCACATCCACGAACCCGAGGTCTGGCTGGTCCACTGCACCTCGAAAATCGACTCGCGGGTGTTCATCGCAGCCATGCCCGTATCGCCGGTGGTGTAGGCCCACAGGTCGCCGTACTTGTCGCAAAGGCTGTACCCCATCCCTTCGACCGCTTCGCAGGCCGAGACGACCTTCGACCAGTCGCGGAACTCGCGCATGGAGTAGAAACGGGCCATCAGGCCGTAGGCGAAACCCTTGGTGATGCGGAACTTGTTCGAAGCGTCCATGTCGGGGGCGTATTTGCAGGCATACTCCTCGATGTCCTTGACGATCTGCTCGCCGACGGTCTGCTTCGACACGCGGGCCGGGAAATAGAGCGGATAGACCTCCTCGACGTTCCCGGCGTTGATGGCGGGCGGGATTTCGGTCAGCATCGGGATTTCTCCGAAAAGCTGCATCATGTTCATCCAGATATAGGCACGCCAGCAGAGCGCTTCGGAGAGCCACTCCTGATACTCCTTGTCGGTGAGCGACGGATCGTTCTCCTTCACCAGATCGATGTTGCAGATGACCTGGTTGGCATAGTCCACGGCGTTCATCGAGTAGTTCCACAGGTTCGAGGCGAATTCGTTGTCGCTGTCGATGTGGTTCGACTCGACGCTGACGACCTTCGTCTCGGCCATGTTGCCGCCGTAGGCATTGTCGGCGCGCGCCTCGGCGAGCGTGGTCAGCTGATACCAGTAGGTCTGAAGGTCGCCCTTCATGTAGTTGTACATGGCCGTAAGCTGGCCTTCGAGCAGTTCGCGGGTGTTGATGGCCGTCTCGCTGTCGCCCGTGCCGGAGGTGTTGTTCTCGGCATACATCGTCTCGGGGAATTTCTCAAGGCTGCACGACGTAACGGCAACACCCAGCGAGAGACCCGCGGCAATTAAAAATATCTTTTTCATAATCGGTTCTTTTTTCAGCGGTTAGAAAGTAAGATTCAGACCCACGACGACCGTGCGCACGTTGGGATAGGTTCCCCAGTCGATGCCCATTTGCGTGGCGCTTTCCGACTGGCTCACCTCGGGATCGTAGCCCGAATAGCCGGTCCAGGTGATGAAGTTCTGGAGCGAAATGTAAGGCTGGATGCGCGTGATGTTGATGCGCTTGAGCTTCGGCGAGGTGATGTCGTACGACAGGGTGATGTTCTTCACCTTGAGGTAGGAGCCATCCTCGACCCAGTAGGACGAATTCTTCACGTTCCAGGCGGGGTTGTCCGAGCGGAACACGTCGGTCTGCTGGCCCGGAATGCGCCAGCGCCGCAGGACCGTGGTGGTCTGGTTGTTGGCCGAAGCCATGCCCTCGGTCTCGATGCGCGAGGCGTTGAAAATGTCGTTGCCGTAGGAGCCCGTGATCAGAATGTTCAGGTTAAGCCCCTTCCACGAGAAGTTGTTGGTCATGCCGAAGGTGAACTTGGGATTGGCGTTGCCGATCCAGGTCTTGTCCAGCGGCGTGATCTCGCCGTCGCCGTTGCGGTCCTCGTAAACCAGGTCGCCCGTCTCGGGATCGACCCCCTTGGAGACATAGCCCCAGAACATCGAAAGCGGGTGGCCCGGAGTCATGCGCACGACGTTGTCGTTGGTCGCGTCGGAGGTCGTGGCGTAGTAGTATACCTGCTTCAGGTTGAGTTTTTCGACCTTGTTGCGGTTGAGCGAAACGTTCAGGTCGGTCGACCAGTTGAAATCCTTCCGGGCGATGTTGACCGACGAAAGGGTGATCTCGAAGCCCTGGTTCGACATCTCGCCGTCGTTGCGGTAGATGCTCGGATAGGGCGACGGCAGCGGCACGTCCATCAGCATGTCCTTGGTGTACTTGTAGTAATAGTCGAGCGACAGGTTCAGGCGGTTGTTCAGCAGCGCGAAATCGAGTCCGACATTGGTCTGCGAAGAGGTCTCCCACGTAAGGTCCTGATTCTTGATGTTCTTGCGACCGCCGACCGTCGGCACGGCCTGCGCGTTCTCGGTCAGCGTCCAGTCGTAGTAGTTGGTGCTGTACTGCTGCATCCAGCCGTACTCCGCCAGGCCCGCCTGGTTACCGGTCTGTCCCCAGCCGGCGCGCAGTTTCAGGTCGTTGATCCACGACACGTCGCGCAGGAACTTCTCTCCCGAGATACGCCACGCGGCCGAGAACGAGGGGAAGTAACCCCAGCGGTGGCCGGGAGCCAGCTTCGAGGAACCGTCGGCGCGGAAATTGGCCGTCACGAGGTACTTGCTGTCGTAGTTGTACGACACGCGCGCCAGATAGGACATGATCGACCACTCCGATTTGCCGTAGCTCTGGCCGCGGACGCCGCCGTTGTTACCGCCGTTCAGGTTGGGAATGGCGTTGTTGTTGGTCGAGGAGAAATAGGAGCGCGAGCCGCTCAACTGCTCCCACACGGAGGTCGTGGCCGACGTGCCGGCCATCACTTCGAGGCTGTGGCGGTCGAACGATTTGTTCCAGGTCAGGATGTTGTCGTAAATCATGCGCATATCGTCGGAACGGGTGTCCGAGGCGGTTCCGTGCTGCGTCCGTCCGTAGGAGGTGCGGATCGGGTCGAGGAACGACGACGAGTGGACCCAGCGGCGGTCCATCGAAACCGTCGACTTGAAGGTCAGATCCTTGGCCAGGTAGAACGTCAGGCCGCCGGAGAGCAGCAGGCGGTCGGTGACATCCTGGTTGTAATCCGTGCGGGCCATGTTCTCACGCGGCGAGGTGAGGTTGGCGCCGTAAAAATTATTGTAGAACTGCTGGGGATTCTCGGGGTCCCAGATCGGCGCGTAGGTCGGGGTCGTGATGGCCGACACCACCACGCCGGCGCGGTTGGCGCCCTGACCCGAGATGATCGTGCCCTTGGTGGTGTAGTGCGAGAAAGTCGTCGAGGCGTTGGCCGAAACCCATTTGAAAATCTTCTTGTCGAAGCTGGCCTTCACGTTGTAACGGTCCGAAGAAGTGGTGTTGATGATGCCCTTTTCGTTGGTGTAGCCGCCGCCGAGGTAATAGGACGAGTTTTCATCGCCGTTGGAGACCGAGAACTGGTAGTTCTGGTTGACGCCCGTCGAGTAGGTTTCGTCGAACCAGTCGGTCCGGTCGGTCAGATCGGCCGGAAGCCCCGACACGGCGCCGTTCTCCTCCATCAGGTCGCGGTACTGCCGGGCATTGAGCACGTCGTAGCTCTTGGTCACCTTCGAAATGCCGACGAAGGTCGAGAACGAAATCTCGGGGCCCCGTTTCCGGCTGCCCTGCTTGGTGGTGATGAGCACCACGCCGTTGGCGGCGCGCGAACCGTAGATGGCGGCCGACGAGGCGTCCTTCAGCACCTGCATCGACTCGATTTCGTTGGGAGAGAGGTAAGCGATGGCGTAGTTTCCTTCGCCCACGGGAACGCCGTCGACCACATAGAGCGGGTCGTTGCTCGACGAGATGGACGAAGCGCCGCGGACGCGGACCACCATGCCCTGTCCGGGCGAGCCGTTGGGCTGGATGACCTGCACGCCGGCGGCTTTGCCCTGAAGGGCGCCCGAGGCCGAGGTGATCGGGCGGCGGGCCAGGTCGTCGGTCTTGACGACCGAAACGGCCGTCGTGAGGTCCTTCTGCTTGACCGTGCCGTAACCGATCGCCACCACGGCGTCGAGGGCCACGGCGTCTTCGGCGAGTTTCACGTCGATCTTCGTGCGGCCGTTCACGGCGACCGTCTGCGAAACGAATCCGAGCGACTGGAAAATCAGGTTAGCAGAATTCCCCCCCCCTCGCAGTTTGAGGGAATAAGAGCCGTCCACGCCCGTCGTAGCGCCGTTCGTAGTTCCCTGCTCGATGATCGTGGCTCCGATAACGGGCTGTCCCGACTGGTCGGTGACCGTTCCCGTCACTGTCGGCGCCGACTGGGCGAAGGCCGCCGGCGCAAAGACGATCAGCATCGCCGTCAGTGCCAGCATCAACCCAGTCAGATCGGAAGAACACACGTCTGAACTCCAGTCACT
>OMGX01001066.1_pt1 | contig 13107 bp, 10 predicted proteins | sample 1674381 | NCBI WGS metagenome assembly OMGX01 (sample SAMN05578582, study PRJEB25193) | human gut metagenome | biome: Human Microbiome; feature: human-associated habitat; material: feces | host: Homo sapiens | place: USA:Birmingham | reverse complement strand
GATCTCACAAAGCATATACTGTCATTGCCTTTAAGCCATCATAAACACTGATTTTTTCATCCTCTGCCAGCAAAACGCCTGCTTTTGTCATACGCTTTGTGCCGCACCAGATGGTCCGGAACACATCCGGCATGAGAACCGGGCTATCCTGATGAAACGTAAAGGGAAGTCCAAGAGCTTTTGCAGTTCCTGCCGGTTAAATCTTCTCTGCCCGCTTTTTAGAAGGGAATATGAGTAATGTACGATGCATTTTATCCCGGTCAAGTGTGGCTGGATACAAACGGGAACCGCATTCAAGCACATGGCGGCTCACTGATTTATCTCGATGGTGTGTACTACTGGTACGGCGAAAACAAGGAAAAAACGGACAAGGCTGCGGGCATCTGGCACTGGGGCGTTCGTTATTACGCATCTACAGATTTGTATAACTGGGAGGATCGAGGTCTGCTCATCCCGCCCGTGACGGATGACCCGAACAGTTCGCTGCACCCCACTTCTATGATGGATCGTCCGCACATCATTTATAATGCACGGACCAAAAAATATGTCTGTTGGCTGAAAATTATGGAGAAAGACCAGACGCAGACCGAAACAGTGCTTACGGCAGACTCCTTCTTTGGTCCGTATACCATTGTGAGGGAAAAACTGCGCCCACTTGGTATGAGTGCGGGTGACTTTGACTTGGCTGTAGCACCGGACGGAAAAGCGTATTATTTCTTTGAACGCGTACATTCTGAGACGATCATCGCCGATTTGACGGAGGATTACACCGATGTGACCGGCTATTACTCCACGCATTTTCCCCACAAAGGACCGCCCCATGTGCGGGAGGCTACGGCTCATTTTATACGGCATGGAAAACACTATTTGTTGACTTCCGGCACAACCGGGTATTTCCCGAATCCGTCAGAGGCAGCCATGGCTGATACATGGCACGGTCCTTATACGGTACAGGGTGACCCGCATATTGGTGACAAGACAAAAACGAGCTTTCACAGCCAGATTTCGTCGGTATTCAAGGTTCCGAACAAAAAGGACTTGTACATTGCCTGTGCCGACCGCTGGATGCCGAATGCACCGGATTACGACTACACGCATTATGGTCCGCTTTACGACAGACTCTTTGATCCGGACGTGGAGAAAACGCCTGCGGATTGGGCGCTGCTTGCCAATTTGCCGCAAGAGGATACGCGCAATGCCGACTACGTTTGGCTTCCCATCCTTTTTGACGGCGATACTGTGAAGATTGAATGGCGGGACAGCTGGAAACTGGAAGATTACGAGTAAAGGAAATACGATGATGCAGAAATACCAAGATAGCAGTCTTTCCCCGGAAGAACGTGCCAGTGACCTGCTGGCACGGATGAATTTGGATGAAAAATTTGGTCAGATTCAATGCTACAATGCCATTGATTCTTTCCTTGGCAAATCGGTGGAGAAGCGGAACCCCTACGGTGTCGGTCAGGTTTGCATTTTGATTGCGACTATGCTGGACGATGTGGGCAGCGTAGCGGGACTTATTACAAGGCTGCAGAAACAAATCATGGAGTCCGGCAAACATCATATCCCCGCAATTTTCCATATCGAGACATTAACGGGTGTGATGGTGACAGCGGCGACTTCTTTTCCCTGCGGGCTGGGGCAGGCTTCCACATGGGACCCGGAGCAGCAGCAGAAAATGGCAGCCTGCATTGCCCGACAGGGACGCGCTATGGGAATCAGTCATGCGCTGGCTCCTGTGTTCGATATCTGCCGTGACCCGCGCTTTGGTCGTATGGGAGAAACCTACGGTGAGGATCCGACCCTTGCCGCTGCGATGGGGACAGCCTATGTGAAAGGCTTACAGGATAAACATCGTATGAGTGCCTGCAGCAAACATTTTCTTGGGTTTATGGCAGGACAGGGTGGAATCCATACGGCACAGGCAGTCGTTTCCCCGCGTGAACTGCGTGAGGTTTATGCCAAGCCGTTTCAGGCAGCCATTACAGAGGGAAAACTTGACAGCGTAATGAACTCCTATGCTGCCATTGATGGGCAGGTCCCGGCAGGCAGTAAGGCAATTCTGCGTGATCTGCTGCGCGGTGAGATGGGCTTTAACGGTGTAACTGTGTCGGATTACAGTGCTGTGGAACAGCTGGAATCGATTTATCATCTGGCTGAGAGTCCTGCCGATGCAGGTCGCCTTGCGCTGGAAGCGGGTATGGATCAAGAGCTTCCGACCATTGCGGCTTATAACGATGAACTGAAAGAAAACATTCGCAGCGGTGTTGTGCAGGAATCGCTGCTGGACGAAGCGGTGCTGCGTATTCTGACGATGAAATTCCGTTTGGGTCTGTTTGAAAACCCCTTCCCCGCTGAAAATGTACAGGCGGAAATCACTCCCGCAGATACGGCGCTGAACCGCAAAATCGCGCAGGAGTCAATGATCCTGCTGAAAAACGACGGTGTCTTGCCACTGGCAAAGAGCGTAAAAAAGGTGGCTGTTATCGGCTGGCACGCTGACAGTGTCCGTGCCTTATTCGGCGGATATTCGGCACTGGCCATGAAAGAAAATACGCTGGGCGTTAAGATGAGCATGGCCGGCATCCAGGCCGATGCGGATTCTCCGGCTGCAGAAAATGCGGTGCAAAAGACATATCCGGGAAGCGAAGTCGTTATGGAAAACCCCGGTGTCGAGCCGCTGGCACGGCACTGCTATCCCGATGCGTATAGTATGCTGGGGGCATTGCGCCTTGCTGCCCCGCATACAGAGTTTCTGTATGCACAGGGATACCCCTATGCCGGCAATGAGGAAAGCGGTCATGATGCGGCACTGCAGATCGCAAAAGATGCCGATTTGGTGATTTGCACTTTGGGCGGTCATTATGGCTGGAATGCGTCCTGCACAACGGGCGAGGGTATTGATGCCATGCACATTGGACTGCCGGTCTGTCAGGAACGCTTTCTAGAAAAATTGGAATCGCTGCACAAGCCGGTTGTCGGCGTTCACTTTGACGGTCACCCCATCAGCAGCGATACGGCAGACCGCGTATGCAACGCGATACTGGAGGCATGGGCTCCCGGTGCGCAGGGCGGTGAGGCCATTGCCGCGCTGCTGACCGGAACGGCGAATCCCTGCGGCAAGCTGCCCTGTACAGTGGCACGCCATGAGGGGCAGATTCCTGTGTACTACAACCACCCGACAAATACCTGTTACAGTATGACAGGAGGCACGCCGAAAAACGCCTATATCGATGGAGCGCACACGCCACGCTACTGCTTTGGTCATGGACTGAGTTATACAAAATACGAGTACGATACATTGCGGTTGGAAAAAGACGCTATTCAGGCCGACGGTGTACTGAAAGGGCGGCTGCATGTGCGCAACGCAGGAAATAAAGCCGGCACAGAAATCGTGCAGTTTTATGTGCATGATGTGGCGGCAAGCATGGTGCGTCCCGTTAAAGAACTGGTGGGGTTTGCCAAAGTGAATCTGCAGCCGGGTGAAGAAAAAACGGTCTGTCTTTCCCTGCCAATGAGCCAACTGGCTTTTCTGGATGCCGATATGCGTTGGAAAGTCGAACACGGGAAAGTCGAGCTGATGGTCGGGGCATCCTCTGAGGATATTCGCGAGAAAGCGGAGTTCATGATTGTGGGAGATGCTTATCCCGATGGCAAAAATCGCAGCTTTGTAGCTGACACAAAAATCATGTAAAGGTAAATTGACAATGCAAAGATTGGATTTTAACACCGGCTGGCATTTCAGCTGCCCCGATGGCCGCGATTTTGATGTGACCCTGCCGCATGACGCCATGCTCAACACCCAGCGCAATACCGAGCCGGGGTTTACATGGTTTCTGCTGGCAGGCTGGCGCGGCAACGATTATACCTATACAAAGAATCTGCACATCACATCGGAACTTATAAATAAGCACCTTGTACTGGAATTTGAGGGCGTATACTGCATGACGACGGTGACAGTGAATGACCGCCCCGCCGCCGAAAAAGCTTACGGGTACACGCCATTTACGGTGGAACTGGATGGACTTCTGCGCGAAGGCGACAATACAATTGAAGTCACCGCCCATGTGCCGCAGGACGGTCATAATCGTTGGTACACGGGCGGCGGTATTTACCGCCCGGTGCATCTGCTGGTGGGTGAGGACGCCTATATGGAACGATACGGCGTGCGTGTCACAACGTTGTCTGTCGCACCCGCTTGCGTGCGGGTCGAGGTAATGACCCACGGCGGTGACTGTGCCGAGGTGCGAATCGCCGAGAAAAACGGGAAGGAAGTGGTTTGCGCCAAAGCGGCTGTTGCAGACGGACATGCTGTGGTCGAACTGGAAATCCCGGACGCAAAGCTCTGGAACGCCGAACATCCGAATCTGTATCTTGCCGAAGTCACCCTGTACAGCGGCGGAAAAGCAGTTGACACGGTCACGGAATCGTTTGGTCTGCGTGTAATTGAAATTGACCCCGCACGTGGATTGCTTATCAATGGGGAACCGACGTTTTTGCGCGGTGGCTGCATCCATAATGATATGGGCGTTATCGGCGTTATCAACAATGATGCCACCGAACTGCACCGCGCCCGCAATATCAAAAAGGCCGGGTTCAACGCAATCCGCAGCGCCCACCACCCGATGAGCCGCAGTCTGATGAAAGCTTGCGATGAAGTGGGTCTTTATGTGATGGATGAAGCGTTTGACTATTGGTATCGTATGAAGTCCCCCAATTCCCCTTATAACCGATATTTTATGCAGGACTTTAAGGTCGATACAGCCGCAATGGTGCAGGATGCCTACAATCATCCCAGTGTGGTGATTTACTCCATCGGCAACGAAATTCCGGAGGCCGGCGGTGTAAAGGGCGTGCGCGTCGGCAAGGAAATTGTAGATGCCATCCATGCGCTGGATACGACCCGTCCGACCACTTTATGCCCCTATCTTTTCCGTCTTGCCGGAAAAGATAGGGGAGAAAAGGGGCGCTGGGTTACGTTTGGTGCTTCCTGCATCTGAATATAGGTTGGAGCCAATGTTTTAGTTGTCTTTCCACTCGGTGGTCACCTCATGAGTTTTTGACTACGCGCCGCCTGATACGGTGGGTATCGAATTTGGAACTAGTTGCCTTAGAAACAGTTGCTGTCAATAGAAGGTGCGGTGGAGAACCGGATGGTTCTTACCTTCTTGCGGGGCAGATTGTAAGGACAAAAAAGAAAATCCAATGCAAAAAGATGCAGGCCAACAAATCTGGCCTGCATCTTCTATTTACCGCAAATATTCAAACGCAACTGCCACCAAATCATGTTCCAACGTATCAGGCGGCGCGTACTAGGACATACGTGAGGTGACTACCGAGTGGAACGCCAGACCAAAACATAGGCTCCTGCCTGAATTCAGATGCAGATTGCACCCCGCGTCCCCCCAGCGCCCTTTTCTTCCATATCTTTTCCCGCGCATGGGAAAAGATATGGCCGCCGGAGGCCGCCGGCAGCTGCAGATTTGCTGCCAAATATCGATAAAAATAAAACGACCGGTGCAGCCAGATAAGGCTGCACCGGAGTTTTTTTACTGCGGGTCCTGCGGTGGGGTGGGATCCTGCGCGGCTTTTTTCGCCTTGCGCTTTTTGCGGGCTTTTTTGATGCAGACGATCACAGCTGCGGTGATGACGGCCAGCAGGATCAGCGCGGGCAGGGCGGAGGCCAGGCCGAGGATCACGTTCTGGATGCCGCGGGTGAAGCCGTTCCAGCCGTCGGAAAGCGAGTCCGCCAGCTTCTGGCCGAACGTGCGCCGGACCGGGACGGTCGGCGTATAGACCTCGACCTCGCGCAGGTCGAGATTCACGGTCGAATACTTGATCTGCATATCGTAGTTGCGGAGATTGCGCTCAATGGACTCGATCTCGTAGCGCACGTCGGACAGCCGCTGCTCAAGCGCGATGAGGGTCTCGACGTCCTCGCTCTTCGCGAGCATGTCCAGCAGCCGCTCCTCCTGTGTGTTGAGGGAGGACAGGCGCGCTTCATAGTCGGTGTAGGCCGAGGTGACGTTCTGTGCGTCGCGGCTGGTGGAGGTCACGTTGCCGAAGCCCTCGGTCTCGTGCAGGAAGGATTCAAAGTGGTCACAGGGGATGCGGACGGTGTAATACGCCCAGCGGTTGACGACGGTGGTCGTGCCGTCAGAATTGTACTGGGTGTCGCCCGTGACGTTGGAGCTTTCCACAAAGCCGCCGATCTTCTGCACCTGATTTTCCAGCGCGGCGACCGCCTTGTCAAACTCGGTCGTCTCGATGGAAACGGACGCGGTATAGATGATCTTCGCGGTGTAGTCGGCGACAGAGTCGTCCGGCTCCGGCGTTTCGGCGGCTGCGCCGCCTGCCTCCGACGTGGCAACGGTGTCGTAGGCGAATTCCTCCGCCTCGACGGATTCCTCCATGGGCGCCTCCATGGTGGGCGCTTGGGGAGCGCTGCTGTCCATGGCGGCGGATTTGGTGCTTGCCGCGCAGCCGGTGAAAATGGTCAGGGCCAGCAGGGCGGCGAGAAGGATGGCAAGGATCGATCGCTTTTTCATGTTGAGTTCTCCTTTCTTATGTGCTTCTGCTTCTATAGACGGATTTTTGCGCAGTTGGTTGCAGGAAACGGGAAGTTTTTCTAAAAGATCGCGGGCTCGGCGATGCGCTCGCAGGCGCTGACGGAAAGCTCGTACGCGGTGCGCGTCTCGCTCGTCTCGCCGAGGTTTTTCAGATACGTCCGGCTCTGCAGACGCCCGGTGAGCGTCAGCTCCGTGCCGATGGGGTATTCCGCGGCGGCCATGGCCGTCCGGCCCCAGAGGATGCAGGGGATATAGTCCGTCCTGCGGTACAGCCGCGGCACGGCCAGACACAGATCCGTGATCTGCCGCCCGAGCGGCGTCTGCCGGTAGACGGGCGGCTTGCAGACCGTGCCGGTCAGCACGGCTTCGTTTTGCATGGGCTCCTGCGTCGTGGTGAGCGAGAGGGCGTAGACGCACAGGATCAGCCGCCGGCCGACGGGCTCGCGGTTATTGAACGAGCGGATCTGACCCTCGATGGTAAAGCGCTCGCCCGCGAACAGGTCCGCCTGCGCCAGCACGTCCTCCGCCGCCAGCACGGGCAGCAGATCCTCCGTGCCGCTCAGCCGGTCGACCGAGAGCAGGAAGCGGAAAAATTTCCGCTCATGATTCTGGTGCGAATATTCCGGCAGCGATGCCAGCGTGCCGGTCAGGGTGATGCGATTTGCTGTATTTTCCATGGTTCCACCTCATCTTTTCTTCGTATGGAAGACTATATGAGGTGGGACCGGCGGATAGACTACCGCCGGGGCGGGCGTTTTTTGGCCGGTTTTGCGGGTGCAGTGCGGCGCGCGGGCTGCGCGTCCGGCGCGCCGGGCTTTTTCTCCTTCGGCGGGTAGGGACGGATGAGGCACTTGGGGTCGAAGCCGATCAGGTCGGTCCGCCCCGCCTTCTGCAGCGCCTCGCGCACGAGGAAGTAGTTCTGCGGCCGGCGATACTGCATGAGCGCGCGCTGCATGGCCTTTTCGTGCGGATTTTTGGGGATATAGACCGGCTCCATCGTCCGCGGGTCGAGGCCGGTGTCATACATGACGGTCGAGAGCGTCGAGGGCGTGGGGTAGAAGTCCTGCACCTGCTCGGGCTCGTGGTTGATATCGCGCAGATACTCGGCCAGCCGGACGGCCTCCTGCATCGTGCAGCCGGGGTGCGAGGACATGAGGTAGGGCACGACGTACTGCTTCATGCCCTCCTGCTCGTTGATCTTTTTGTATTTTTCCACGAACTGCTGGTAGACGCTGTGCGGGGGCTTGCCCATGACGCGCAGCACCTGGTCGGACACATGCTCCGGCGCGACCTTCAGCTGGCCGGAGATGTGGTAGCGCACGAGCTCCCTGAAAAACGTGTCGGAGGGATCGGCCAGCAGGTAATCGAAGCGGATGCCGCTGCGGATGAAGACCTTTTTGACGTTCGGCAGCTTGCGGAGCTTGCGCAGCAGCGCCAGATAGTCCGAGTGGTCGGCGATGAGATTCTTGCACGGCGCGGGGAACAGGCACTGCCGCCCCGGGCATGCGCCGCGCTGCAGCTGCTTTTTGCACGCGGGCTGGCGGAAATTCGCCGTCGGGCCGCCGACGTCGTGGATGTAGCCCTTGAAGCCGGGGGCATGGGTCATGGCCTCGGCCTCCTGCAGGATCGACGCGTGCGAACGGGTCTGGATGATGCGGCCCTGATGGAACGTCAGCGCGCAGAAGCTGCACGCGCCGAAGCAGCCGCGGCAGGAGGTCAGGCTGAATTCGATCTCGCGGATCGCCGGGATGCCGCCGAGCTTTTTGTACGACGGATGATAGGCCCGGCAGTAGGGAAGACCGTAGACGTGATCCATCTCCTTCTGGCTCAAGGGCTTCTGCGGCGGGTTCTGCACGACGAATTCGTGCTCGGAATACGGCTCGATGAGCCGCTTGGCGCAGAAGGGGTCGGTATTGCGGTACTGGACGGCGAAGCTCTCGGCGTAGGCGCGGGCGTTTTTCTGGATCTCGGGATAGGACGGGAGGACGATGGAGGGGACGGAATCGTCGACGGCGCGGGTCTTGTAGACGGTCCCGTCGATGTACGTGATGTCCTGCACGTCCATGCCGTCGTTGAGCGCGTCCGCAATCTGCACCACGGCGCGCTCGCCCATGCCGTAGATCAGAAGATCGGCCTGCGAATCGAGCAGGATCGAGCGCTTGCGCTTGTCCGACCAGTAGTCGTAGTGCGCCAGCCTGCGCAGGCTCGCCTCGATGCCGCCGATGATGATGGGCTTGCGGCGATAGGTCCTGCGGATGAGATTGCAGTAGACCGTCACGGCATAGTCGGGCCGCTTGCCCATGATGCCGCCGGGGGTATAGGCGTCGGTCTTCCGGTGGGCCTTGGAGACGGTATAGTGGTTGACCATCGAGTCCATATTCCCGCCCATGACCAGAAAGCCCAGGCGGGGTTCGCCGAGAGCGTCGATGGAGGCGGGGTCCTTCCAGTCCGGCTGGGAGAGGATGCCGACCTTATACCCTGCGTCCTCCAGCACGCGCGAGATGATCGCATGGCCGAACGAGGGGTGGTCGACGTAGCCGTCGCCGATGATATAGACGAAATCGCATTGGTCCCAGCCGCGCCGGGTCATATCGGCACGGGAGATCGGTAAAAATTCAGGCATAGCTGCCTCCTGATGAAAAATTGCGGAGTCCACAAAGGCTCCCCTGCCAGGGGAGGCTTGAGGGGCGCACGTCCATGGCTTCCCCTATGAAGGGAAGCTGTCGCCGGAGGCGACTGATGAGGTGGACAGTGCCTCGTGGACGCAACTGCCCCCACCTCTCCGTCACGGCTCCGCCGTGCCGCCTTCCCCTCGTAGGGGAAGGCAGGGGGGATTACTTCAGGCTCCGCATCGCGGCGATGAATTCCGGGGTGGTGCCGCAGCAGCCGCCGAGGAGGGCGGCGCCGCTTGCTTTGAGGGCCTGCATGTGGCGGACGAAGGCCTCCGGGCCCATGCTGTAGACGGCTTCGCCCGTCTCGGTGATCGTGGGCAGGCCCGCGTTGGGCTTGGCGGCGATGGGCGTATCACCAGCGGCCCGGTGCATCATGCGCACGACGGAGCCCATCTGGTCCGGGCCGGACGAGCAGTTGATGCCCACGGCGTCCGCGCCGAGGCCGGGCAGGAGCTCTGCCGCTTCCTCGGCAGAGCCGTCAAAATAGCATTTTCCGTCAGAATAGACCGAGAGCGTACACAAAATGGGGGTCTCGCACAGGCTGCGGATGGCCTCGATGGCGGCCATGCACTCGGTCACGCCCATCATCGTCTCCACGGCGAACAGGTCGACCCCGGCCTCGAGCAGCGCTTCGGCCTGCTCACGGTAGATCTCCAGCAGCGTCTCATACGCGCTGTCGTCGCCGGGGGTGACGGGCCGGCCGGTCGTGGTCATGTCGCCCGCGAGCAGCGCGGACGTGCCCACGGCCTCGCGGCCGAGCTGCACCAGATCGCGGTTGAGCGCCCGGACCTCGCGCTGCAGGTCGTGGTGGCCCAGCAGCACGCGGTTGGCCCCGAACGTGGGCGCGTAGATGATCTCGCTGCCCGCGGCGAGATAGGCCCGCTGCAGCGCGATCAGCGTCTGCGGGTGATCCAAAATCCAGGTCTCGGAGCAGACGCCCGCGGGCATGCCGGCCCTGCGCAGCATGCTGCCGGTCGCGCCGTCAAGCAGATGCACGGTTTTGCACCATGCGGAAAATTCCGTTCTTGTCATAGCAGTTCAGATCGCGCCCAGCACCTTGCCGATGGGGTCGCGGAAGATCAGGTTGGCGTATGTATCGTATGGGGTCTCATCGCGGTTGATGAGCACGAGCTTGTTTCCGCGGTAGTAGCGGATGAGCCCCGCCGCGGGGTAGACGGTCAGGGACGTGCCGCCCACGATCAAAACCTCCGCGTCCGCGATCGCGCGGACCGCGCCCTCGATCACGGTCTGGTCGAGGCTTTCCTCGTAGAGCACCACGTCCGGCTTGATCCGCCCGCCGCAGGTGCAGCGGGGGACGCCCGCGCTGTCACGGATGTATTCGGGCGGATAGAATTTGCCGCATTTCTCGCAGTAGTTGCGGTAGACCGAGCCGTGCAGCTCGTAGACACACTTGCTGCCGGCCTTCTGGTGCAGGCCGTCGATGTTCTGGGTCACGATGGCGCGGAGCTTGCCGGCCTGTTCGAGCGCGGCGAGCTTTTTGTGCGCCTCGTTCGGCTGATAGTCCAGCGGGAGCATCTTTTCACGGTAAAATTTGAAGAAATATTCCGGGTGCTGATAGAAAAACGTGTGGCTCAGGATCGTCTCGGGCGGATAGTCGAATTTCTGGTGATACAGGCCGTCCGTGCTGCGGAAGTCCGGGATGCCGGACTCGGTCGACACGCCCGCGCCGCCGAAAAACACGATGTTGTCACTTTCGGTAATCCAGGTTTTTAGGGTCTCGATCGCGGAAGTCATCATCCTCTGCCTCCAGTTCTGCGATAAATTTGCGCTCGGCCCGCGTCTTGTACGGGAAGCGCAGCTTGTAAAACAGATCCGGCCGCCGGTGCAGCGTGCGCAGGATCGACTGCTTTTTCTGCCATCGGGCGACCTTCGCATGGTCGCCGGAGCGCAGAACCTCCGGCACCGTCAGCCCGTGCCAGTCGTCGGGCCTCGAGTACTGCGGGTACTCGAGAAGGCCGGACCAGTGGCTCTCGTCGGTGAAGCAGACCTCATCTCCCAGCACGCCCGGGATCAGGCGCGAGACGGCGTCGACGATCGCCATGGCCGGGATCTCGCCGCCCGTGAGCACGAAATCGCCCATGGAGATCTCTTCGTCGACGCATTCGTCGAGAAAGCGCTGGTCCACGCCCTCATAATGGCCGCAGACGAGGATGAGATTGTCATAGTCCGCCTGCAGCTGCCGCGCCTTGGCCTGGTCGAACGACGGGCCGCAGGGGGAGAGGAAGACGGTGTGCACCGGCGCGCCGATCTCATCGCAGATCGCGCACCAGCAGCGCCACAGCGGGTCGCACTGCATGATCGCGCCGCGGCCGCCGCCGTAGGGGTAATCGTCCACCTGGTTCTGCTTGTTGGTGGTATAGTCCCGGATCTGATGGGCGTGGATCTCGATGAGGCCCTTTTTCTGCGCCCGGCCGAGGATGCTGGCGTTCAGCATCGGCGCCACGGCCTCCGGAAACAGCGTCATGATATCAAAGCGCATGGCCTTACATCCCTTCGATGAGCCGCACGCGGATATAGCCCTCGTCCACATTGCGCTCGAGGACAAATTCCGGCACGGCGGGGATCAGATGCTCCTGCCCGTCCTCGCCTTTTACGACATAGACGTCGTTGGCGGGCGTGGACATGACGTCGGTCAGCCTGCCGATGGGCGTTTCGCCGTCGTAGACCGGCAGACCCAGAAGATCCGCGATAAAGATGCTGCCCTGCGGCAGCTGCGCGTCGGCGCGGTCGATCGAGACGACCTGATCGCGCAGGGCGCTGGCGGCCTCCACGGTGTCGATGCCCGCGAGCTTGACGAGCACGCAGGTCTTCTGCACGCGGGAGGACTCCACCCGGTAGGCGCGGCCGCCGATCCAGAGCGTGTCAAACTGCAGCAAAAACTCCGGGCTGTCGGCCCAGGGCAGAAGCTTGACCTCGCCGCGCACGCCGTGCGTGCTGACGATCTTTCCGGTTTGCTTGATACTTCCAAAATTTCCGCCGAACAGCTGCTGCCTCCGTACAGCGGCAAACTGCCCCAGCCGTTCTATTCCGCACCTGGCAGCGGCTATGCAAGCCACCATGCTTATCCGGGCGGGCTGGCAACGCATACGGCTGCTAACCTGTGCATTTCCGAAGGCATTTACAATACTTATAAGGTCATTTTTAACAGCGACATCAGCCGCGATATTATCATTTCCGCACAGGCGCTGCACGATTTGGCAAAACCGCTGGTATTCCAGTGGCAGAAAGACCAGGCTTCGCTGCCTGAATACACCATTGCCGCTACCGGCGCGCACCATATTTTAAGTATTGCCGAAGTTATTTACCGCGGGTTCCCGGTGGAAGAAGTTGTTGCTCAGGCCTGCGCACATACCATTCCGACAGGCAAAGACGAGCAGGTTGTTGCCGGTTACTTAAAGGCAGCTGCCATTATCGCCGGCAAGGATGCCGTAAAACTCGGCCTTGTAAACAGCGACAACACCATTCCTACTCCGCATAAGCAGGAAGGTTACATTGTAAGCCTCGGCGACCACGACTTTGTACTCAGCAGCCCGGCCTGTCAGAAATCCGTTGCCATTCTTAAACAGATTGCAGCCAAAGATTACGGCATGACGAAAGCGGAGCTGGAAGGCGAACACTTCAACCGCTTCCGCAACTACATCGGCGCGCAGTATTCCATGATGTATATCGACAGCCTTGCTTCTACCAAAAACGGCATGGAAAGAATCCGCCAGGCAGTGAAGAACGTAATTGTTAAATAAGCCTGTGGTGCTTGACAAAAGAAGATATTGGCTATATTATTATTACAGATGTGAGTGTATCTCCCACGAGATAACGAAAAAGGGACGTGTTGCAGCACCACAGAT
>OMGX01001064.1_pt1 | contig 13115 bp, 13 predicted proteins | sample 1674381 | NCBI WGS metagenome assembly OMGX01 (sample SAMN05578582, study PRJEB25193) | human gut metagenome | biome: Human Microbiome; feature: human-associated habitat; material: feces | host: Homo sapiens | place: USA:Birmingham | reverse complement strand
GGTATTTCGCCTGTCAGCGGAACGCTCCGTCATAATTGCTCCGGTAAAAGTCTTCTTTGCTGATATGACACAGCTCGTAATTTCCGGGCGAATTGCTCAGCAAACCGGCGAAATACCCGTCGCACTCATAATGCGCAGAGAACGGCATCACGTTCCCGCCGCGGGTATCCAGCTCGATCACGGAGCCGTCCGCAAGGTCGACCGCCCAGGCATTACAGGCGTTCTCCGTTCCGCACAGGACGATCGCATGGCCGTCCAGAAGCAGATAGTTGTAGAATTTCCGTTCCTGCTCGTGGGTGAAGAGCTTTTTGGTCTCCTGCGTCTCCATGTCGTAGACATAAACGCTGCGACCGACCTGATACACGGCATATTTTCCCCAGCTCCTATGCGGGTCCGCCGACCAGACAAACGGCTCCGACCCGTCCACGATCGTCGTTTCCACCCCGGTTCTCAGGTCCCGCGAAAGGATGCGATAGCGGATATAGAGCCGCTCGTACTCGTCCCACGAGGCCTCCTCCGGCTGCTGCGCGGCCCAGTCCGCAAAGTCCGGCGCGCCCTCTGCCGTTTCCTGCACCTGAAAAACGGCGCAGTCGCCCCAGACGCCGTACAGGTCATAATTTTCGGCATGTTCGAGGATCGTCGCCTCCTCTCCCGTCTGCAGATCAACGGAGACAAGGCGGTTTTCCTGCTCGTCCCGCGTCAGCTGGCCGTCTTCCGGCAGATAGGCGGCTCTGGTCACGGTGAGATAGGCCTTCCCGAAGGAAATACAGCGCAGCGTGCAGCGGTATTCCTCGCCCTCGTTCTCCGGCTCCCAGCTTGCAAGGACCCGGAGCGCCCCGCCGGAGAGCGGCCGCGAGACGAGTGACGCTGCGGACTCGCCGTCCTGCTGGACGAGCGCATAGAGGCTGTCCCGATATTCCGCCAGCGCGCTCAGGTTGCCGAAGCAGGCGCTGCAGGTGCTGTCATTGTGCCGGCAGCCGCTTTGATAACACGGAACATAGGCTGTGCGGGTCACAGGATCGTAGGCCTCAATATAGGGATGGAGCATCATATCCCACTGCCAGAACCCGCCGGTCGACGGCGAATCGGCCATGTTGATGGAGACCAGAAGATTTTCCTCCGGGACCGGGTAAGTCGTGATGGCGGTCTCCGCCGCGGGCGGCTGAGTTGGCTGCGCGCTCTCCGGCGGCGTGCTCCCCTGCCGGACGCTTTCAGCCGCAGGCGCGGCATAGCAGCCGGTCAGAAGCAGAACGCCAGACAGGAGCAGAGCCAGCCGTTTTCCGATCGATGTGTTCATCTGTTTTCCCTCCCTTTTTTGCAGCCTGAGTATACCATTTCCGCCCCGGCAGAACAAGGGAGATACCCGTAAGGATTTCTTAAGATTTGTTTAATTTGAATAAAAATATACAGAATTATTTTTCACATTTATTCACTATTTTGCTGAGGGGTACAAAAAAGCGGAAGCCGGGCGGCTTCCGCTTTTGGGGATCATATGGTTCAGTCAACGAGGCGCTCGAGCCAGGTGATGTAGGAATCGGAATTCAGCATGATGGGATAGTCCAGCACGATGCAGTCATTCACGCCCTGCTCCTTCGCAAAGGCCGCCAGATCGAGGCTCGGCTTGCCGTCGCGGTTGAATTCGCGCGGATCGATGGCGATGATCTTGCTGTAGTGGCTCGTGAGCCACGGCGTGAAGGCGTTGCCGTAGGACTCCTTGAGGATCATGCACACCGGGCCGTCGACATTTGTCTTGATGACGGTGATGGGATGGTCGCCGCCGAGGAATGTCAGGTATTTGTTCGACGTATCGTCCACCTTGCAAAGCGTGCCGCCGAAATATTCCATAGAGAACTCCGCATCCGGGTACCACTTCGTGTCCAGATCGACGAATGGGCGCCAGAACTGCACAGTGTCCGGGTTGTCCGCAAGGGCCTGACTCTGGGGATAGGCCTTGATGGCGCTGTAGAGCGAGCCGAGGAAGCCGGTGTATTCGCCGCTTTCAAACTTGCTCAGCGGCTCGGCCTTGAGGCCCGCGCTCTCGCAGAAGGCTGTGTAGGCATAATAGGCGCCGAGGGCCGTCCAGTGGTGGTCCGAACGGAAGTAGAGGTATTCGTCCTTGTGTGCCTCAAGCTTGCTGTAGGCATCGACCGCGATCGCCGTGCTCTTGAGCTCCTTCAGGCGGTCATAGCACGCCGCGATCATGTCCGTCTGCAGCATGTGCTGGTTCTCCGCCGGGGCGTAGAACGCGGCCGCATTCGGCACGGCGATGGAGAACGTGCGCACGCTGCTGCCAAGCTTCGCAGCAATGTCGTTCACCGCATCGGCATAGGAGCGGATGGTGTCCTTGTCGCCATAGGGGACCTCCATGGCGCGGTCGCCCACGACGAGCACGGAGCCGAGCTCCTCTGCAGCAGCGTCGGGATCCTGCGTCTGGGTGGGCTGAGTCGGCTCCGTCGGCTCGGTGGAGTCGGTGGCAGTCCCGCTCGTCCCGCTGGGCTGGGTCGAGGACGAGGGCGTCGTATCGTCCGTCGACGGCAGGGCTTCGCCGTGGTTGGCTGCGCCGCCGTTCATATTGATGACGAGCTGCGCGCCGTCCTTCGAGCCGCCGCTGAAGTAATAGAAGCCGTTGAGCGAGCGGTTCGCATTCATCAGCTTTTCGCGGTTCGGAAACGTATCGGCAAAATAGTCGCGGTAATCCGAGGCGTAGCTGCCGTCGAGCATGGCGGAGAACGTCAGCTTCGGGCGGGTCTTCAGCTTGCGCCGCTCGGATTCGGAATAGGTCGCATCCTTGTCCAGCAGGGCATACAGGCCGATGCAGAGCATGCCGGCCAGCAGCAGGCAGGACAGGATGGTGTAGATTCGTTTCATGCAGAGCACCTCCGGGGGTCAGAATTGCGCATACATGGACGGCGAACTCGTCGAACCGACAAGGGACACCGTGCACAGCCACAGCAGCAGGATGAGGAACAGGAAGACGCTGGCAAGGTAAATGCCCTTTTTCACCGTCACGGCGCCGCGGCGGTCGGAACGCCCCATGCCGAACAGGCCGCTCCAGATAAAGCCGAACCAGCGCGGAAGCACGGACGAACCGATGAGGCAGGTCAGGAGCAGCGGCAGCGAGTTTTTGAGCTGCAGCGAAACACCTGAGCCAGCAAAGCTCGTTCCGCCGCCGAACATGGCGGCAAATGCCGAGCCGATGCCGGAGAGCGACGTATTCATGAACAGCACCCAGCCGATGAGCACAAAGAACATCGTCACGAGGTTGCGCACGATAAACGGGAGCGTTTCCAGCTTCGGGGCGATCTGCTTTTCGATGGACAGCAGCACGAAGAAATACAGGCCCCACAGCACAAAGTTCCAGCTTGCGCCGTGCCACAGACCTGTCAGTGCCCAGACAGCCAGCAGATTGAGGATCTGACGAGCCTTGCCGCGGCGGTTGCCGCCGAGCGGGATGTAGACATAATCGCGGAAGAAGCTGCCGAGCGACATATGCCAGCGGCGCCAGAACTCCGTGATGGACGTGGAGATGTACGGCAGGTCAAAGTTCTCGCAGTAGCGGAAGCCGAAGATGCGGCCAAGGCCAATGGCCATATCGGAATAGCCGGAGAAATCGAAATAGATCTGGAACATGAACATCAGCGCAGCGAGCCATGCGCCGACGAACGTGCCGTTTCCACCGCCGGTGCTCAGCGACGCAACGACCTTGCCCGCATAATCGGCAAGCAGGACCTTCTTGGCAAGGCCAATGATAAAGCGCTGCGCGCCCTCGAAGGCCGCGCGCGGCGTGGTGCGGCGGTCCATGAGCTGCCGGGCAACCTGCTCATAGCGCACGATGGGGCCCTGCATCATCTTCGGGAACATAGAGAGGTAGAGCAGCAGATTGAAGAACGAACGCTCCGCCTTGACCTTACCGCGATAGACATCCGCCACATAGGAGATAACCTGGAAGGCATAGAACGACAGGCCGAGGGGCAGGGCGCTCGCCGGCGACCGGAAGGCAAAGCCAATGGAATTCAGGCCGTTCGTAATGCCGCGCAGCGCGGAAAGCATCACGCCGCCGTCCGCGACGGTGATGCCGAAGATGCCGAGGAAGAAGTCCAGATATTTGAACAGGCCCAGCACCGCCAGATTGACGACGACCGGCAGGAGGAGCGTATTGCGCTTCCCCGGCCGGATGCACCGCGCCATGGCGAAGTTCGCATAGGAAAGGCCGACGAGCAGCAGCACATAGACCGGCTGCCCCATGGCATAGAACAGCAGGCTGGCCGCCAGCAGGACGATATTCTTCAGCCGCAGGCCGGGCACCAGAAAATAGACCAGCAGCGTCAGCGGCAGAAACAGATAGAGGAAATACAGGCTTGAAAATTCCATAGGCAGTCCACCTCTTTCGACAGTTTTTTCTCTCTCATTCTATCAGAATTCCGGCGGATTGCAAGCACTAATTTACATAATTACGTTTTTCCCGCAGGACGCCTGCTCCCTTCGACGACCTGTCTCCAGAGCAGCAGCAGGGCCGTGAGATTCGGCAGGGCCATGCACGCATTGAGGATATCTGCCAGTTCCCACGCCGCCTTCACGGACAAAAGCGGCGCGGCGCACAGCGCGGCAAGATAGCACCATCGGTACAGGCGCTGCGCCCGCTGCGAGCCGCCCGTCAGGTAGCGCAGGCACTGCTCGCCATAAAAATTCCAACCGATGATCGTGGAGAATGCAAAGAAGACCAGGCAGGCCAGCAGCAGGAACGACGACAGCCCCGCAGGCCATGGCAGCGCCGCGCGCCACGCCTGCTCCGTGATGCGGAAGCCTGCGAGCCCCGGCACACACCACGCACCTGTCACGACCAAGCACAGGCCGGTCAAGGAGCAGATGACGATGGTGTCGAGGAACGTCCCCGTCATGGTCACAAGACCCTGCCGGACCGGGTCCTCGTTGCTGGAGCAGGCCGCTGCGATCGGCGTGGAGCCGAGGCCAGCCTCATTCGTAAAGACGCCGCGGCCGATCCCCATGCGCAGGATGCGCCGCATTGTCAGCCCGCCCGCTGCGCCGGCGGCAGCGCGCGGAGAAAATGCTGAGACCGCGATCAGACGCAGCGCCGCCGGGATCTGCGCCCGGCAGCGCACAAGGATGAGCACGGAGCAGAGGACATACACGGCGGACATCAGCGGAACGACGAGCGAGCACACACGCGAGATGCGATCCGCTCCGCCGAGCAGCACCATGGCGGAGAACAGGACCGTCAGACCGCCCGCGATGACAGCCGCCCAGGTCACGGCGTTCCCGCCGGCCGTCATGGCGACGCTGCGCTTCAGCGGGTCGAAAAAGCCCTCGACCGCCGTCGTGATGCTGTTGACCTGTGCCACTGTGCCCACGCCGAGCAGGCCGACCGCCGCCCCGACGACCGCGAACGTCACGGCGAGCCAGCGCCAGCCCAGCCCCTGCTCGATGTAGCAGAATGGTCCCCCGAGCCACTTCCCGCCCTGCCGCCTGCGGTAGCGCACCGCAAGATAGCCCTCGGCATACTGCGTAGCCATGCCGAACAGCGCCGCGACCATCATCCACAGCAGAGCGCCCGGCCCGCCCGCGGCCAGCGCCGTGGCCACGCCGACGATATTGCCCGTGCCGATCGTGGCGGCAAGGGCCGTGCACAGCGCGGCATAGGGCGAGATGCCATCCGCGCTCTCCCCGCCGCGGAAGATCGCGCGCAGTGCCTGCCCGAGCCGCCGCAGCGGCAGGCCGCGCAGGCGGAGCATGTACCAGATGCCCGTCCCCAGAAACAGTGCCATCATCGGCCAGCCCCACACAGCCTCGCCCACGCGCGCCAGAAGTGAATTCTGCATAGTACCTCCCCGATTCTGAACAATCCGTGAATTTTGGCCGCGCAGTTTGCCTTTTCCTCGGGCGGCCGGTATAATAATATGATGTATTCTATGGGAAGGGTATCATAATTTATGCTGGAACTCCAAGCAATCACAAAGGATTACCGCAGCGGCACAGAGTGCGTACATGCACTCCGCGGCGTGAGCCTGCGCTTTCGCGACAATGAATTTGTCTCCATTCTCGGTCCGTCCGGCTGCGGCAAGACGACGCTGCTGAACATCATCGGCGGTCTGGACCGCTATACGGCAGGCGACCTGCTCATCAACGGTGTCTCCACAAAGCAGTACCGCGACCGAGACTGGGACGCCTACCGCAACCACACCATCGGCTTTGTTTTTCAGAGCTACAATCTCATCCCGCACCAGAGTGTGCTGGCAAACGTCGAGCTGGCCCTGACGCTCTCCGGCGTTTCCCGCAAGGAGCGCCGTGCCCGCGCCATTGCCGTGCTGGAGAAGGTCGGCCTCGGCGATCAGCTGCACAAGCGGCCAAACCAGATGTCCGGCGGCCAGATGCAGCGCGTCGCCATCGCCCGCGCCCTCATCAACGACCCGGACATTCTGCTGGCGGACGAGCCGACCGGCGCGCTGGACTCCGAGACGAGCGTGCAGATCATGGAAATTCTCAAGGAGGTCGCGCGCGACCGCCTCGTCATCATGGTCACGCACAATCCGGAGCTGGCCGAGCGCTATTCCACCCGCATCATCCGTCTGCTGGACGGCAGCGTCGTGGATGACACGCAGCCCTGCACGGCAGACGAACCGCAGGCTCCGCGCCCGGCCCGCACGGGCAGGACGTCCATGTCGTTCCTGACGGCGCTGTCGCTGAGCCTTCACAACCTGATGACAAAAAAGGCACGCACGATCCTCATCGCCTTCGCGGGCTCCATCGGCATCATCGGCATCGCGCTCATTCTGTCGCTCTCGAGCGGCGTGCAGTCGCTCATCGACCGCATGGAGCGCGAGACGCTCTCGTCCTATCCCCTGACGATCCAGAAAAACACCGTGGACTTTTCGTCCATGATGAACATGCAGGCCGATGTTGAGCAGACCACGGATGAGCAGGACCCCGACCGGCTCTATTCCGTCAGCGTCATGGGCAGCATGATGGACTCCATGATCCAGGGCTCCAAGACGAACAACCTGGCCGACTTCAAGGCATGGCTCGACTCCGGCGAGAGCGGCATGGAGGAGCTGACGACGGACATCACCTATACCTACTCCACGCCCCTGACGATCTACCGCACGGACAACGGCCTGCAGAAGGTCAATCCCAGCACGCTGTTCTCCGACCTCGGCGTCATACCCGCCGATACCTCCGGCACACTGCTTGGCCAGAGCATGCAGATGGACGTCTGGACGCAGCTCACGGGCAACGAAGACCTGCTGAAGGCGCAGTATGACGTCGTCGCGGGCCGCCTGCCGGAGCAGTACAACGAGGTCGTGCTCCTTGTGAACGAGGACAACCGCATCACGGACTACACGCTCTATACGCTCGGCCTGCTCGATGCGCAGGCCCTGCAGGACGCCGTGGAGGCCGCGGCCCGCGGTGAGGATGTCAGCATCGACACCGAGGTGCACAGCTATTCCTATGACGACATTCTGTCGCTGCGCTTCCGTCTGCTGACAAACACGGACTGCTTCGTCCGGCAGGACGGACAGTGGGTGGATAAGTCGGACGACGAAGCCTATCTTCTGAACGTGCTGAACAGCTCAGGCGAAATCGCCGTTGTCGGCATTCTCCGCCCGGCCGAGGGCGCGACGACCAGCGGCCAGAGCGGCGTGATCGGCTACCGCGCCGACCTGATGACACATCTGCTGGACAAGGTCACCAGCGCGGAGATTGTCCGCGAGCAGAAGGCAGACCCCACAGTGGACGTCTTCACCGGTCTGCCCTTTGAGCAGGAGGAGCTGAAGGACGCCTACACCATGGAGGAGCTGCTGGCCTATACCGCGCAGCTTCCCGCAGAGGCGCAGCAGGAGCTCATGGGCTATGTCAGCTCCATGCAGGCCGCCGGGATGGACGACGGCACGATCGCCACGCAGCTCATGCGCGCCGCGCTCTCGCAGTCCGACGGCGCGACCTACACCGGCAACCTCAAACGCCTCGGTGTTTCCGACCCGGACGACCCAGAGGCCATCAACCTCTTCCCGAAGGATTTCGAGGCAAAGGACCGGATCGCCGACCGCATCGCGGAATACAACAAAACCCTGCCCGAGGACGCGCAGCTGGCCTACACGGACTATATCGGCCTGATGATCTCGTCCATCACGACGATCATCAACGCCATCAGCTACATTCTCATCGCCTTTGTCGCCGTTTCGCTCGTCGTCTCGTCGATCATGATCGGCATCATCACCTATATCTCCGTGCTGGAGCGGACACGCGAGATCGGCGTTCTGCGCTCCATCGGCGCTTCCCGCCGCGACATCTCCCGCGTCTTCAACGCCGAGACGCTGACCATCGGCTTTGCGGCAGGCGCCATCGGCATCGGCATCACACTGCTGCTCATCCTGCCGCTCAATGCGATCATCCACCATCTGAGCGGTCTGAGCGGCGTGGCCGCCCTCCCGGCCGGGGCCGCTGTTATCCTCGTGGCGATCAGTATGTTGCTGACGTTCCTGGCGGGTCTCATCCCGTCGCGTATCGCCGCGAAAAAGGACCCCGTCATCGCTCTGCGGAGCGAATGATCAATATACGCAAGGCAGGCTGCGCGGCATAAACCACGCAGCCTGCTTTATTTTCACTTTTGGGCATATTTTGAGACACGGCTGGATTTACCGCGTGATCAGTGCAGCATACCAGTGATCCGCCAGACGGCAGACAGCTTCGCCGTAACCGATTTTCCCCTCGTCTGCATCGTCCGCCCGCCAGTACACAATGGTCGGGTCCCATGAATACTCACTTTCATCTTTGAGATGGAATCGAACTGCCTCCTGCGAGAAGGAGATGGATTCAATATCAACGTTTTCCATCAACGCAAGCGCCGCTTCAGCGATATGCCGCAGCTCTGTATCCGACATTTCGCGCTGCAAATGGATGTGAAGCCCGTCAGCTTCCATAAGCTTGCAGCCGGAATCGCCGCACTCCGTTTCCTGCCCTTCCGCATCTGGCTTGTGGATATAGCCGCTGTTTTCACCAACTGCCGAGACCGCAACATTTTCAAAAGTGCTCTTGTGCCTTTGGAATGCCCTGCCGATCTCCTCATTACTATGATAGGTCGTCTCGGAACAGGCGGTGCACAGTTGGAGGAGTATCAACAGCAGGGCAAGAACGAGCTTCTTCATAAAATTTTTTCCTTTCGCAACGCAGTCACTGTGCTGCACAGGAGCCGCTTTCTTTCATCCAGCTCCCGCTGTGAAAGCGTGGGCAGTTCCTCCACGATGCCATCCGGGTATCCGATCAGATGGATATCCGCCGTCCAGCTCAGGAAAATCCGCCACATTTCTTCGCACAGTCCCGGCGTGGAGCGTGTGTGCAGCTCCAGCCCATTGTCAAAAATCACATGCAGCAGATACGCCTCGTCATAGGAAAGCCTTTCCAGCCGGAATGCGTCTCCGGATGCCAGCAGAGCCGCCGCTTTTTGATCGAACTCGCACACGCCATACGGCATATCATCGTTGATCTCAGCCGAGGATGTATACGCCACGCCGTTCAGCAGGATCGACACGCCCGTATCGATATGGATCTGATACTCCGGCTCATCCTCCGCACGCGAGAGCAGCGTGATTGAGATCATCGCACCCGCTCTGCCGAGGAAACCCAGTGTGCGCCCTATGCCGTTTTGCAGCAGCTCCACTCCGGTCATTTCAGGGCTCCGTCCTCCGCAAAGCAGTCATAGTCCAGCCTGCCATAACGCGCCTGCACATACGGCAGGATCTTGTCGGCATTGCGCACATCGGTCAGGCGGATGACAAACCGGTCTCCCCTGATCCAGCCGGGCACAAACTGCGGATAGAACAGCTTTGACCCGGCGAAGGCATCCTCGCGCAGGACCTTTGCGCCCTTCCGCGTAATGACGAGCACCTGCTCCTTTCCCTGCGTGCGCTGCGGATGCCTGCTACGCATCACATCGCCGATCTCGTCCCACTGCGTCGTGCGGTAGCGAATGCCGAGGAACTTGTGCTCGATGCCCTGATCTGTCAGGACATAGTACTTCCCGAGCGCCCAGACGTTCAGCAGCGCCATGCATTCGCACAGCGCGAACACGATGTAGGCCGGCACCGGATAGACGAAAAGGCCCTTCCCCGGGAAAAGCACCAGAGCGCCAGTGAACACGGCAAGCGTCACGACCGCCGGGATCATGTCCGAAAACTTCGATACGCGCATCATTTGCCTCCTTTTGTCCATTTGATTCTGTGTTTCATTATAAGGGAGGCACGGGATGATTGTCAAGATGTTCTCCGCGCTCCCCGGGGCAGTCGGCGCTTTTCCGGAAGCTGCCGCGGCTTCCCGCCGCAGCGGCAAAATTGCAAAACAATTGCAAAATTTGATTTTGCAATTTTGAGGCGGCCTGTCGAAAAAAGCCTGAAGGGCCTTCTCGGCAAGCTGCTATATCGTCCATCCTGCGTCGCTTTCTGTAATATAATTTATGGAATAGCCATCCCAGCCATGGATGCAATGGATCAGAGTCGCATTTGCCGCAAGCGCAGCCCGGCAAAGGTCCGACGGACGCATAGAATCAAAGAGATCATGTTCGGAGATTTTCATGATCAGCGAAGCAAGGTCCAGCCTGCCCACAAAGAATGCAACGGAACCCGCATACTGTGGGAACATCCGGAAGGCTGCCTGCTCCGCGTGCTGCGGGAGCGAAAACAGGCCGATTCGTTTTTCCCTACTGTGTGCGTTAAATTCATAAACACACGCTGCATCAAGCCAGCCATATAAGCGCCTCACAACAGAAGCGAGGGGGAGCCGCTTCTGCAATGCAGACACACTGACAGAGAGCAGACAATATACTGGTGCAATTTGCGGAAGAACATCAACTTTAACTGGTTCTCCTGTTCTGAAGAGAAAAGTCTGACAATCGGCAGATCGATCTTCGACCCCATAGTACACGAGGACGGAGGCGTTATTGCGTTCCATTTCCATTTTCATGATTAATCCTTAGGAGTTTTTCGCGCTCATAGCGATACGCTTTCTTCAGCTTCAGTTGCTATCGGCATGTTCTCCACAGATAGCTACGTCAATCCGTTGGCAATACAGGCGGAAGCGAATGTGATTTGCTAAAAGAACGCTTAACACCACCACACCATCCTCAAGCCTTCTTTCATCCCACTGTGAGGAATAAGGGTATGCTTTACATAGGGATTGCAGGAAAGCATCCTAAGAGCGGATCACGTCGGACCAAGGCATATTCCGGCATTCCGCCTGGAGAATGATTTGATCATCCCAGATACATAAATCTGTCATACCTATGAAGCCCTCGCACCGCGCAGTAACATTACAGTTCATGCTGCGATTCCAGATGGTCAATTCCGCGGCATCATAGCAAATTCTGATCTGCTCCAAGGAACTGTCCGGCCAGAAAAAGTCTGAAAATTTCATGATTGACCTCGCCATCACTAACAACAAGACACGTGCCTTAATAATACTGCTCCACGGTGCGTTCTTCACCGGTGTCCACATCCCGGAAGCGCAGCTCTACCAGTTCTCCGTCCCGGCGCTGACTAAGATACTCCATGGGAGAGTTCTTGCCCATAGGCCAATCGGCCTCCTGCGCCCAGCGAGGAAATTTCCTATCCTTGATGTGAAAAGCTTTCCATAAGGCTTCTTTACCGGCTGCCGCACGGTCGGCCTTTTTCATCGTCCTGGGGAATTTGTCCAAAACCTCTGCCGCATAGGACATTACTTCTGCACCACCAATAGACCTTCCAAGTGCCTTGAAGTAATAATCGTCATCATCCTTGTAGCGCTTTGTCCTTTTAGCATCGGGGTATTTCGTCAAAATCGCTGTAAGCATTAAATTATATATGCCACATTGCCTGCGAACGATCGATGTGTACGAGTCTTTGGGCGGATAGGGACTTTCCACCAGCATTCTCAGTACGTGTCCATCATATACTAAAGCTATTGTCCGGTATAAAGCATAGAGTAATCTATCCTTAGCAATAACCGGCGGCGGCTCATGGCTGAAATCAGCAATACTGTCCAGCCACTCTCCGATTTTGGGGTCCGCACAGTAGGCGTCCCAAAATTCATCAAATGGGATATCTCCGGCGATAAAGTCAAATACGATCTGCATAGTACCTCCTACATAATGCCCATTTTTAATATATTGGGGAAGTTCTTATACCCGTATGCCTTATGAAATGCCTGATGCGCCGACTGCGTCATTTCGATAAAATCATACATATTGTTTGCCTTCCCTTGTACATGGTGCAAATTGATTGGTTTGTTATTGATATCAAGGGGTGCACGGCCTTTTTCCATGCGGATAATGTTGTCTTCAGTACGTTTATACAACGAACTTCCAGACGGATTGGCAGCCTGATTCTTCCAATATCGGCTTCTTACTGTATCCCACGAGGGTGTCTTTCCCGCGCTGGTGAGATTGGAAATATCGTCTCCGACTTTCCAGCCTTTCTTCGCCGATTGGCCAGCGTCAACAACATTGTCTACCGCCTTTGCCGTATCATAGACATCATCAATGACATTTGCAGCATCCGCAACAGCACCTGCGGCTTTGGTTAGTTCTCCGACACCGGTAACAAACGGAACGAGGTCAACAACATCGCCGATCAGTCCGGCCCAGGCCCAGGGGTCAGACGGATTCTGGATGACATCCGCAATACTGAAGCCCAGAGAAACGATATCAAAAACCGTATCCCAGAACTCGCCATCGGCATCGGTGCGGTTTACGGGGTCATTTCCGCAGTAGGCAAAGGTGTTGTAGCCAAGGTAGCTTTGCCCGGTAGAGGCGTAGCTGTCCGCATTGATGAAGCGGCAGATCTCCGGGTCGTAATACCGGGACTGGAGATAGTAGAATCCTGTCTCGGAATCGTGGTAATAGCCGTGATACTGCAAGGGATTGACCGCAGCCATTTCGCCGGTTGCGGCTCAGGCTTCATCCGGGATCATCATAGCATAGTCCATCGAGCAAGTCAAATACATTGGACGCTCCGAGCTTACAAGACTGTCCATGTACAGCAAAAATCCCGCCGATCGTGATCGATCAGCAGGATTTTTTGGTCGGAGTGTCGGGATTCGAACCCGAGGCCTCTTGGTCCCGAACCAAGCGC
>OMGX01001056.1_pt1 | contig 13211 bp, 10 predicted proteins | sample 1674381 | NCBI WGS metagenome assembly OMGX01 (sample SAMN05578582, study PRJEB25193) | human gut metagenome | biome: Human Microbiome; feature: human-associated habitat; material: feces | host: Homo sapiens | place: USA:Birmingham | reverse complement strand
CTCTTCCGATCTAAGCTTCTTACGGTATGTATCAGATCGTTTTTCAGCATTGTCATCATCTGTGGAGAGCAATTGATCCGTTCCGACACCAGAAGAAGCTTCATCCGGTTTTTCGCATAGCCTGCGGAACGATCTTTTCCCTGTAAAGTGATCTTCAAAGAAAGCTCCTCCTATATCATTCCGCCATGGGGTTATTTTTTAAATATCCTGCTCAATCTGCGGAACATTCCTTTTTTAGGACTGATATCCATAAAGGGGATTTCCTGCCCCGTCAGACGCTGACAGATGTTTCTGTACTCCTCTTCTGCAGGTGATTTACGTCCGGACAGAGGCTCGCCCTGATTTGTAGAAATAACGATCTGTTCATCATCAGGAATTGTTCCTATCAGATTTACGGCGAGAATTTCAATTACATCATCCACGGACATCATTTCTCCTCTGGCGATCATGTCCGGCCGTAACCGGTTGATGATCAGATGGATATCACGGAGATCATTTGCCTCCAGAAGACCTATGATCCTGTCTGCATCACGAATGGCGGAAACTTCCGGAGTCGTTACTACAAGAGCTTTATCTGCTCCTGCAATGGCGTTTTTAAATCCCTGTTCGATTCCGGCCGGACAGTCCAGAAGCACATAATCAAAATCTTCACGCAATTCATCGGTAAGCTTGATCATCTGTTCTGGCGATACTGCTGATTTATCCTTTGTCTGAGCAGACGGAAGAAGATAAAGTTCCTGATGGCGCCGGTCTTTTATCAAAGCCTGTCTGAGCCGGCAGCTTCCATTTATAACATCTACAAGGTTGTAGACAATCCTGTTTTCCAGCCCAAGTACTACGTCCAGATTGCGCAGGCCGATATCGGTATCCACCACAACTGTTTTTTTGCCCATCATGGCAAGCCCTGTTCCAATATTGGCAACAGTTGTAGTTTTTCCTACGCCGCCCTTTCCGGACGTAATCACAATGACTTCACCCATGTTTCTGATTCCTCCTAAAAAATATGTTCCATGATCCTGGTTTTCTCGCTGGTATTTTAAATGATAATACACCGGAACGAAGCATCAGTCGTTGGAGGTGTTGCTGACATCTGTAGAAGCATATCCGGTAAGGATCTCTTCGTCTTCTGCCAGATCAAAAATGTATTTCATGATATCATTTGCCGTGGTACAGGCATTACCAGAGGAATATCCATTGGCAATACGTACGGCAATTGCATACTCAGGAGCATCGGAAGGTGCATATCCGATAAAAAGACCATGGTTTGGCTGATGGTAGTCAATCTCTGCGGTACCTGTTTTACCGGAAAGTGCAACGCCAAGTCCGTTGAACTGCTCATGTGTCTGTACTACCCGGCGCATACCTTCCTGGATATCTGACCATACACCGGAAGGTACGTCTGTCATCTCCTGGGATACGACAGGATCAAAGGTTTTCAACGTCTGTCCCTGAGAATCTGTCACTTTATCAAGAAGAGAAAGATCATATACGGTTCCGGAGGTGGCAAGTGCAGTCACATAACGTGCAAGCTGGCTGGTAGTATAAAGATGGTTTCCCTGTCCGATATAAGAGGGAACGGCCTTGCTGTCCGATACATGAGGCGATGCTTCTGAAATCTCAATTCCTGTTTTTTGATCCAGTCCGAACTCTGAAGCATATTTCTGCAGCTTAGAAAGGCTCTGATTTTCGGAAAATTTGTTATCTGCTGATTTTCCGGCCTCAAAACCGATCATATTAAAATAATAGTTACAGGACTGTTCAATGGCAGTTGTGATCTCCAGAGCGCCATGTCCGCTTTTGTTCCAGCAGTTGATCGGCGGTGTTACCAGATCGAATTTACCGGTACATTCAATATAAGTATCATCATCAACAATACTTTCCATCATACCGGTTACTGCAGAGAGAAGCTTCAGTGTGGAACCAGGTGCGGTTGTCTGCTGTGTCGCCTTGTTGAAAAAGGGACTGGACATATCAAGAGAAAGCTTTGTATAGTAATCGGTATCCATATTGTTGCTGAGACGGTTGTTGTCATATCCCGGATAGGATACGCATGCAACTACTTTTCCGGTTTTTACGTCTGTGACAACCGCAGATGCAGAACATGGCTTCAAAGCCAGCTGGGCAGGCTCTATCTCCAGATTTGCAATTTTATTTACCATAAAATCATAGGCTGTGGTGGAACCGTCAGCCAGTCCTGCATAGGCTTCATCATCTTTGGATAAAACTCCCTGTTCATACAGTACAAGACACAGCTGCTGCCCGGAAATCTCGTCGTTCATAAGCAGATACTTATACAGAAGTTTGGAAAAGCCAAGATCTGTTTTCAGGTAATCCACTACATAATCTGTCAGTGACCGATAAATTTCGGCCGAATCCAGATATTCTCCCTCTGGCGAGATCACAGAAATATCGATCCAGTTCTGGCTGGCTGCGTAATTCAGGTATTCTCTGAGACTGATACTTTCTTCAGCTGCCCATGCTTGATAGGTTGCATCAGAAGTATCTACGGCATCCTTGTCGATCACGCCCAGGGTATCTCTGAGTATGGTATCGCAGATATAGGACAGGTATTCCTGCACCTCCTCGGATTCATCCTTATAAGCAGGCGGATTATCGGTGGTCAGCCTGTTAGATATTGTATCAAAAATTTCCTGCTGTTTTTGTTGAAATTTGGCATATAAATTTTTTTCTGTATCGGAAGCTTCTTCTTCATTAAATCTGGTAATGTCAATGACGCTGTTGGCAACAAGAGCATTATATACATCATAGATTGGTACGGAAATCTGGCTGGCATCCTGTACAGCCTCAAAATCAAATTTCTTTGTATTTTCAATACGAGTCAGAAGGACGCCGGCAACTCTCTGCTTCAGGATCTGATAGATGGCGCTCTGCCAGTCGGAGTCAATGGTCAGATATACATCATTTCCTGCCACAGGCTCTACAAGGCTATTGTCGTCAATACTCAGTACTTTTCCAAGGTTATCTACAATAACGGTTTCTTCACCGTCTGTTCCCTGAAGATCCAGTTCCATATACTGCTCTATTCCGGCCTTTCCCACAATGGCATCGTTGGAATATTCAGGATTCTGTTCCTTCAGCTGTTCCAGCTCTTCGGCAGAAGCCCGGCCGGTATATCCAAGAACAGGCCCCATACTTTCATCATCAACATACTGGCGTACAGAATCCTCCAGCACATCGATGCCCTGGAGCTGGCTCTGATTTTCCATAACTGCCGCAACAGTACTTTCGCTGACATTGGTAGCGATGGTAACCGCCATATAACGCTGGAAGCTGTTGGTATTCAGTTTATACCGCATGGTGGCGATATCCAGTATCTCCTGCTTGGTCAGCTCTGCAGGAAGTCCGTATTTGGCCAGCTCTTCCGGAGTATAAGCATTTTCTCCATAAAGGACAATGGAAAAGCCATTGACTCCTCCTCCGCTGAGATATTCAATCATTTCGGCCGCTGTTGCAGAAGCTTCCTCCGGAGTCAGATCATCGATGAGAGGATGTCCGTAAATATCTGCTTTAAAACGGCTTAATGTAAAGCCTTCTCCCACATCGAAGGCATATTCTCCGTTTTCATCTATGATGATATGGAAATCTCTTAAAAGAGAATCTCCATTTTCTGCAAGGATCTGCAGGATGCGGTAAGCAACTCCGTTCAGGGTCAGGTTTCTCTCACGTGTTGTTTCATAGCTTCCATTATCTTCAAAGGTCAGAGAATAGGAAAGCACATTGGAAGCGATCAGCTCGCCGTTTCTGTCATAGATATTTCCTCTGGTGCTTTTCAGGATCCTTTTTTTGGTAGTTCTGCTTTCGAATTCACTGATATAATTTTCTCCCTGGATGATCTGCAGGTCAAAAAGCTGACGGATCAGGATAAAAGACATCAGAACAAATACGATCACAAGGACGGAAGTTCTTTTCAGTTGTATTTTTTTGATCAGTTTTTTTATTTTAGTACCCAAATAGACTCACTTTCTTTCCTTACTGGATTCATAAAACGGTGATTGATGTGATAAAAGATCCTGTAAACGATCACAGTAAGAAATACAGTATAAACAATTTCAGGAATGATGATCCGATACAGATAAGTAAAAAGCCCAAGACGGCCTCTCAGAAGGAACTGCAGTCCATAGACAGCCAGATTATAAAAAAGATCCATAACTGCCGTCAGGAGCATAGGAACCTTCAGATCATCGTCATAGTAGATACGGTAGGTATAACCGCTTAAAAAGCCGACAAACATGTAGACCATGGCATAAAAGCCCATTACAGATCCAAAAAAGAGATCTGTCAGGGCTCCACAGAAAAAGCCGGTCCACATACCGCTTTTTCGTCCACGCATCAGCCCCATTGACACACAGAGGATCAAAAGCAGATTCGGTGTGATGGAGCCTATTGCAATGGTATGGATAAGAGTGGACTGCAAAAGAAAACTTACGATGATCGTAAAAAATAAAACGATCTTGCTTTTCATGATTCTGCGCCTCCCTGGATCGCGTCTTCCTTATTGACAGTAATAACAAAAACGTCTTTCAGATGCTGGAAATCAACAGGGGTAACAATAGTACCTGTTTTTGTCAGATTATTGGTATCCAGTTCAATTTCACTGACATATCCGATAAACAGACCTTCTACATATTTTTCGCTGATATTTGAAGTAACGATCCGTTCTCCTACAGAAACCTTGTCTTCTCTGTCATACAGCTGGCTGAAGCGTAGTTTTCCTTCATCGATCAGTTCCAGATCCCCTTCGATCACACAGGTATCATCTGTACTGACTGTCATGGCGCTGACATTGCTGCTGTCATCAATAATGGAACGGACAGTTGCCCAGGTGGATCCGACTTCTGTTACAATACCTACCAGACCCTTTCCTGCGATCACATTGTTGTTTACACGTACGCCGTCTTTGCTTCCCCGGTTGATCATAAAGGTATCATACCAGTTTCCCGGATCCTTGGCGATGATCCTTGCGGCAATCTTTGGATAGTCGGAGTATTCCTGATCCAGATCGTAAAGCTCTTCCAGTCTTGCCAGTTCAGCCTGATCCTGGATAAGGATGTTATTCTGCTCAGTAAGAGAATCCACAGTGGTCTGAAGCTCCTTATTCTGAGCGATCAGTTCCTCTTTTTCCTGAAAAGTCTGGTTCATATCCATAAGCCATGCGCCGATCGCTGCAATGGATTTTTCAAAAGGAACGACTATCATTCCGGCCATTTCTTTTACCGGAGAGGAGGTGACTCCTGACGCAAGAGTGGCTATTATGGCGCTGACACAGAAAAAGGTCATGATCACCAGAAGATGTTTGCTTTTTAAATGAATACGAAATCGAAATTTCTTTTTCAGATTTTTCATGTCATACTCCTGAAAATTATAATTTACGTTGTTTGACAGGCTGAGCCCATTTTTCAAGATCCTTATTTTTTATGAGCTTTTCCAGCCCGCAGACTGCTGATGTTTCATAAAGCTCTGAAAGCTTAAATGAAAATCCGGTATAGCTTGCCAGATAACTGTCTATGTATGGAAGCCTTGTGCTTCCGCCGGTAAGGTAAATACCTTCTCTGGAAATATGGTAGGCGATCTGCGGCGGTGTTCTTTCAAGAAAAGTTTTCATTTCTGCCGCGATCTCGTTCACACAGTTCATGATTCCTGCATTTACTACATATCCGGAAATGATCTCTTCCCGGGGAAGACCCGAAATACTGTCTATGCCTACGACTTTACGGGCGTCTTTTCTCTGGTCGCTTAAACGGCCCATGGCCAGCTTCAGACGCTTTCCGGTTCTGGTACCGATCTGCAGGTTATAACGTTTCCGTATCTCACTGCAGATTGCTTCATTCATCTGCCGCCCTCCAATGGGAAGCTTTCTTGAAATAATGATCTTTCCATCTGTGATAATGGAAAAATGAGTGCTCTGGGCGCCGATGTTTACAATCATACTTCCAGGATTGTCTTCCAGATTTACCCCCATGGCAAGAGCATCTGCGACAGGTGATTCCACCATATAAACATGATTATTACGAAGCCAGTGTCCGTTGACAACATGATAATAAGCACGTTTTTCTACAGCGGTCATATCAAGAGGAACAGAAAAATACATTTCTGAACCAATGCCTAAAAATTTGTCGATTTTTTTCATCATACTGTAAAGGGCAATTTCCTGGAGCTCCAGATTGGCGATCATGCCAAAAGCCATCGGCGAATTTACGGCGATATTGGCAGGTGCCTTTTCAAACATATCGTACGCTTCATTGCCCACGGCGATGATCCTGCGCCCTTTTGACGCGATCATATTTTTTTCAAGATAACTTTTATTTCGCAAATAGGAATAGACCTTGATGGTGCTGCTGCCAAGATCAATCCCATATGTTTTTTTTAACAGCATATATTTGTTCCTTTATTCTATCATTCCCTGTTCTTTAAAGCTGATATACCGATGATCGCCGATAATAATATGATCCAGAAGGCAAATGCCAAGAAGCTCGCCTGCCTGACGGATCTGTTCTGTAATCTGGATATCTGCAGTGCTGGGAGTGGGATCTCCGCCCGGATGGTTGTGGACAAGAATAAGATTTACTGCATGACACCGGAGAGCCTCTACATAAATTTCTCTTGGAGTTACCAGTGTGGCATTGACAGTACCTTTTGAGATCAGCCGTTCTGTCAAAAGGTGATTTTGATTATCCAGCATCATACAGATCATCTGTTCCTGTTCCTGATGCCGCAGTCTTTCCATGTAATAGGAAGCGATGGAGTCCGGATGACGAAAGCTCATGGCCGGTTTGGCGGCCGTCATGGAAATCCGCCGTGACAGTTCTCCGATACATTTAAGCTGGACAGCTTTTACCTTGCCGATCCCATGGATCTTTTCCAGTTCTGCAAGAGAACTGTGAAGGATTCCAAGCAGTCCGGGATAAGAAGAATCCTGTAAGGTCTTCAGTATGTCATTTGCCAGTGTCAGAGAATTACGCCCTCTGGTCCCGCATCGCAGGATCACTGCAAGAAGCTCACTGTCACTTAAGGCTTCTTCTCCCTCACGGATGCATTTTTCATAAGGACGCTCTGACGGGGGCAGATCTTTTATCGTATATTTCATATTATTTACCTGCTGTACTCTGTTTGCAGACGGGTAAAGAATCAAACTTTATTTTAACATAAAAAGAGAGAGATGTATACTCTCTCCTTTGTTTTTTTACAAATTCATCACATATTTGGAGGCGATCCATTCGGCTGTTTTGATGCCGTCCATGGCTGCCGAAGTGATCCCGCCTGCATATCCGGCTCCTTCTCCGCATGGATAAATCCCGGATATATTAGACAGACCGTCTCTGTCTCTTACCAGTCTTACAGGAGATGAGGTCCTGCTTTCGATTCCGCTGAGAACTGCGTCCTCTCTGTCAAATCCCGGAAGTTTTTTTCCAAAGGCATGGATCCCCTCTTCAATCGAATTTCCGATTTCATCCGGGAGAACAGAACGCACATCTGAAAGTATATAGTCTCCCTTGATACAGGGGATAACTTCTCCAAGATTACGGCTTGGCTTATGTGTACAAAAATCTCCAAACAGCTGGACAGGTACCTTTCCCTGTCCGATTTCCCAGGCTTTTTTCTCCAGCTCCCTTTGGAAAGCAATTCCTCCTAATGGTCCTTCCTGAGGGAAATCCTCCGGGGTTACGGTTACGATCACCGCACTGTTGGCATTTTTTCCGTCTCTGGCCTGATAGCTCATTCCGTTCACTGCCAGATGACCTTCTTCTGAGGAGGCATTTACCACATATCCGCCCGGACACATACAGAAAGAATAGACTCCTCTTCCATTTTGGCAGGTATGTGTTACCTTATAGCTGGCAGCGCCAAGGATCGGGTTTTCTTTTTCTCCATAGAGATCTTCATTGATCATGGACTGGGGGTGTTCCACACGAAGCCCTACAGCAAAAGCTTTCGGCTCCATTGTAAGCCCTCTGTCCTTCAGCATAAAGAAAGTATCTCTGGCACTGTGGCCGATGGCAAGAACGCATATTTCCGCAGGGAGGATTTCTTTATGATTGATCTCAACTCCGGTAAGATGTCCGTTTTCAATTTTCAGATCTGTAGCTTTGGTACGGAAACGGAAGCTTCCCCCCATTTCTTCAATCTGATGCCTCATGGTCTGCACAATATCCACCAGAACATCGGTACCCAGATGAGGCTTATGCTGGTACAGGATTTCAGGATCTGCCCCTGCCTCCACAAAACGTTTCAGAACTTCTCTGTTCCGTCCGAAGGAGTCTTTTACCAGAGTGTTCAGCTTTCCGTCCGAAAAGGTTCCGGCTCCTCCTTCTCCGAACTGGACATTGGATTCTGGATCCAGAATCCCGTTTTTCCAGAACCGGTCAACAGTCTCCCGGCGTTTTTCTGCTTCTTCTCCTCTTTCAAGAACCAGCGGCCGATAGCCGGCTCTGGCAAGATACCAGGCGCAGAAAATTCCTGAGGGACCACTTCCTACTACCACTGGCCGATGAGAAAGCGGCAGGGTTCCCGGTTTTGGAAAAACATAGCCCTTCCTTGTGGTTGACATAATATTATTATTGTGAATTTTTTGAAGAATCTTTTTTTCATTTTCTATGGACACTTCTACTGTATAGACAAATTTTTTATCTTCTTTATGACGGGCATCCAGTGACTGACGGATGATTTCATAGGAAAAAGATTTTTCGCTGCAGCGAAGAGTTTTTGCGATCCTTTTTTTAAGATCGGACTCTGTATGTGTAATGGGAAGTTTTAACTGACTGATCCGTATCATATAATCTCCTTTGCTCCGTGGATTCCGGCTGCGGCACCGCTGGACCATGCCCACTGGAGATTGTATCCTCCGCATGCTCCGTCTATATCAAGAAGCTCTCCTGCAAAAAAAAGTCCTTTGTGAAGTCTGGATTCCAGCGTCATAGGATCCACCTGACTGGTATCTACGCCTCCCGAGCAGACCTGTGCCTGTTCAAATCCGGTGTTTCCGGTTATTTCCAGTTCAAAACCGCAGGCAGAACCCAGAGGATCTTTTTGTTTCATCAGAACCTTTATCAGCTTATCCGGAAGAAGTCCTGTCAGAAGCTCCGGCTCTGTCTGATAAGGACAAAGCTTCTTTCTGTTTTCCAGCAGGGCCCGCAACTCTTCTTCTGTATACTCAGGAAAAAAATTAATCCTGAGTGCAGCTTTTTTCTTTTCGCTGAGAGCCCGAACGGCATATCGGCTCAGCTGAAAAACAGGGATTCCGGATATTCCATATTCTGTAAGCTGCAGCTCCCCTTCTTCTTCCTTTTGGGGAACACCATCGATCAGAAGGGTAAGCCTGCCTTCTGTCCGGACACCGGACCAGGAGGAAAAGCCTCTGTCACGGCATTTCAGACCCAGAAGAGCCGGAAGAGGCGGGATTATCTGATGTCCCAGTGTTGCTGCAATCTCGTAGCCGCTTCCGTCTGAACCGGAAACAGAGGAGGCTTTTGATCCGTTTGCCAGGATCACAGCTGCTCCCTGATAGGTCCAGCCCTCTGTCCGGACATTCCATAATCCGTCTTTCTGGAAAACTTTTGTTACATGTTCTCTGGTTTTGATCTTTACTTTCAGGCTGCGTGCTTTTGCTTCCAGAAGTTCCGATACAGATTTTGCCTGCCCGCTACGTGGGTACAGCCAGCCTTTTTTCTCAACAGTAAGAATTCCGATCTTCTCAAAAAAATCCAGGGTATCTGTTACTGAAAACTGGCGGAAGACCCCGCTGGCAAAATCAGGATTCGTTCCTCGGTATGCTTCTTTATACTGATTCAGGTTTGTAAGATTGCAGCGGCCGTTTCCGGTTACACAGATCTTGCGTCCTGTTTTTTCATTGTGTTCCAGAATTGTAACTGAAACACCCTGCTGAGCCGCCTGGATGGCAGCCATAAGTCCTGCTGCTCCCCCGCCCACAACAATCAGGGAATGCAGGGGATCCGGAGCCTGTTTTTTCTTTTTTTTTGGTTGCTCTTGCATGGCAGCACCTCCTGAAACAAATAGGTGATGTTTTTGACTTCTTATGACTACAGCCGGATCACGGCAGTGTGATCAGATTTTTATCCAGAAGCTTCTGAACAGACATAAGAATGCCAAGCTTTGCGTGTTCCCAGGTCAGTCCTCCCTGGAAGTAAACTGCGTATGGAGGCTTCATAGGCCCGTCGGCAGAAAGTTCGATGGAAGATCCCTGGACAAAAGCCCCTGCAGCCATGATCACTTCACTGTCATAGCCTGGCATATCCCAGGGCTCCGGATCTACATAGGAATCTACCGGGGCTGCTGCCTGGATTCCTTTGCAGAATGCAACCACACGTTCCGGAGAATTCAAGGTTACGGCCTGGATAATATCCTGCCGCGGCTCCTGACCGTTTGGAATTACCGGGAAACCAAGCTTTTCATAAATATTTGCTGCAAATACAGCTCCCTTCACAGCACCTTTTGTCACCATAGGCGCCAGGAAAAATCCCTGATAGAAAGAACGGTTTACTCCAAGAGATGCTCCAACTTCCATACCAAGACCCGGGCAGGTCATACGGGTGGCAGCGTTTTCTACGCATTCTTTTGTTCCTGCAATATATCCGCCGATAGGAGCCAGTCCGCCGCCGGGATTTTTGATCAGAGAACCAACGATCATATCAGCTCCGACATCACTTGGCTCTACGGTATCTACAAATTCCCCGTAGCAGTTATCTACCATACAGATTACATCCGGCTTGATACTTTTAACAAATGCGATCAGTTCGCCGATCTGCTGTACGGAAAAAGAAGGTCTTGTCTGATAACCTTTGGAACGCTGGATCTCCACAAGCTTTGTTTTTTCATTGATAGCTTCGCGGATGCTGTCATAATCAAAGGTTCCGTCCTCTTTCAGATCTACCTGACGATAGGTAACGCCGTATTCCGCAAGAGATCCTTTTGCCGGACGGATGCCGATTACTTCTTCCAGTGTATCATATGGTTTTCCGGCAGGCGCCAGAAGCTCGTCTCCCGGACGGAGATTTCCAAAAAGTGCAATGGCAAGAGCGTGAGTTCCGCAGGCAATCTGAGGACGTACCAGACAGGCCTCTGTGTGGAAGGTGTCTGCATAAACCTTTTCCAGTGTATCACGTCCGAAATCATCATATCCATAACCGGAGCTTCCGTTAAAGCATTCGGAACTTACTTTATTTTTCTGCATGGCAAGCAGGACTTTCATCTGGTTATATTCTGCTTTTCTGTCAAATTCTTCAAAACGTTCTTTCAGAGCTGATTCGATCTTTGCACCAAATTCATAGACTTCCCGGGAGATTCCCAGCTGTTCATATATTTCTTTCATTTTCTACCTCATCTGTTTTTATTTTTCACTGTTTTATTACAGCAGTCCTTTATTTTTGCAGATATCCAGCATATAGCCCAGTATCTGATCTTCTTCATAGTTAAAACTGTCTTTATTTATCCATACGACTTCCGGTTCTCTGCGAAACCAGGTCAGCTGTCTTTTGGCAAAATGACGTGTATCCCGTTTCAGGATTCGGATCGCTTCTTCCAGGGGATATTCGCCATCCAGATATGCCAGGATCTCTTTATAGCCAAGTCCCTGCATGGAAACCATTCCCCGATGGCAGCCTTCTTCCCGGAGCGCTTTTACCTCTTCCAGAAGTCCTTCCTCCAGCATCTGATCCACACGATGGTCGATCCGCTGATACAGAAGTTCTCTTGGCATGTTCAGTACAAAATATGCAAGGGCATATGGACTTTCATTTTGTTTCTGTTCTGCGTTATGGGCAGAAATAGGAGTTCCGTTCTGATGATAAAATTCCAGAGCGCGGATCACACGTTTTACATTGTTGGCATGGATGTCTTCTGCACTTCTGGGATCCACCTTTTTCAGCATTTCATGGAGATGTTCGGGGCCCTTTTCTTCTGCAAGAGCTTCCAGTTCTTTGCGGTATGAATCTTCCTGCCGGGCCTGGGTGAAATCAATATCTTTTGTAACTGCCTGGATATAAAAGCCGGTTCCGCCTGCCAGAATGGGGATTTTTCCCTTTGCATAGATCTCTTCCATGGCTGCCTTTGCCATCTGCTGGAATTTTACAATATGAAATTCCTCTTTTGGATCCAGAGCATCTACCAGATAATGCTTCACTCCTTGCATTTCCTCCGGACGGATCTTTGCAGAGCCAATGTCCATTTTCTGATAAACCTGCATGGAATCCGCAGAGATGATCTCTCCGTTTACAGCTTTTGCCAAAGCTATGGAAAGATCTGTTTTTCCAACGGCAGTGGGACCGGTCAGTACGATCAATGGCTTTTTCATATAGCCTCCTAAACAATTCTTTTAAATTTCTTTTCCAGTTCTGTTTTTGTCATGGAAATGACGGTTGGCCTTCCGTGAGGACAATGATAGGGATTGTCCAGAGTCAGAAGCTCGTCTAAGAGTTTTTCTGCTTCTGCCGGGGACATGGCATGATTTCCCTTTACGGCAGCTTTACATGCCATGGTTGCCAGTCTGGAAGCAAAAATATCAAGAGCGTCTTTATCTCCCTCTCCTGCCAGATGATCCAGCATTTCCAGAAAGAGCTCTTCTTCGCTGAGTCCGTAAAGGTTAGAAGGAACGGCACTGATACAGTATTCCTTTCCGCCAAAATGCTCTATCTCAAATCCAAACTGCCGGAAATAGTCTTCATTGGCTTTCAGAAGTCCTTCTTCCTGAAGATTCAGAGTAACGATCAGCGGAGGGGTCAGATATTGGGCATCCACGGTATTTTCACGGAATTTTTTTACAAAACGTTCGTAATATATTTTTTCATGGGCGGCATGCTGATCGATGATATAGAATGCATCCCCGAACTGTGCCAGCCAGTAGGTGTCAAAAATCTGTCCGATCAGGCGGATTCGTTCCCTGGATTCCGGGGCCAGAAGCTTTTCCTCAAAAAGTTCCAGCTGCTGTTCTTCCTGTTTTTTTATATAAGATGTTGACTCTTCCCTTTTGGGAACTTCTGTTTGTGGCTTTTCTGTTGGCGGTTCCTCTTTTTTCGGTTCTTCTTTTTTCGGTACTGATTCCTGAGGTTCCAGCTGTTTTTGTTCTTTTTCTGGCATTTCCTGAGCCGACTGAGCCGGTTCTTCTTTTGGAAGCTCCAGTCTTTCTTCTTTCTGCTGCTTCTGTCTTAAAGTCCCCTCAAAAAGATTCTCTTCAGAGGAAG
>OMGX01001052.1_pt1 | contig 13221 bp, 16 predicted proteins | sample 1674381 | NCBI WGS metagenome assembly OMGX01 (sample SAMN05578582, study PRJEB25193) | human gut metagenome | biome: Human Microbiome; feature: human-associated habitat; material: feces | host: Homo sapiens | place: USA:Birmingham | reverse complement strand
TACGTTCCTTGTCGTTCATCGAAAGGCCGTTCTCGTTGACCACCGTCTTCAGGTCCGTCAGCAGATTGGCACTCTCCTCCAGCAGCTTCGTGTAGCCAAGGGCGATGGCACTCAGTTCCTCAGGGGTGAAATAAGGGTCACTGAGCATACGCTCATAACTGGTCACATAGATTTCCGTGATGTCGCCGACCATCAGGATGGTCTGCTGCACCTTGCGGGCATCGCGTACCAGATTCTTGACCTTCCTAAGGCCATCATAATACTCCTTGCCTTGCTTGTAAATCTTGACCGTCTCCTGAAAATTGTTGAGCATGTTGCCAGCCGTCGAGGACGTGTGGACGATGTTCTTGGCGGCATTAATGATGCCCTGGGCAAGATTCCCGGGATCGGTCACTACCCATTGGGCGTGTGCCCTGCCTGCCGAAAGGAGGCAGATACAGCATAAGGCTGTCAGAATTCTTTTCTTCATGTCGTTAATCTTTAATGGTTGATAAATCTTTTCCGTTAGTTCAGAGTCCCATCTTACGGCCTTTCGGCTTAGGACGGACGTTGATGTGCGGTTTTCTCCGCAGTGTTGTTTCCGAAGAGACCGTGTGGGCAGGCCTGATATTCCTGAAGAACTCGTCCGCATAGGGACGTCTGCCGGTCATCCTGACAAATCGGGCATCCAGTTCCCGGTAAGCCTTCTCCGCCTGTTTCCGTATCACATCCTCCGGACTGCTCCTGTCAATGCCGTATTTCACAAGAAAATCCGGGCGGATATGTATCGGGTCATGTACGGAACCCGGCGAGGCGGCAATACTGCCCAGCCTCTCCAGTTCCCCGTTCAGCTTGTCAAGGTATTCAGCCGGAGGACGGGGACACACACTTTCAAAAATCTTCTCCACCGCGTGTGTCAGTCTTGCATCCACCTCAAGAATGTCGGGTACTTCCCCCGTCTGCCTCTTCCGCAGGTATTCGTCAGGAGCCATCCCTTCAAGCTGATGGAACAGACGGTAATCCTCCGTGAGTCCGTAATACTCCTGTATGGAAAGAGGAATATTCCAGCCCTGCATCAGGGACCAGTAGAGGGATGACACGACCTCACGGCGTTTGCTTTCATTAGATTCCAGATCGCTATACATAGATTCAGAAGTTTAATGGGTTGATAAATGATTTCACTTTTTCCTCTTGCTCTCGGCCAGCTGCTTGATTGCCAGCTCGATATTGCCACCCAGCTTCCGGGTAAGCCGCATTACTTCAAGCTTTTCCGTCTCCTCGGTCGTATAGGTGTAGTACTCTTCCGGCGAGACCTCGGTGGCATAGACCGCCGACTGTGTTCCGCCAAGACCTATCCACACTTCCTTGTACTTGCGGGACGGGCTGTTGGCCATGTTGATGGAGAGAATCTGGGCACGTTCCTTATCGGTCAAACCCAGCAGGGACTGGATTTCATCGAACTTGTTGACATACTTCCTCTGGTCCAACAAAATCTTGCAGTCGCTGTTGTTGATGATGGTTCCCTTGACGATGGGTGACGAAATGATGTCTTCCACCTCTTGGGTAACGACAACAGCCTCTCCGAAAAACTTTCGGACGGTCTTGAAAAGGTACTTCAGATATTCCGCCATACCTTCCTTGCTGATGGCCTTCCATGCCTCCTCCAGCAGAATCATTTTGCGAATACCTTTCAGCTTTCTCATCTTGTTAATGAAGGTTTCCATAATGATGATGGTGACAATCGGGAACAGTACCTTGTTGTCCTTGATATTGTCCAACTCAAAGACAATGAAGCGTTTGGACAACAGATCAAGCTGCTTTTCGGAGTTTAACAGATAGTCGTATTCGCCACCCTTGTAATAAGGTTCCAGCACATTCAGGAATCCCCACACGTCAAAATCCTTCTCCCGTGTACGCTTGGTCTTCAGGATTTCCTGATACTCGTCGCGGATGAACTCATAGAAGGTGTTGAAGGACGGAACCACGGTACTGTCCGTGCGTATCTTCTCCAGAAAGAGATTGACCGCGTTGGAGAGCGCCACCTCCTCGGCACGTGTCGGCGGCTCGTCATCACGTTTCCACAGAGTAAGGATAAGCGTCTTGATGGACTCCTTTTTTTCGATATCAAAAGTACCGTCCTCCACGTAGAAAGGATTGAAGGCTATCGGATCGCTCTCCTCATAAGTGAAATAGATGCCGTCCTCGCCATGCGTTCGGGCATGGATAAGGCTGCACAGTCCCTGATAGGAATTTCCCGTGTCCACCAGCAGCACATGCGCTCCCTGTTCGTAATACTGGCGCACCATGTGGTTGGTGAAAAATGACTTTCCGCTGCCCGAAGGTCCGAGGATGAACTTGTTGCGGTTGGTAATCGTACCGTTCTTCATCGGCAGGTCGGAAATATCCAGATGGACAGGCTTTCCGGTCAGACGGTCCACCATGCGGATGCCGAACGGCGAGAGCGAATCCTTGTAGGACGTTTCCCCGATGAACAGGCACAGGGCCTGCTCGATGAAGGTGTAGAAACTTTCCTCAGACGGAAAATCACCGGCATTGCCGGGAATGGCCGCCCAGAAGAGTGTAGGTACATCGACGGTATTGTGACGGGGCTTGGCTTCCATCAGGGCAATCTGGCTGCCCACGTCGTTCTTGATACGCTTCAGCTTCTCGCGGTCATCACTCCATGCAAAGACGTTGCAGTGCGCACGGATGGAAGTGAGCCCCTTGCTGTGCGCCTCATTCAGATACTCCTCAATCCATTCACGGTTGATCTGGTTGGAACGGCTGTAACGGGACAGCGAGTGCATGTTGCGGGCGGTCTGCTCGAACTTCCTCAGGTTCTCCGCCGAATCGTCTATGAAGAGATACTGGTTCACGATATGGTTGCACGTGAGAAGTATCCCTATCGGCGCGGCAAAGGACAGGCGGCAGTCGCTGCGGTCCGTGGACAGCCGTTCATAACGGCTGTCCGTACCCACGGATGACGGCAGGTCCTCCGTCTCGGAGAGGGTATGCAGGCAGAGCAGGTTGTCACCGATCTTCATTTCCCCGGCTCCGAGAGTGATGTCCTGCAGGCTGGTCGTGTCCTCCTGCGAGAGTGAAAAATACTTCTCGATGATACCTGCGGAAGTTTCCGTTCCGGTAATCTCTTCGTCCGTCAGCCTGACCATGCGGACCAGGCCGCTGTCGTTCACGATACGCTCGAACTGCCCGCAGCATTCCAGGAAGCGTGCGACGGTATCCTTGTCCTGCATCTCCTTGGGGATGATGAACCCGCGCGTGAGGGCATTGAAGCTGCTGGTCGTGCGGCTGTGTTCCTTCGTGGTCTTGGTCAGGAACAGATAGCAGGTATGGTTCAGGTACGGCCGCTCATTGAAATGTCTTTCAAAACTGCGGCTGAGGAAACTCAGGTCATCCCGGCAGATGTCGGGCCTGTAGCTCTCCTCGATGAAGATGTCCTGCTTGTGGACAATGCTGTAATTCGGCAAAACCCGGACAGCCTTCGCCCATGTGGAATGGAGGGCCTCGTACTCGGCGCGTGTCAGCGTGAACACTTCCGGCAGCTCCACCCTGTAGGCCACGGTGATGTCGGCATCCTTGCTGATGATGCATCCGTGCTCGACGGCCATCAGAGGGAACCGGCTTTCCAGCGTGGCGGCTTTCATTACATTTCTCATACGCTTCGTTTTTTCGGGGTTGGACAAATCAACCGGAGGAAACCCTTCCGGCTGATGATGTAGCGGGGATGTCGGCGCAGCGCCTGCAACTTCATCAGTCCCCATTCACCGTATTTCGCGTTCAGGCGGAAAGTCACCCAGACAAGCACCGAGGCGCAGATGACACCGAAACCGATACATACCCACTGGTCGATGCCTGCCATGTACATGATGACAAACAGAACGAACAGGGCGAGCAGTCCGCCGGCGAAGATGAACAGGTACTGGCTTTTCAGCCCCTTGAACTCAGGGCTGCGGCCGATTCCCTTGTTGATAGGATACTCCGCCATAATCAGAGGAAGAATGAGCGTAAAATTGTGGCGGCCACGATTAAAAAAATGCAGGCACCGAACCAGCTGGCTGCCGTCTTGGAGGTGTCGGGATCTCCCGAGGAAAACTTGGAATAGACCTTCACGCCTCCGATAAGGCCGACCACGGCTCCGATGGCATAAATCAGTTTGGTTCCCGGATCGAAATAGGAAGTGACCATGTTGGTGGCTTCAGTGATACCGCCGATACCGTTACCCTGGGCGAAAGCCCCTGTCGTTGCAAGCAGCATCATGGCTGCAAAAAAGAATCTTTTTTTCATGTGTCGAAACTTTTAATTGGTGAGACAAAAAATGATTTCGACCACGAATATATAATGCTTAATTCATTGATTTACAACACTGACGATGCGTGACATCGGGTGTCATTACGTTACATCGGAAAGGGATTTCCAAACGATATGAAAAAGAATTTTTGGAAGCCGGTTGAAAAAAGTGAGAATATAAAAACGGGCACTCTCCATGAAAAAATGAGAATGCTGCGACGTGTCAGAATCAAAAAAGCGAAGTCTGAAAACCGGGCGGCTTTCAGACTTCGCTTCATATCATGGGAACGCTGTTTACTCTGCTGCTGAATCGGAAGAGAAGACACGCTGTTTCCTCTGTTCCTCCTTTTTCTCTTTTTGCAGCTTCTTTTTGAATTCCATTTCCTTCAGAATCTGTTTCAGCGGCCTGACAGTTTCAGGCTGCTCACGCTTGAACCTCTTGAAGTAGATATCCTCTATGAACTGCGGAAGCGGAACTTTCCATGGCTCATGTCTGTGGTTATCAATCTTTCCGAGTTTGTCAGGATTCAGACCAAGTTCACGTGCCATTTGCACATGCTTGTCCGACAGACGGTGACGCTTCTGAGCAGCCATCCATTTTTCCAATATTGCTTTTGTTACTGCCATAATCATTCATTTTTTACAAAGGTACGAATCTTGCCATTATGATAACGATATGACTATTTGTATTTTATTCGATGTTGTTTTCTGAAAATGATGAAAATGAAGAAGGCACGCCGATATCACATCGACATGCCCCCCAAAAATATGGCAACAAAAGAAACAATTAAACGAATTTACCTATATCGAAAACTTCTTTTTTCTTCGGAGTCCCCCTTCGTCTTAAAAGCGGGTTTCCGGCTTCATCCAGATATTCGTTGAGCAGATGCCCGATTTTATGCTGACATCCGATTTCGTTTTCAAGAAGATTCAATATTTCCGTACCGGATAACTTGTGATAAATTGTCATGCTCGCACGAAAAGCCTTCTGTTCATCCCGGGTAGCGGAAGTCAGCACTTCCACAACATTATTCATTTCCTCGAATGTCATTGCCGTGTTGAAATCAGGATCAGGCTCCGCACCAACCGGAGCCATAAGTTCTTCCTTTTCCTCCTTGGTCAGCCCTTTGTTTTCCTGTACCACATCCTCGGGATTGATTTCTTCATCTTCTTCTATAGGTTCCCTAACCAATGGTTCGGAATGTGTAGGCTTTTTTCTTGCCACATCGGGATCTTCCAGATAGACGATCCTGGTCTTGCCGATCACGTCGTTATCGTCAACCTGTGAAGTCCGTTCTACAGTTACGGGCTTCTCCCGTACCACTTTTGTTTCCGACACATTTTTCTTGCGTCTTGCCTTTTCCCTGGCTTTTTCAGCTTTCTTTTCCTTGTATATCCGATATTCTTTACGGTATTTCCATAACTTGATACGGGCTATGCGCATCATACGGTACACTTTCTCCCAAGCGTCATACACTTGCTGACTGAAGATGAATATCCACAATCTGTAAAGTATGAAGACCGCGCATAGGACTTTGACTGCGAAATAAATTTTAATTTCCATAATCAGCTTTCTTTGTCTTTGTACAATTTCATAATCTCAGGTGAATATTTTTTCAGATGCTCGTCCACAATATTATTGATGTAGCCGGACATGGTAGCTTTGGGGTCTATGACCATAAGCATGTATTTGATTATACAGGCATTCTCCTGCTCGATACAGACCTGTGCCCGCTTTGCCAACGGTTTACAAGTAAGGTATTTTTCTTTGTAAATGGCACATCGCTCATCAATGCCGGGCGATTCTTTTTTTTGTTCAGGAAGGTTTACCGGTTCTGCATTTTTCACAGCCTCATTTGATTTGGCTGTATCCTTTTGTTTCAAACCGGACTTTCTGCCGAAAGTCATTTGTACAAGCCTTGCAGAAGCATGAATGGCTATCACTAATACAAGAAATACCATGATAATAACGACTACAATAGTCATAGTGTCAAAAAAGTCTCCCATAATTATTTTTTATATAAAGGTTCATTATTGATTTGATTGTAATAGAGACCGTCTATTTCCTCCTTATATTGCTCGAAATGAGCGGTCAGTACATTGTCAATGAATTTCGACATACTGATTTTGGGGGCTACAACCGATAAAAACTTCTGTATAAGCCGATAATTGTCGATACCGATATAAGCCTGCTGCCTTTGCAGAACATTTCCTCCAGAAAGGAACTCTTTGCGGTACGAATCCGTGACGTCCTTTCGTTTTTTGGGTTTGCCTGTACTTTTCTCAACAGTTACAGGTCCCGGATTGTCCGCTTCGCACTCATTCCCATCGGATTCATCAGTGGTTATTACATCATCCACGGATATGTCTTTCCCATAATTGGGTATATCCCCGGCCATAATGCCTCTGATCATCTCTTCGTTCACGGTTACTTGTTTTTTTGCCATAGTATTTATTTTTTGAATTTGACCAATAGTTCTTCCGCCAATTCTGTCAGCCCGCTACCCTTCAACGATTTGGCCGGAGGAGGAAACAAGGTACAACGAAAGAAGTTTCGGGTTGTCAAGGATAGTTCCTTGTTGTAGCGGTTGGTTTCCGGGATGATGGTATCCAATACCGTAAATTCCAATTTTTGCATAATGATATTGTAAGCGTCGAAAACTTCCGTGGAAGCGCGGGCATCTTTACGGGTCCAGAAAAAGAGGAATTCTCGCAAAGGAGCTTCCTTGCTTGTCTTGGCATAGTCCCATACGATAGTTGAGAACGAAAGACTGCTTTGCATTACAATACGGTCAGGAATAATCGGAGTTATCACATAGTCCATGTTCACGATGGTGTTGATTACGCCGGAAGAATTCACTGTTCCGGGCAAGTCCACGATAATCAAATCGTAATTCCCATTATTCATAAGTTTCTCCGCGGCATCACGGGCATTTTCCGCTTTTGAGCCGACAATCGTATAGGCTTTCTTCCGGATACGTTCATACTGGGATTTCAGCAGTTGTTTGAAATAATCACTGTTTTCAACTGTGCGCATGTCCCTTTCCTTCATACGTACCAGGCTGTACTGCGGATAATCACAGTCGATGACAGCTACATTCAGTCCTTTCAGGTAATGATAATACCCGGCAAGCATAATTGTCATGGTCGATTTTCCCACTCCGCCTTTCTGGTTGCAAACGGCAACTAAAACTGTGTCTTTTTTCATTTTTCTTTCTTTTTTATAGTTAAACATTAATCGGATTCAGTATTCCGGTAAGTAAGGAATGACTGGATATATGCCGTAATACGGTATCTGATCCATTCAGTCCGACGGTCATTACTGCACATCACAAGTCTGTCTGTCAGACATTCCTTACTGCCTGTGTGCAGTACTCCATTCGTGTATCATTCCAGTCATACATTCTCTCATTCAGACAGTCAGTCAGCAGGTCCTTCACATACTCTTTACTGCACATATTCTGTCGTTCATGCCGCAAATAAAAAGGAAAATTTTCATACCGGCACTATGTATCGGGTGAGGTGACGACTCGTGTCATCAAATGACATCTTGTTTCATATAACATACTGTTTTATAGGTAGATATACCGCCGTAACTTTGCCACCGACAACGGAATGGATGCCGGATGGAGCTATCCCGAAGCCGAAGAATGAGGCTGAAGGTCAAAACTCAATTTGACTTCAGGCAAATTCATGTTCAAGCGAACATAGCAAGTTGTGTTTTGGGCAGCCCGAAATGATTCGGGCATCCCAAAACAAACTTGCCACTCGCCTGAAGGCTCGGGAGGGATTTCCTCCAAAGTCGGAAATCCATGACGTAAAATCAGAAACAGAAAATCTCAATGCGTATGGAAGAAAACAGTAAAAGAAGAACAAGAAGAAGCACGGGCAGAAAACCGAAGACCGACCCGGCAGTATTCCGCTACGGTATCAAACTGACTTCGGAAGAGAACGGAAATTTCGAGCTGCTGTTTGAAAAATCCGGGATGAAACAACGGGCAAGATTCATCAAGGCGATGATTTTCGGACGTGAAATGAAGGTCGTCAGAATCGACAAGGTTGCGATGGACTACTACATCAGACTTACAAATTTCTATCACCAGTTCCAGGCCATCGGCAACAACTACAACCAGACTGTGAAGGCAGTCAAGTCCAATTTCGGCGAGAAACGGGCGTTCGCCCTGCTCCGCAATCTGGAAAAGGCCACCATCGACCTGGTGGTGCTGAGCAAGCGGATCATCATGCTTACCCGGGAGTTCGAGGAGGAATACCTTATAAAAAGAAAAAAGGAGGAACAGCAGAATGGTGGCTAAGATCAACAGGGGTGTATCGCTCTACGGGGCGGTCATCTACAACCAGCGTAAAGTGGATGAGGCAACCGCCCGTATCATCGCGGGCAACCGCATGATTACCGACCTCACTGGAAATCCCCACAATGTCATGCAGCAGACGCTATGGGCTTTCGAGAGCTACCTCGCCGCCAACAGGAACACGGTGAAGCCGGTACTGCATATCTCTCTGAACCCATCGGTGGACGACCGCCTCACGGACGGGCAATTCGCGGAACTGGCACGTGAGTACATGCAGAAGATGGGCTACGGCGACCAGCCCTACATCGTCTATCTGCACGAGGACATCGACCGCAGGCATGTCCATATTGTCTCCACCTGCGTGAAGGAGAACGGCGAGAAAATCAGTGACGCATACGAATGGAATCGTTCGATGAAAGCCTGCCGGGAACTGGAAAACAGATTCGGACTCAAGCCTGTGGCTGACAAGCGGAACGAACTGCTGGAACCGTATCTCAAGAAGGCGGACTACCGGGACGGGGACGTGAAACGTCAGGTCGGCAATATCCTCAAAAGTGTGTTCACCGCCTACCGCTTCCAGACATTCGGGGAGTTCAGTGCCATGCTCTCATGCTTCAACATCGAGGCCAAACAGGTTCGGGGAGAATTTGAAGGCTCACCCTACAACGGTATCGTATATACCCTGACGGACGATGCGGGTAGGCCGGTATGCACGCCCATCAAGTCTTCGCTCATCGGCAAGCGCTTCGGCTACGAAGGGATAGAAAAAAGGATTGCCGTCAATGTCCGAGATTTCAGAAACCGGAAGTGGCAACCGAAAATCCATGATGCCGTCACGCTGGCCATGCACGGCTGCCGAGGAAACCGGGAAGATTTCATCCGGCTGCTCGGGGAAAAGGGCATTGACGTGGTGTTCAGGGAAAACGAGGAAGGCCGTATCTACGGCGTGACCTTCATAGACCACAGAAACCGTGAGGTATATAACGGTTCCCGTCTGGGCAAGGAGTTTTCCGCCAACGCCTTCGAACAGCTTTTTAACAGGCCGCAGGATTTTCCGGATCCGGAATCCACCGGACAATATGCCTCCACACGGGAGAGCCTTTCCGACAACATGGAAAGCGCCATCGAGCAGGCTTTCGGAATATTCAGTCCCGACATCAACGGACCGGACCCGCAGGAGGAGGCACTCGCCCGCAGACTGCAACGCAAGAAAAAGAAGAAACGCCGTTCACGCGGCATATCCTGATTGTCAATTACCAACCATCAAAATTTTTACAGTTATGCAACAAGAAGATGATTTAAGAGGACTGGCCAAGGTCATGGAGTTCATGCGTGCCATTTCCATCGTGTTTATTGTGATCCATGTCTACTGGTTCTGCTACAGCGCATTCGTGGATATGGGCATCAACATCGGAGTCGTGGACAGGATTCTACTGAACTTCCAGAGGACGGCAGGACTGTTCAGCAACCTACTCGTGACGAAAGTGTTCGCCTTCATATTCCTGGGACTTTCGTGTCTGGGTACGAAAGGTGTCAAGAACCAGAAGATGACGTGGCGGAAAATATACGCCGCCTTCCTCGGCGGCATCGTCCTGTTCTTCATGAACTGGTGGATGCTTGACCTGCCGTTCAGTACGACATTGAATGCTACCGTATATACGCTGACGCTTACCACGGGCTACATTCTCCTGCTTATGTCGGGAATATGGATCAGCCGTATGCTGAAACACAACCTCATGGAAGACGTATTCAACACCGCCAACGAAAGTTTCATGCAGGAAACAAGGCTTATGGAAAACGAGTATTCCGTCAACCTGCCCACGAAATTTGTCTATCAGGGCAAGGAATGGGACGGCTGGATCAACATCGTGAACCCGTTCAGAGCCTCTATCGTACTGGGAACACCCGGCTCCGGAAAGAGCTATGCCGTGGTGAACAACTACATCAAACAGCAGATTGAGAAATCCTTTGCCATGTATATCTATGACTACAAGTTTCCGGACCTTTCGGAGATAGCCTACAACCATCTGCTCAAGCACAGACAACATTACAAAGTCAAGCCGGAATTCTATGTCATCAATTTCGACGACCCCAGACGCAGCCACCGATGCAATCCAATCAATCCAAGATTCATGGCAGATATCAGCGATGCCTACGAAAGTGCCTATACCATAATGCTCAATTTGAACAAGACCTGGATACAGAAACAGGGTGATTTTTTCGTGGAGTCACCGATTATCCTGCTTGCCGCAATCATCTGGTATTTGCGGATTTACAAGGACGGAAAGTATTGCACGTTCCCTCATGCAATCGAATTTCTTAACAAGCCGTATGCCGATATCTTCACGATTCTTACCTCTTATCCGTCCCTCGAAAACTATCTTTCCCCCTTTATGGACGCATGGCAAGGTGGAGCTCAAGACCAGCTCCAGGGCCAGATAGCAAGTGCGAAAATCCCTCTTTCGCGAATGATCTCGCCACAGCTTTACTGGGTGATGACGGGAGACGATTTCACCCTTGACCTGAACAATCCCGAACACCCCAAAATCCTCTGCGTGGGCAATAATCCGGACAGGCAGAATATCTATTCGGCGGCTCTCGGCCTGTACAATTCGCGCATCGTCAAATTGGTGAACAAGAAAGGACAACTGAAAAGTTCCATCATCATCGACGAGCTTCCGACCATCTATTTCCGTGGTATCGACAACCTGATTGCGACCGCCCGAAGCAACAAGGTGGCCGTCTGTCTCGGCTTCCAGGACTTCTCGCAGCTTGCACGTGACTACGGCGACAAGGAGGCGAAGGTTATCCAGAACACGGTGGGCAATATCTTCAGCGGACAAGTGGTCGGAGAAACGGCAAAATCACTGTCGGAACGGTTCGGCAAGATTCTCCAGCAGCGGCAGTCCATATCCATCAACCGTCAGGACACTTCGACTTCCATCAACACGCAGCTTGATTCCCTGATACCCGCTTCCAAGATAGCCAATCTTTCGCAGGGTACATTCGTTGGCAGCGTGGCAGACAATTTCGGGGAAGAGATAGACCAGAAGATTTTCCATGCCCGCATCATCGTGGACAGCGCAAAGGTATCGGAAGAGATGAAAGCCTACAAGAAAATTCCTGTCATCAACGAGTTCAGGGACGCGGACGGAAACGATATCATGCAGCAGCAGATTGACCGCAACTACTCGCAGATAAAGGCGGATGTCTTGCAGATAATAGAAGAAGAGATGGAAAGAATAAAAAATGATCCGGAGCTGAGACACCTCATCCCGCAGCAGGAGGGAGAAGAAAACAATGACTGAAAATAGAGAAAAAGGGAGACCGCTGTTTTATTTCCGCCTGCAAAGGTCGTCCCGTGCCCGCTGGATTGTGCAAGGCCGGGCCCCTCCGTGGTTTGCTGAAAAAATCATCCTCGCACGAGTGCTCCGGTATTTTTTCGCAAAGCCTTGCACTATCCGGCACGGGACAGAAAGGCAGGCAAGAAATAAAATACCGGCTTGACAAGCCGCAGATGTCTAACTCAAAAAAATGAAAGATATGAGCAGAAGCAACTTCACCCCGATGGAAAGATTCCATGAGATTCTAAACGGACACGGACTACAGGCCATGAACGTAGGTATAAATCATATCCGCATCTTTAGGGACGGCCGGAAAATATTCGACTACTATCCGCTGAGGATGAAACTCTTCGATTACCACAACTGGTACCAGCTTACCTATCCATCCTTCGGCAATGGCGACGGGAAATGGGAACAGGAACTTCAGGAGATAATCGGCAGACTTTCCGCCGCATAAACGGTATGCTATGGCAGCGCACATGAAAAAGACGGGATGGGACAACATCCCCGAATGGGCCATATATGCCCTGGAATACGGAACGGAAGAGGACGGCAGTCTGAACGAAAAGGAACGGGCCATGATTGAAAAATTTGTCGGCACACATTTCCCGAAAGGATACACGATGAGCGTTAATTGGGACGCCTGCAACGAGTTTGACCGCTATCCCGCATTTGGAGAGCCTTGCAAGACCTGCAAGGTTCTTTTTGTTTCACCATAAATAGACAGAAAGATGAAAAGAATGACACTGAGCGAATATCTCGCAGTCCCGGAGGATTACCGGGGAGTATGGACTACCGAACGATGGGACATTCCCGATTGGGAGACCAGAAGAAAAAGCCACATGGGAAAACGTACCCTGATGGTATATGACAGAGGTACGTGCCTGCTTGTCGAGGGACTGAGCCTTGAAATTGTGGACGACAGTGCCTGGAAGAAGCCGGAGGAAATCAAAAAGGAAATCCGTGAAAAATATCAAGAGTACCTAACTGAAAAAGGACATGAACCGTATTTTCTCGAATGTGTCATACGCTGGAATGACACCTTGGAAATGCTGGAGGCAAGAATCGTCCTGAACATGGATTCCGACACGAAAATGGATGGTGAAGTCTTCTTCTACTGCGATACTTTGGACAGCCTGCTATCGCTGGCTGACAAAAGCGGGGAAGATTTTGTCATAGCAGGATGTTTCGGCTTCGGTGAATATGAAGAACTATACAGGCAAAATAAAAAGAGAGGGTGCATCAAATATATTGCAATTTGATACACTCTCAAAATTCAG
>OMGX01001047.1_pt1 | contig 13256 bp, 10 predicted proteins | sample 1674381 | NCBI WGS metagenome assembly OMGX01 (sample SAMN05578582, study PRJEB25193) | human gut metagenome | biome: Human Microbiome; feature: human-associated habitat; material: feces | host: Homo sapiens | place: USA:Birmingham | reverse complement strand
AGAATCGAAAAGAAATCCCAACAATCTTGTCTTAGAAGGACGGTGCAGCCAATATCCTGCGTTTGACAGCTAAATAGATCTCATAAATTTTCGGAGTATCTCAACAAGGGAACTCCGAATTTCTTTAGCCCACCTTTTAGATTATTTTATGATAGCGAATTTATAGCGAATTATGGTATAATTAGTCGTGTACAACAGCGAGGATCGTTATGTATTTAGTAATCCGAGGAGACCGGCTCTACGAAGGCTATTCGATCGTCTATACGACCAAGTCCGGGAAAAAATCCACAAAAGGCTGCATCGGAAAAGCCTTGGGAAGTAAGTCAGAGTTACTTGCTAAGGATCCTTTGGCTCTAGAAAAACTCCGCGTTGAACTAAAGAAAAGATCCGCACCCAATCAAGCTACCGAGAGAACAAAGCAGCTTTTAGAGGAAATTCCGAAGAAGCGTCCGTCTCTTCCGTATGCCGGAGAGCCGGTGCTTTGTTACGCAAACTACATCCTAAAGCCAATCTGGAATGAAACTCTCAAACTAAAAGCTTTGGTCCGATATCAGCAATCCAAGACCGATATTGAATTTGATGCCGAGGCACTGCTTTGGCAGACGGTTGTCAACAGAATCGTCTCCCCGAGCTCTCATCTGAAACATTACCGCTCTCAAACGAATTGGCTTGGAAATTCCTTGGCCGAGACTAATTTAAGAAGTCTTTACCGGATGCTTTCCTTTGCCGCTCGGATCAAAAAACCTATTCTGCGAGGTCTGAATAAAGCTTTGAATCAAGCAATGCCTCGTGATTTATCCGTGGTCTTTTACGACGTAACAAATACCTGGTTCGAAACGGTCTGGGACGATGAGCACCAGTGGGCAATGGAAGTAGAAAAGCAGCTCAGTGCACTTCCTTCCGAAGCCACTCCTGAAGAGAGAAGACAGCTCATTGAGAAGCTTGAAAGAGCCAGAACAAGCTCTTTGCGCATGAGAGGACCCTCGAAAGAATGCAGAAAGGACCCGATCGTCTCCATTGCGATGGTTGTCGACAGGGACGGAATCCCTATCGACTTCAGAGTTTATCCGGGCAACAGCTCGGAGAAGACAACGATGAAGTGCTCGATTGACGAACTGGCCAAAACTTACAAGATTACAAACGCCGTTGTTGTTGCAGACAACGGGCTCAATACGAATGCGAACCTGATCCGCTTAGTCAAAGAAAATCAGGGCTTCCTGCTGGCGCACAGCTTATCCAAAGCCAAGCAAGGTTCTGTAGATGAATGGCTTAAAGACACAGGCTGGCAATGGGATAAGGAAAAAGAACGAAAGATAAAAATCATTCCTTCAAGTCTCGTCGATGAAGACGGAGTCGTTCAAACCAATTACCGAATGGTCATTGGCTGGAGCGAGAAACGGTATCAGGAAGACATGTTCAAAATTGAAATGCACGAGCAAGGAGCCAGAGAAGCTATTGCTCATCATGCCAAGCTCCCGCTGGCCACGTTCGGTTGGAAAAAATACATTGAGACCGGGAAAAATAAAGCCCAGAAAATCAACGAGAAGAAGCTCGCTAAAGATAAGAAGCTTGCCGGTTATTACGCCTATTTGTTCAAAGACTCCCGAGAGTTCGATAAGGAATGGGTAGAACTTCCGCCGGAAGAAAAGAAAGAACTGTCGGGCTGGGAGATTATCGAACAATACAAAAAGCAGGCGCAGATTGAAGAATGCTTCCGGATTATGAAGACAAACTTCAATTTAAGGCCGATGTATGTCTACACAGATGAACACATCGAAGCACAGGTCTTGATCTGCGCTCTGGCTCTCATCCTGCTTCGAATATTAAGCAAGAAGCTCAAGCTTGCAGGCAGCCCAATGACGACAGAACAAATACTTGCGGCAATCAACACCGCCAAGCTGTCGGTTCAGCTGGACAAAGAACAGCCGGCCCTTTATAGGCCGTTAAGACAAATCCTGCGTCGACCTCAAGATGATGATCCACATGCACCGATACACCTGTACGAAGAGACAGACCTAAGCCGGATCATGAACTGCGTAGATTTAACTCCTCTGCCGCCCGTAGCAGACAAGAACGAGCTTGCACACTGTCTGAAGACACGCTTCGATACGGACAAGGAAGCTCTGGGCGCCATTTATCAAATTTAGCGAAAGACGAAATAAAAATCCGGAGGGGAGTTTTACTGTTAAAAAACTTAATTAAAGCCGAAAGCACTCTGGAGACCCAGTGATTTAGGTGTCAAAGACAGGGATGCTTTCTGCATCGCCGGCAATTTCGGCGCCAAAAGGCTCGGCGAATTCTTCTTCCAGAAGCAGACGCGTCGGAACAACCGGCAGATTCATAAGCTTTCCATCCTCAAAGGCGGCATTCGAAAGCGCAATCAGGCACCCTTCGAAGTCAAGGGCTTCCGTCTTTTTGACAAAGTTGCCTGCCAGGGAGAAGAAGGCTTCATTTTCGGGCGTCGATCAACCGGGTACTTTGATGTTCGAAAGCTTGACGGAACCTGCATTTCGGCAGGCATCAGCTACAAGAAGCTGCATCTGCTGGAAAAGAGACGAACCTATTTAACAGAAATTCGAAAGGAGGAGGCGCTTCCTCCCCTGCGTGAGGGCAGGGGTCTCCGCGCCTAAATGTGATGAAGCTTCTGTGAGAACTTTTGTTCAAGTATTTTTTCGGGTGCAGGTCTCAGTCCCAAAGTTGAACACCATAATTCAAGAAGAAGGAGTGATCTTGAAGTAAAAGCAGGTAATCGATACTGGGTCTTTGAATTCAAAGTCTGCGGGCCTGGAAAGGATGGAAAAGAGATCCTCGAGGAAGCAATTTTGCAGTTACAAAGAAAAGAATACGGACTTCAAGAACTAGAAGAGAAAATATTAAGAGTTGCCATAGTTTTCTCACTTGAAAAAAGAAAATTCGTAGAATTTGCAGAAGTCCGCTAAGTTCTGAAAAGGGCTGTTGAAAGTCTTTGTTCAATCGACTTTTGCAACAGCCCCATTTCTTCAGTTCGGCAAAAAGTTAATCTTCAGAAGCTGCCTTTTTAGCTTCTGCCTTTGCTTCCATACGCTTCTTCTCAAGCTCTGCGATGTACTGCGGTGTAATGTCTCCTGTGACATAGTCGCCGTCAAAGCACGAACAGTCAAAGCGTTTGATCTCGGGATTCAGTCCTCCGACGGCTTCCTTCATACCTTCGATCGTTTGGTACACAAGTGCGTCTGCGCCGATTTCGATACGAATCTGCTCGGTAGGACGATTGTCGCCGGCAATGAGTTCTGCCGTTGTCGGCATATCAATACCGTAGACATTCGGATAACGAACAGGAGGAGCTCCGGAAGCGATGAAGACTTTCTTCGCACCGCTCTGGCGAGCCATGCGAACAATTTCCTTAATTGTCGTTCCGCGAACGATGGAGTCATCCACCAGCAGAACATTCTTATCCTTAAACTCAATCGCCATGGCGTTCAGTTTCTGGCGAACGCTCTTCTTTCGTACAGCTTGGCCGGGCATGATGAAGGTGCGGCCGACGTAGCGGTTCTTGATGAAGCCTTCGCGGTAAGGAAGATTCAGAGCCTTGGCTAACTGAGCTGCGGCAGGACGAGAAGAATCGGGGATTGGCATGACCACATCAATATCTTCCAAAGGAATCGATTTTTTGATTTCTTTTGCCAAGTTTTCGCCCAGTCTCAGACGAGCTTCGTAAACGGAAATGCCATCAAGCTGAGAGTCGGGACGAGCCAAATAGACATACTCGAAAATACAGGGCGAATAGACCGGGTGTTCTGCGCACTGTTTCTTATGCAGGTCGCCGTTCTCATCAATCCAAATGGCTTCTCCCGGATGGACGTCACCCAGAATTTGGAATTCGCTGCCTTCCAGCGTCACGGATTCACTGGCGATCATATATTCGCTCTTTCCGTCTTCGCCGAGCGTTGTGCCGTAGCAAAGCGGACGAATGCCGTACGGGTCTCTGAAAGCCACAACACCGTGACCGGCGATCATGCAGACGACGGCATAAGAACCTTTCACGCGTTTATGTACACCGGAAACTGCCTTGAACAAGGCTTCTTCATCCAGCGGATGACCCTGAGTGGCGAGCGCCAGCTCATTAGCAAACACGTTCAGAAGCACTTCGGAGTCGCTGGTCGTATTGATATGACGACGGTCCAGTTCGTAAAGTTCCTGAGCCAGCTCTTCGGCGTTTGTCAGATTGCCGTTGTGAGCCAGAACAATACCGAAGGGTGCATTGACGTAAAAAGGCTGCGATTCATCCGCAGCCGTTGCATTTCCCTGAGTAGGATAACGTACTTGTCCAATACCGCAGTTACCGAGCAAGTCTCGCATATTGCGAGTTCTAAAAACGTCACGCACAAGGCCCATGCCTTTATGCATATGGAAATGACGTCCTTCAACCGTACAGATACCGGCGGCGTCTTGACCGCGGTGCTGCAGCAGCAGGAGTGCATCGTACAGCCTCTGGTTAACGGGACCGGAAGCGTACAGCGCCACTATTCCGCACATTTGTATTTAACTCCGAGGATTAAAGGTTAAGTTTTATTTACGTAATTCCATCAGACTATCGGGAATGTAAGGAGCACACCATGTGATGCCCTTCTCAAACGCCGGCACCAGCGCAGAATCTTTCCACCAAAGCTGCTTGGGAAAGAACTCGGTCGTTCCGCCGAGAAAGACCAGCAGCCCGACAATGAGTAATCCGCGTAGAAAACCGAACAAACACCCCAAAAGCCTATCCTCTGCTCCGATAGAAACAGAGGCGAGAATACTGCGCAGTATTTTACCGACTAAACCGGCCAGAAATACGCATCCGATCACAATCAAAACAATGGAAACAAAAGTCCTTGTCATGAGGCCCATGTGGGCCTGGAACGGAAGGATCGCTGCCAAATCGGCAGAACAGTAAAGAGAAACAAAGAAAGCTGCTACCCAGCCTACCAGGGCAAAAATTTCGCGAACCATGCCGCGGGAAACCCCAAGAAGTGTGGAGAGCAAGATGATAACAACGAAGACCCAGTCGAACTCTCCGAGACCTAAGGAAGAAAAATCCACACTTACCTCACTGACTGGACTTTACCTGTATTCAAACCTGCCAAACCGAGCTTGGCATTAGCGGCTTCAGCTTCTTTAGCAGATTTGAAAGGACCGGCCTGCACGCGGTAAATCCTGCCGCTCTTAGCCTGGATCGGGGAAAGATAGGCAGGCACTCCGGCCTTCTTCATCTTGTCCACAATGCCTTGAGCACGATTCTGGTTAGAAAGCGCGATCACCTGAATAAAGTACTGGCCCTTGGTAAGTTTGGGAGCGGAAGTCTCCTGAGCTTTCTTTTCTTCGGCCTGCTTCTTAGCCTCTGCCTGTTTCTTGGCTTCAGCTAACTTTTTAGCTTCGGCTGCCTTCTTCTCTTCTGCGGCCTTCTTGGCTTCTGCTGCTTTCTTAGCAGCTTCCGCAGTGTCGTTCTTGGCTTCAGGAGCCTTACCGGCGGTATTGCCGGAAGCGGAAGGCGCGACGGCAGCGGCCTGGTCTTTACCGGAATTCACAGACGGGACGGGAGGAACCTTCGGCGCTTCTTTCGGTTCTTCGCCCTCTTCCGGCGCCGGAGCCGGCGGAACGGTGATCTTGGTTACATCAACAGAATTTTCTTTCGGTATCCGAAGCGGAATCGTGACGGCAGGAGGCGGCGCTTCCTTATCAAAAAGAATAGGAATCGCAATCGCCGCAGCCATCAGAAGCATCAGGGTACCAACAAATCTTCGGCGTGCATGAATCCATTTCTGACGGCGCAGCTCCTCTTCTTCGAGCTGTTGCTCGTCTTTTTTAGGCGCACGTTTAAACCAACTGCGCTTTTCGGGCTGCGGTGTGGCAGGCTCAGGCTCAACATTAGGGGCGGCATGAGAAGCGGTTTCCAGATCGAGTTTGACTTCAGTCGGAGATTCTTTTGCTGCAGGAGCCGAGGCAAAAGGATTTTCTTCTATGTGAAGCGGCATCTCCTGCGCAGGAGCCGGAGTCGGTCTGACCGTTGCAAAAGATTCCTTTTGAGAAGAGGTCACCGGAGTCTGGATCGCCGACGGATGCGTTGCAAATTCACCGTCAGATGGCTGGCGGACACGAGTCGGAGGAACAGCAGTTTGCGAAGGATGCACCGTGCCGAATTGCGGTTCGTCGGAGAACCTTATAGGGTTGGGCTCCGAAGACTGCGAGGCGCTCATCCCTGGTTCCACATGAGGCAGCGGAACTTCGGGCTCTTTCTTTTTCCAAAAAGGCATACTGCTCTTCCTTTCTTTTTAATTTCGTCCGACTTTTTCCTTTAAATATTCAATAGCTGAAGCCACTGTTAAAAAGGAACCGAAGGTGACTATTCTATCAGTCTCGTGCGCCTCTTCGATGGCTCTCTGAAGAGCTTCCTCGACGGTCTTGAAAGTCTGAATTTTTTCCTGAGGAACGCCTGCTTCACTTAGCATAGCGCAGAGATCCTGTGCGATTCCGCCTCGCGGACCTTGCAGATCCGACAAATACCACTTGTTAAAGCTCGAAACCATGATCCGGCAGACTTGCGCGCGGTCCTTATCAGAAAGCATCCCGAAGACCGCAACCTGACGTGTTGCCTTCGGAAGCCCACTCAGCGTCTTTGCCAATTCTTTGGCCGCATGGGGATTATGTCCGACATCTAAGTAGACCTCCGGTGCATTTCTGACTTTAGAGAAGCGTCCGGTAATACGAGTATTCAATAGAGCTGATTCAAATGCTTCACGCTTAAGCGGCAGTTTTCCCTGCATGCATTGAAGGGCTTCGAAAGCTCCGGAGGCATTGTTCAGCTGATGTTCGCCGGGCATCGTCGGCAACGGCAAATTCCTGAGCTCGCCCCTTGACCCAAAGAAATTCCAGGTCTTATCGCCGTGATTGTGCTCAAACCTGAAGGTCTTTCCGATAACCAGGAGTTCGGCACCGATTTTATCGGCGTACTGCTCAACCGTAATCGGAGGATTAGCATCAGCGCAGATAGCCGGTTTGCCCGAACGGTAAATGTGAGCCTTTTCCCAGCCAATGGATTCACGGGTAGTTCCGAGATAAGCCGTATGGTCAATTCCGATGCTTGTAATGACGGAGACGGAAGGCTCAACCGTGTTGACAGCGTCAAGACGTCCGCCGAGCCCGATTTCTAACACCACGGCATCAAGATCTTTTTCCGCAAACAGAAGAAGAATGCCGAGCAGCGTGTATTCAAAGTACGACAGCGTCATCTCGCCGCGAGCGGCTTCGACCTTCTCGAACTGACGAATCAGTTCTTCGTCCTTAGCGTCTTCTCCGTTAATTCGAACTCTTTCGTTGAAGCGGATCAAGTGCGGAGAAGTATGGACACCTACGGAATAGCCGCCGGCTAACAGTGCCGATTCAATAAAAGCGCAGGTAGAGCCTTTACCGTTGGTGCCTCCGACGGTAAACACGGGGCATTTAAAGCGGATGTCCAGACGCTTGAGCATGGTTTCCATGCGGTCAAGGCCTAAATCTATTGCCTGTGCGTGCAAACCCTCAATGTGATGAAGCCACGCATCCAAAGTCTCAAATTTCATTGTGAATAAACTAAAAAGACCGCCGAAGCGGTCCGGAGAATGCTACTCAATCGCGTCCAAAGACTCTTTTTGGAAGAGTGCAATGAGTTTTGCGATTTCCATCTTTAAGTTTTTACGATCGACGATCATGTCGATGGCGCCCTTCTGCAGCAGGAACTCGGATCTCTGGAATCCTTCCGGAAGCTGTTCACGAACGGTTTGTTCAATGACGCGCGGGCCGGCAAAGCCGATCAAAGCCTTAGGCTCAGCCATAACGACGTCGCCCATGAAAGCAAAGCTTGCAGACACGCCGCCCATCGTCGGATCGGTTAAGACAGAAATGAACGGAAGTTTGTGTTCTGCCAACTTAGCGATAACTCCGGTTGTCTTGGCCATCTGCATCAGAGAGAAAAGACCTTCCTGCATACGAGCGCCGCCGGAAGCGGTAAAACAGACAAAGGCTGCCTGATTATCAATAGCGGCCTGAACAGCACGAGCAAAGCGCTCTCCGACAACCGAGCCCATGGAACCGGCCATAAAACCGAATTCAAAGACGGCAACGACAGCGGGCATAGCATGGATGGTGCCTGACTGCACAACTAAAGCGTCGGTTTCTCCGCTGGCAAACTGTGCCTGCTTAACGCGGTCAGGATATTTTTTGCTGTCCACGAATCCAAGCGGATCGACAGGACGAATTTCCGCACCGATTTCCTGACGATTTTCAGGGTCGAGAATCATATCCAAACGCTGACGAGCACTCACGCGCATATGATGGTTGCATTTCGGACAAACGTTAAGGTTGTCGCGAAGCTCCTGAGCGTAAAGCGTCGTTCCGCAGTTGGAACACTTTGTCCACACGCCTGCAGGAATATCTTTTTTGGCAGTTTCGCCGTTACTCCGACTGATTTTCGGGAGCACTTTATCGAGCCAACTCATAGTGCAAATTAGTTTCTTTTTACTGAATCTGCTGATTCTAATCGAATCCAGCCGCTCTGCATGAACTCAAACTCATTGAGTTCGTTAACAAAAATTTGTCAGCCGGGAAACGGCGAAGCTCCGTGCTGAGGCAGGCCAAAGATTTCCGGATAGCCGACGCCGGTCAGATAAAGTCCTGTTGGATAGAAAGTCGGAGCGGCCGCCTGTCGGCTTTTTGCTTCCAAAACTTCTCCCATCCAATCAACACTTCTGGCGCCCGTGCCTACGTAAACCAGACAGCCGACGATATTTCGAACCATGTGATAAAGGAAGGCGTTTGCCTTGACACGAATCTTGATGAATCGTCCGAGACGAATGACATGCAGATATTCAATATTTTTCACCGGCGTCTTGCTCTGGCACCCTGCGGCACGGAAACTGGAGAAATCATGTTCGCCGACCAAGAACTGGCCTGCGGCTTCCATGTTCTTTTCGTTGAGCGGACGGAAGACCCAGCCGGTTCTGCCGGAAAGAATCGGAGAACGAACCGGCTCATTGACGATCCAGTATTCATAAGTCCGACTGCAAGCGGAAAACCTCGCATGGAATTCGTCCGGGACGACTTTCGCCCAGCGAACCGCACATTCCGTCGGCAGATAAGAATTCAAGCCGCGAACCCAAGAAATCTCCTTACGGTCGGCTCCCGTATCTAAATGGATCACTTGACCCGTGGCATGAACATTGGCGTCTGTGCGCCCGGCACAGACGGCTTTAACTTTTTCACCCGTAAACTGAACAACGGCCGCTTCGAGATAATCCTGGACTGTTTGTCCGGAAGGCTGGGTCTGCCAGCCCTCGAAAGAACGGCCGTCGTACTCGAGTCCTAATGCGACTCTCATCGGCAATTAGGCTTTGAAGTCAACGAGAATACGCAGCATGCGGCGCAGCGGTTCGGCAGCGCCCCAAAGGAGCTGGTCGCCGACTGTGAAGGCAGTGACGTATTCCGGACCGAAATTCAGTTTGTGGATACGGCCGATAGGAACAGAAAGCGTTCCGGAGACCTTGGCCGGAGTCAGTTCATGAATAGAATCTTCTTTGCGGTTCGGAATGACTTTAACCCACTGATTGGCTTCAGCAAGAAGTCTTTCGATTTCTTCGCAGGAAACATCTTTCTTCAGCTTGATCGTCAAAGCCTGAGAGTGGCAGCGCATGGATCCTACGCGAACGCACAAACCGTCAACGGGCATGCATCCGGGCTCTCCGATAGCGGGTTTGCCCAAAATCTTGTTAGCTTCGGCACCGCCCTTCCATTCTTCGCGGCTCTGTCCGTGTTCGACTTCTTTGTCGATCCAGGGGATCAGGCTGCCGGCAAGAGGTACACCGAAAGCTTTGTCGGGGAAGTCGGTAGAACGAAGTTCTTCGGTAACTTTGCGGTCGATGGCCAGAATGGCAGAGCGAGGATCTTTCAGATCTTCAGCAACAACGCCGTAAAGAGCACCCATCTGTTCGAGCAGTTCGCGCATATTGGGAGCACCGGCGCCGGAAGCGGCTTGGTAAGTCATGGAAGAAATCCATTCAACCAAATCAGCGCGGATCAAACCGTCTAAGGCCATCAGCATCAGGCTGACCGTGCAGTTGCCGCCGATGTAGTTCTTAACGCCTTCGCGCAAACCCTTCTGAATCACGTCCATGTTCACGGGGTCGAGAACGATGATGGCGTCTTTTTCCATACGCAGCGTGGAAGCGGCATCAATCCAGTAGCCGTTCCAGCCTTTATCGCGAAGCGGTTTGAAGTGAGCTTTTGTCCAGTCACCGCCCTGGCAGGAAATGACTACGTCGCAAGCTGCCAATGCGTCCAGATCATCGGCATCTTTAAGAATAGGATCTGAATTAGGGACTTCCGGTGCTTTGCCACCGGCGTTACTGGTAGAGAAGAATGTGGTGCTGACAAACTTAAAGTCGTCTTCCTGCTTCATTCTGTCCATCAACACGGAGCCGACCATTCCCCGCCAGCCAACCATACCTAACTTCAACATTTGTGTTTCTCCTATCGAGTAGTGCTTCACTTTGCTTTAGAGCGCGGCGACAACCGCATCTCCCATTTCAGAACAGCTGACAAGCTTGCAGCCTTCGCTGCGGATGTCTCCCGTGCGGTATCCCTGAGCAAGAACTTTCTTAACCGCATTTTCAATTCGGACTGCTGCTTCCTCCATTCCTAAAGAATAACGAAGCATCATGGCCGCTGACAAAATCTGGGCTAGAGGATTTGCAATGTTCTGGCCGGCAATGTCAGGTGCAGAACCGTGAGAAGGTTCGAAGAGGCCTTGTCCTTTCTCGTTCAAAGCGGCAGAAGCCAGCATACCGATGGAACCGGTAAGCATAGCGGCTTCATCAGAAAGGATGTCGCCGAAAAGATTGCCGGTGACCATCACATCGATCTTCTTCGGAGCCTTAACAAGCTGCATGGCTGCGTTATCGACGTACATGTGTTCGAGAGTGACTTCCGGATATTCTTTGCTGACCTTGATCATGGTGTCACGCCAAACCTGGGAAGTTTCCAGAACATTGGCCTTGTCTACGCTGACAAGGTGTTTGCTGCGGCCCATCGCGGCCTTGAATGCGACGTGGGCAATTCTTTCAACTTCGGGAACAGCGTAACGCATCGTGTCAAAACCTTCTTCAGTACCTGCAAAAACACCGTCCGGGCTGATACGTTTGCCTCTGGGCTGGCCGAAATAAACGTCACCGGTGAGTTCGCGAACGAGCAGAAGATCCAGACCGGAAACAAGTTCGGGTTTCAGGGAAGAAGCAGCTGTGAGTTCCGGATAGCAAATGGCCGGACGAAGATTCACAAAAAGGCCTAAAGCTTTTCTTAAACCGAGGATGGCCTGTTCGGGACGGAGATGGCGAGGCAGATTGTCATATTTGAAGTCACCGACTGCACCGAAAAGAACGGCATCGCTCTTCTTGGCGAGTTCCACGACTTCAGCGGGAAGAGGATGACCGAAAGCGGCGTAAGCGACACCGCCGACTAAGGCTTCCTCAAATTCCAGAGGAAGCTTGAGCGCCGTTAAAATTTTAAGGGCCTGGGCCATGATCTCGGGACCGATGCCGTCACCGGCGAGAACTGCAATTTTTTTCATATTGGTTTTCTTCTCTTAGGTTTGATTAATAAATTGTTTTAGCGAGCCAGGGTTTCTGGTTCAGACGCTGCTGTTCAAATGCCTTGATTTCGTCAGCGTGCTGCAGCGTGATGCCGATATCGTCCAAGCCGTTCAGCAGGCAATAACGGCGGAATTCAGGAACTTCGAATTCATGGCGTTTGCCGTTGGGTTCAATCACAACGCGGTTGACCAGGTCGACGGAGAGCTGATAGCCGTTGTTTGCTTTGATTTCATCAAACAAGTAGTCAACCACAAACTCCGGCAAACTGATCGGGAGCAAACCGTTCTTAAATGCGTTGTTGTAGAAAATATCGGCAAAGCTCGGTGCGATGACCACTCTGAAGCCATACTGCGTCAGCGCCCAAGCCGCGTGTTCGCGGGATGAGCCGCAACCGAAATTCTTGCGCGCCAGCAAAATCGTGGAACCTTGGTAGCGAGGCTGGTTCAAAACGAAATCCGGATTGATCTTGCGGGTGGCAGGATCCATCCCCGGTTCGCCTTTATCGAGGTAACGCCATTCATCAAAAAGGTTCGGACCGTAACCGGTGCGGTAAATTGACTTTAAAAACTGTTTCGGAATTATGGCATCGGTGTCGACATTAGAGCGGTCTAAGGGAGCGACAATGCCTTGAAGAACTGTGAATTTTTCCATTTCTGCCTCTCTTAGAAAAGTTTGCGCACATCAACAAAATGACCTTCGATGGCTGCCGCAGCGGCCATGGCCGGAGAGCAAAGATGCGTGCGGCTCTTATTGCCTTGGCGCCCTTCGAAGTTTCGGTTGCTGGTTGAGGCACAGCGGTCGCCCGGCTCTAAGCGGTCGGCATTCATCGCCAAACACATCGAGCAGCCCGGACGGCGCCACTGGAATCCGGCTTCAATAAAAATCTTGTCCAGCCCTTCATCCTCGGCCTGCTCTCTGACGAGTCCGGATCCCGGAACCACCAGAGCCTGTTTAACCGTAGGAGCCACTTTCTTACCAAGCTTGCGCACCACATAAGCAGCGGCTCGAATATCTTCAATACGGCCGTTCGTGCAGGAACCGATAAAGACGTTGTTCGGAGCGATCGAAGTCATCGGTGTACCGGGCTTCAAATCCATGTATTGATAAGCGCGTTCCCAGCCCTCACGTTTGACGGGATCTTTTTGATCTTCGGGAATCGGTGTGCAGCCGGTGATCGGTGCGACCATCTCGGGAGAAGTTCCCCATGTGACCATCGGAACGACGTCTTCTGCCTGAAGGTTGACTTCGATACTAAACTTGGCGCCTTCGTCCGAATGAAGTGTCTTCCAGTATTCGATGGCCTGATCCAGAAGCTCGCCTTCCGGAGCCAGAGGACGGCCCTTCATGTATTCAATCGTTTTATCATCACAGGCGACTAACCCGCAGCGTGCACCGGCTTCGATGGCCATATTGCAGAGCGTCATGCGGCCTTCCATAGAGAGCGCACGAATTGCAGGGCCGTCAAACTCAATGGCGCACCCTGTTCCGCCGGCCGTTCCGATCTTGCCGATAATGTAGAGCGCAAGATCCTTAGCAAAAACGCCGGGCTGCAGTTTGCCTTCCACATGCACGCGCATGTTTTTCATTTTCTTCGTGAGCAGCGTCTGGGTTGCCATCACG
>OMGX01001039.1_pt1 | contig 13405 bp, 13 predicted proteins | sample 1674381 | NCBI WGS metagenome assembly OMGX01 (sample SAMN05578582, study PRJEB25193) | human gut metagenome | biome: Human Microbiome; feature: human-associated habitat; material: feces | host: Homo sapiens | place: USA:Birmingham | reverse complement strand
GCAGAAGACGTCATACGATATGCCTAAGTGACTGTAGTTCAGACGTGTGCTCTTCCGATCTCAGAAAAGATATCAGAATGATGGCTTTGATATCTTTTCTGATGATGGAGAGATCATAGCCTATGGCATAGGGAAAAATGTCCCCTATGAGAAATATGCTGCTCTGAAAAAAGAAAATGAAGCTTTAAAAGAGAAACTTGCAGAGACTGAAACGCCCCAGGCAGATGTAAAGCCAGAGGAACCAAAGACAAAGCCTGCAAAGAAATGAGGTGGCATAGATGCAGTATATCCCATATGCAACGGAACTGTATTATGAATCAGATTATGGAGGCAGTCTGATCCCCGGCAACAGTCTTCGAAGACTTCTCATCCAGGCAACAAGGCATATTGATACCCTGACCTACAACCGGATTGTAGGCCGGGGATTTGATAATTTGACAGAGTTCCAGAAAAATGTGATTAAAGAGGTCGTGTGCCGCCAGGCAGAGTTTGAATATGAAAATGCGGATGAGATTAGCAGTGTTCTGAGTTCATACAGCATCAACGGCGTATCAGCTCAGTTCGGCAGCTCCTGGAACGTATTTGCAGACAGGGGCATTGCCATGAAAAGGGATGATTATGCACTGCTCTGTCAGACTGGATTGTGCTGCGGATTGTTGAGGTGATGGTATGAGATATCCAAAATTAGTGCCGGAAAAGCTGTGTAAGACAGACATTATCCTGGAATTTGAACAGGAGGGGTTGAATGTATATGGCGAACCTCTTCAGACAATCAGCTGGAAAGGAAAATGCAATTACCAAGACAAGGCAAGAACGGTTTATACTGCGGAAAAGAAGTTGATACAGATCACAGGCACGGTCCTGATCAGCGTTGACCCTTGCCCGGAGCTTCCGGTGATATCCTCCGGCGCAGCAGAGATAATGGGAGTAAAACGTCAGATTGTGCAGGGCATGAAAGCCCGGAACCCGGATGGAACCGTAAACTATGTAGAGGTGATGCTGGTATGATCAAAGTAAGTTCGGTTGTAAAATTGAATATGCCGAAAATAAAACAGCTTACACAGGTCCAGGTGACAGCTTTGGAGCAGACGGCGGAAGCGCTTCATACCGAAGTGGTGCAGGCACAGGTATTTCCACGGGATACCGGAAACCTGCAAAATGAAAGTACTTTTGTAGATTACTCTAATAGCAGTAAAGGAAAAGTATCCATTGTATCCAACACACCTTATGCACGACGCCTGTATTTTCATCCAGAGTATCATTTCCAGAAAGGCGAAAATCCAAATGCCCGGGGTAAATGGTATGCAGACTGGATTCCGGGTGGATCGCAGGCCGATTTTGCGGCAAAGGCATTTAAAAATATCTACAGGAGGCTGACAGGTATATGACACTGGCAGATGTAAGAGATTATGTTGCTTCTCTGAATATTGCAGAGCCTCAAAAGGTCTATATGGGGAAACTGGATGCGAAACCGGATAAAACCATTGGGGTTTATCACAGCAAGCATCAGCATACTTACAAGATCGCTATCGGAGGCGCCTCTTTGGAGTCCTACGGCACGAAATATGTCACCCTTCTGGTTCATTGGAATAAGTCTCCAAGAGACACAGAAAAGGCAGTCACAGCCTTATTTGAGGCTTTGACAACCACAAGAGAAGCACAGATCAACAATGAGACAATTAAATTTATCCAGCCGCTCTATGAAATACAGGATGTTGGTACGGATGATTCCGGCATCTACGAAATGGTTATAGAGGCGGCTTTTATTTATGCGAAAGGAGAATAACATATGGCAGGAGCAACAGGAGTATATCCATGTTATGAAAACCAGTTTCAGATTGACAAAGCTGCAGCCGAAGGCCCGGCATCTTATGTCAATATTGCAGACTGCGAGACTTTTGGAGTTGCATTTGACAACAATATTGAAGAGTGGACACCATTTGATACACAGGGCTGGGTGCGCCGGTTAATGACCGGAAAAGGTGTGACTATTACTGTTACAGCAAAGAGAAACGTAGGAGACGAAGGAAATGATCTGGTTGCCGGGCTGACATTTGAGAATGGAAGAAAGGTGGAAAAGAATTTCCAGTGGACGTTCCCAGACGGAACCAAAGTAGAGTTCCCGAAAGCGGTTATCAATGTAACAAATGTAGGAGCAGGCGATTCCACTGCAGTAGCGCCTCTGGAGTTTGAGATCATGAGCAACGGAAAACCAACCGTTACACCGAAAGGAAAATAAGCATGGCAAAAGTAGTAGACATTACAGAAAAACTTAGTTTTGACGAAAATCCAATTATGCAGATTGGAACCTTGGAAGTAGAAGTAAATGCAGATGCAGAAACTATGCTGCGTCTTATGGGCGCGTTTGGAAACAAAGGGGAGCTTCAGGCGGTAGAAGAGGCGTTGAACCTGATCTTCAAACCGGAGGATGTAGAAAAGATCTGTAACATCAAAAAAGGAAAGAAAAAACTTTCTGCAAAATCCCTGATGGTCATTGTGGAGGAAGCAATGAACCTTGTCATGGGAGAGAACGAAACGGGAGAGTAGTGACCCGTACTATGATTTGGAGGGAGATTTTGATTTGATTGTGTCTTCCTTCCAGTCACAGTACGGGATACGGCTATCAAAAGAACTTCCAGCAGGAATGAAATGGAGCGAATTTCGCGATCTCCTTGTTGGGTTGGGACCGGATACAGCTCTCGGACGTATTGTTTCCATCCGTTCAGAGGAAGATAAGGAAATTTTGAAGCGCTTTACCAAGGAGCAGAAACGGATCCGTAATGAATGGAGAAGCAGACGGGCGAAACAGATTAAACCAGAAGATATGAATGACATTCTGGAAGGATTTAAGAAAGCGTTCATATCCATGGCGGGAGGTGCGAAAGATTGAAAAAATAAAATGCAACAAATGTGGGCGGACGCTTATGAAAGCAGATGTCGTAAAAGGAGAAATCAAATGTCCGCGCTGCGGAGCTATTAATAAATTGAATTTCAGACAAGGGCAAGAGCCAATAGGCTGCACCAAAGAGTAGCAGCGCGTGCCTACCTTGCGTTTTAAGGTAGGTGAGATATATGAGTGCTACAAGCGTAGGCGAGATTGGCCTTGATCTGGTTGTTAATCAGAAAAAATTTCATAAGCAAATGTCCGGGGTGATGAATCTTGCCAAAAAGACAGGCGTTGCTCTTGCAGCAGCCTTTGGAGTAAAGAAGCTTGCAGATTTTGGAAAACAGTGTCTGGAGCTGGGATCAGATTTACAGGAAGTACAGAACGTAGTAGATGTGACATTTCCTTCCATGACAGCCCAGGTGGATAAATTTGCAAAGTCGGCAGCAGGAAGTTTCGGTCTGTCAGAGACAATGGCAAAGAAGTTTACCGGAACCTTTGGAGCTATGGCGAAGTCCTTTGGATTTTCAGAAAGAGCCGCCTACGACATGGGGGCTACACTTACTGGACTTGCCGGAGATATTGCTTCTTTTTATAACATCAGTCAGGACGAAGCATATACAAAGCTAAAATCCGTGTTTACTGGAGAGACGGAATCCCTGAAGGAACTTGGGGTTGTTATGACTCAGAGTGCTTTGGATGCTTATGCATTGGCAAATGGCTTTGGGAAGACCACTCAGGCTATGTCAGAGGCAGAAAAGGTTGCTCTCCGGTACCAGTTTGTACAGAATCAGCTTTCTGCAGCTTCCGGGGATTTTGCCCGGACAAGTGGATCCTGGGCGAACCAGGTTCGTATCCTGAAATTACAGATTGACAGTTTAAAGGCAACGATCGGCCAGGGGCTGATTAATCTGTTTACACCTATCATCAAGGTAGTAAACACCCTGATCGGGAAACTGGCAACTCTGGCCAATGCTTTTAAGGCATTTACGGAGCTGATTACTGGAAAGAAGAGCCAGGGATCTTCTGCCGGAGGGCAGATTGCTGAAATGGGAGCGGCAGCAGTAAGCGCCGGGTCTGGAATGGAGGGAGCGGCTGCATCTGCTGACGATCTGGCCGGATCCAGCAAAAAGGCCGGACAAGCCGCAAGAAAGGCCGCCAAAGAAATGCGTGCGCTGATGGGATTCGACCAGATCAACCGACTGGACGATAACTCTTCGAGTGATACAGGAGATACATCTTCGCCCTCAACAGGCAGTAGCGCAGGTGCCGGAATCGGCGGAAGTTCTGTAGATTTTGGAAGCCTGGCACAGGGCGAAACAGTAATTGATCAGGTTGACAGCAAGTTCACGAAAATGTTCCAAAACATTGTGAAGTGGACAAAACCCGCCACAGATGCCTTGAAAAATCTGTGGAACCAGGGGCTTTCCAGACTTCGGGATTTTGCGTGGGGAAGCCTGAAAGATTTTTACAAAGGTTTTCTGGTGCCGGTTGGAAAATGGGTGCTGGGGAAAGGCATCCCGAATTTCATCAATGCTTTGAATAATGGCCTGATGAAAGTAGATTTTAATAAGATCCGTTCATCACTACGGGACCTGTGGGATGCACTTGCTCCTTTTGCAATCCATGTTGGAGAAGGCCTTTTGTGGTTCTGGAAAAATGTGCTTGTTCCTCTTGGAACATGGACTGCGAATGAAGTGGTTCCCCGCTTTTTAGATACCTTAAGCATTGGAATCGGAGCACTGAATAAGATCATAGAAGCACTTCAGCCGTTGTTCCAGTGGTTCTGGGACACGGTATTACAGCCTATTGCAAGTTGGACAGGAGGAATCTTCCTGCAGGTTTGGGATGGGATTAACGGTGCGTTACAGGCGTTTTCTGGATGGTGCTCTGAGAATCCGGGAATAGTCCAGGCAATGGCTTTGGCAATCGGATCTTTGTTTGCAGCATTTCAAGTTTCCAGTTTAATAAGCACACTTACAGGATTTATAGGAAGCGCTGTAAACGTAGTATCTTCCATAAAATCAATAGAGGGAGCGCTGTTTTTATTAAAGACTGCATTTGGAAAGGTGATTTCTATCCTTGGCGGGCCATGGACAGTTGCTATAGCTGCAGCGATTGCAGCCGGAGTTTTGCTCTGGAAAAACTGGGACAAAATCAAAGCCAAGGCAATTGAGATCTGGACATATATCAAAGACTTTTTTGTTAGGACCTGGGAGGCAATCAAGGAAAAAGCGACTATTCTATGGGGAAATATCAAAGCAAATATCCTGGATATCTGGGAAAATATAAAGAATACCGCTGGAAATATCTTTGAGAAAATAAAAACAATAATCTCTAATGTTTGGGAACGGATAAAAACAACTACAGAAAGAACCTGGGAAAAAATCAAAGATTTTATTTCCAATCCAATTGAAAATGCAAAAGAGGTAATTGGAAATGCACTGGATATCATTCGTGACAAGTTTGGAGATGCGTTTGAAGGAATTAAAAACGGAATCAAAAGTCCAATAAATTCTGTGATTGGATTTTTAAATGCCCTCATTCGGGCAGTGGCCAGTTGCGTAAATAGTGTTGCTAATATGCTGAATCATTTGAGAGTTGACGCCCCCGGGTGGGTGACAGATCTGACAGGAATTACATCTGTGGGATTCAACCTTCCAACCTGGACACCTGGACAGATCCCATATCTGGCCGAAGGTGGTTTTGTAAAAAGAAATTCCCCTCAACTGGCAATGATCGGAGATAATCGGCGTTACGGTGAAATTGTTGCTCCGGAAAATAAACTCCGTGAAATGGCCATGGAAGCTGTACGGGCAGCAGGCGGATCGGGAATTACCAGAGAAGATCTGGAAAATATCATAAATCGAGCAGTAATGAGAATAGTAGCAGCTTTATCTGATATGGGATTTTATTTGGATAGTGCTCAGATTGCCAGAGCCAACAAGGCGGCGCAGGAGGTTATGGACATTAGATACAATACGGTGGGGATAGACTGATGGAAGAAAGAAAAATATTATGGTCAGGGAGTGCCGTTCTCCCTGCACCAGTGAGCTTATCGGTAAACGATGAGATTATCTGGACCTCCGATACCGGGCGTACACTGGCAGGATACATGGTAGGTGATCCGGTGGCGGAGAAGAAAACGGTATCAATCAAATGGGGAGTGCTCACGGAGCAACAGGAAGTATTGATAAAAAATACTTTGGTTCCGGGGTATTTCCCATTTTCATTTCACGATGATGGTATAGATGTAACTCTACAGTCATACAGAGGGACTTTATCAAAGGAACAATTAGGATGGATAGATGATACTTTTTATTACAAAAGTGTATCAGTAGACATTATACAGAGGTGATTTCGTGATTCCGACAACAAATGCATACAAAGAGGCAATTAAAGACAACAGAATACTGCATAATCAGGTAAAGATCACCTTTTCTGATGGAAACACAAAAACGGTAGGGGATGCTGGGCTTTTTCAGTTCAGCATTACGGATGAGGTATCAAATACCGGAAGTTTTGACATAGGATCTGCAATCGCGAAGCAGCTTGTCATCAGAATTGATAATACAGATGGATCCTTGACAAAGAAAAGTTTTTCCGGGGCAGAACTCCGTCCAAAATCTGGTCTTGAAATAAATGGAGAAACAGAATGGCTGGACAAAGGAATTTTTTATGCAGAGCCAGGAAAAGATACCGGAGATATTATTACAGTTTCAGCATTTGATAAAATGATATGGTTTGATAAATCATACACAAAGAGCAAATTAAAATACCCTGCAACACTTCGGGAAATTCTTCAGGATGCATGCAGCTGTTGCAATGTTTCTCTTGCGCCCGATACAGCAACGTTTGATAATTCAGATTTTATAGTAAACACCAGACCAGATGATTCATCACTGACATTTCGGCAAGTGATTCAATGGGTGGCTCAGATTGCCTGCAAATATGCAAAAATCAATAATTCTGGACAGCTTACTCTTCGGTGGTACCAGACGAATCTCTTGAATCATCAACCTGATGATTTACAAAAAAATGCCGATGTAGTCAAAATGAACTCTTTAAAAAGCGGAAGTCTGATTGAAACAGACGATGTGACCATAACAGGAATCCGTGTTACAGAAGAAAGTAAAGACAGTGAAGCTTCTGGCACAGAGACTGTTTATCAGTACGGTGAAGACGGGTATGTGCTGGAAATTACAGGAAATCAGCTGATTCAAGAGGGAAAAGGCAATCAGGTTGCAGAATATCTGGGGAAAAAACTAAATGGTCTGAGGTTCCGTCCACTGAATGTTATTTGTCAAAGTGATCCGTCAGTGGAATCCGGAGATATTGGGCTTGTGACAGACCGCAAGAATAATATGTACAAAACAATCGTCACAGGAACCCAGTATAATGGCGGAGGAACCCAGAGTTTTACCTGCAGTGCAGAATCTCCGGTAAGAAAAGCTCTGACGCGATACAGTGAAGCAACAAGACTTCATAAAGAATTTCTTAATGGGTTATCTCAGAATAAAACAGAATGGGAAAAAGCCATAGAAGACCTGAAGGATGCAATGATCACAGGGAATGGACTATATCCATTTACAGAAACTCTGGAAGATGGAAGCATGGTCCTGTATTTTGGAGATAAACCTACCCTGGAAGAATCTACAGTCCTGATAAAGTTTAATGCCAAAGGATGGGCAATGTCTACCAACGGTGGAGAAAGCTGGAATATTGGTGCTCTTGTGGATGGAGAGATGATCACAAAAATCCTGAACACAATCGGATTAAACGCAGACTGGATCAATACAGGGGCATTTGTAGTCAAAGATGCACAGGGGCAGGTATTGTTTCGGGCAGACACGGACGCAGGGAGAGTTGACATTGTAGCAGATACGTTTTCTTTAAAGGGAAAAACGATTGACGAGATTGCCCAAAATAAACTCAATGCTTTTATCAACAATGTGTATACTCCTGAGATAGAAGGTATCCAGGCGCAGGTGGATGGGCAGGTTGAGACGTTTTATTATGATTACGAGCCTACACTGCAGAATATTCCCGCATCCCAGTGGACTACGGAATCGGACCGTCAGAAGCATATGGGAGATTTGTTTTTCTGGAAGTCAAAAGGATTTTCCTACCGTTTCCTGAAAGACGGTTATACATGGAAGTGGCAGCTGGTAAAGGATACGGATGTAACAAAAGCCCTGGCGGATGCTGCTGATGCATTGGATACAGCTGATTCAAAACGCCGGGTTTTTGTGTCAACTCCGCAGCCTCCTTACGATATAGGTGATCTGTGGGTCCAAGGAAGCGATGGAGATATTATGCGCTGCCATACTTCCCGGACGTCTGGAAGTTATTCGTCTTATGACTGGGTGAAGGCCAGCAAATATACAGATGATACTGCTCTGAACATATTTATAAATGGAGAATTTAAACAACAGATTGAAGCACTGGAGCAGCAGGCGGATAAAAAAGCGGAAACCTGGTATCAGTCAACGGATCCATCATACAGTTGGAGTACGCCTGAATTAAAAGCAGAACATACCGGCGATATGTGGTACAACACTGGAACGCAAAAATATTACAGGTGGAATGGAAGTTCCTGGGTGGAATTGACGATTCAGCCCCCAAGCTCAGTGTTTGACAAAATAGACGGAAAGGCTCAGATCTTTGTGTCACAGCCAACTCCACCATATCATAAAGGGGACTTATGGATTACCTCCACACAGAATGGACAGGCAGAAATTAAAATATGTATCTATAAAAGAGAAAGTGGATATTATAGCTCAGGCGACTGGATCAATACAAAATATGTGGATATTTCTGATGTCAATGGTGCGATCGATAAATACGATACCAGCCTTGGACAAACAGAAGTATTTAATAAGCTGACCAATGGAGGGCAAAGCCAGGGAATTTATATTCAAAATGGGATGCTCTATATCAATGCGGATTATATTTTGTCAGGAACTCTTGCCGGCAAATATATTAATGCAAAAGGAATTAGCGTAAAGAATATTTACAATCAGACAACGTTTTCTATTGATGATAATGGAAATGTAAATATTAATGCCAGTACCTTTAGTTTGTCAGGAGCGGCGGTTGCTACGGAATCCTATGTATCCAATAAAACAGCACAGGCATTGTCAGAAGCCAAGATCTATGCAGACCAGAAAACCGGAAACCTCCTGAAAGGCTCTGACCTCTCTACAGAGAGCCTGAACCAGTACTGGAATACTTCCGGATCTATCATGCAGGGACAGTCTGATCCGGACGGCGGAACAAAGGCTGTGCGATTGTACGGTACATCTGGGGATTGCTTTATATCTGCCAGGTACAGTAATAATAACCCGGTAAAGGCAAAAGGACAGTATGAAATCCGTGTGTGGCTGAAGTCAAACACATCACGCACGATCGTAGTTTCTCTTAACCGTGTAAGCTACAGCTGTGCATTAACCAGCACCTGGAAACAATTCCGGTTTACTGCACCGGTTGCAACACCCAATACACAGGGATACGAAAACTTTACAATCGGAGGATTTGCAAGCATCGGATCCGGAGCCTACGTCTACGCTTACAATCCTGAAGTGGTACATAGCTATTCGCCAGCAGATATCCTTGCCATGCTTACCAATAACGGGGCCATGGATGGGATTTATATGTACAACAATCAACTGTATGTAAAAGGTAAGTACATAGATGTTGATGATCTGCGGGCAATTTGCGCTAAGATAGGTGGATTTGATATAAATGCCAATGGAATTTATAAAGGCTGCACGTCTTTAACGTCAACGACAAAAGGCGTATATATCGGCGCAAACGGATTAAGATTTTATGCCAGAGACTCTAACGGGCGAGAAAGCAGTTTTACTTTTAATACGTCCAATGGCTCCTTTTCTATTATTGGGGCAGTTATCAAGTTAGGAGATTCCAGGTTATCCTATGATGACGGAGCTTTGACAATTAAATACGGACTGCATGTTTATGCGACCCGTAGTAGTGGTGATTTTTCAGATGGATCCACAGGAGAAATTATTTTTAAGGGACTTCCGACAATCAGCGGAGGAACACATCTTGTCCGAGAAAGTGGCACTGCGGTCATTGCAGCTCTGTCCTCATCTTCCAAGCGCTACAAAGACCATGTTGCCATGTTAAAGGATACAGAGGCAGAAAAGCTTCTCGACATTCCAGTAGTCTGGTTTAAGTACAAAGAGGGCTATCTTGCCAAAGAGGACAGGTTTGTAGACAAGCCATTACCGGGCTTTTACGCAGAGGATGTTTACCGGGCGTTCCCGGAGTGCGCTATGCAGAACCCAGATACCTCTGTGGAGGACTGGAACTACAGAACCTTGATCCCGCCAATGTTAAAGCTGATCCAGAATTTATATAAAGAAGTGAAAATCTTAAAGGAGAATAAATCATGAACGAAAGACCATTAGTACTTGTTATGGAAGATGCCAAAAACATACTTTTAAATACTGTGATCACAATTAAAGAGCAGACCGGCCTCCCATCCTCTATCCTGGATGGGATTGTTTCTGGGATTTTGGCAGACTTAAGAAAAGATTCTTGCTCTGAGATCTCTTTAGCGGCCGCCAGAGAAAGACAGGAGCTGATGGAAAAGGAAACAAAGAGTGAGCCTGAGAAGGAGGAATAACAATGGGAAAGATAACAACAGCGGTATTTGAGCCCGGGAGCACGACTGCCAATGTCTATGGACTCTGGCAGTACGATTACGGCCAGATCCTCCGAATCCAGGGGCTGAACCTTCCGTCCGCAGTAGAAATCCACTTTTCCCTGCAGGAGACCGGAGGCACGTCTGTAAGCCGTGTCGGAGTAACAAAGGATGGTGTCACAGATGTAATTATCCCAGATTCCATGCTGGAGAACGACGATGCTACAAGAAATTACGACATGTTCGCGTTTGTCTATTTAACCGATGATACATCCGGCCAGACAGAATACAAAATCAAGCTGCAGGTCAAATCCCGTCCGAAACCGGAAGTCTTCAGTGGCGAAGAGAATCCAAACATTTTCCATGAGGCGGTTCAGGCAGTCCGGAAATCCGCGGACAAGGCGGCAGAATCCGAAAAACAGGCAGAAGGCTGGGCGCATGGTCGAGAAGACCTCCCGGAGCGGGCACAGGACAATGCCAAGTATTATGCCGGACAGACGGCTGCGGATGCCAAAAAGACCGGGACAGACCGCAAAGAAGTAGAACGTCTGGTGGAATCGGTGGCCGGAATCGATGAGCAGGTGATAAAAGTAGAGAACCTTACCAAACAGGCGCAGACATCCGCTGCCAATGCAGCCTTATCCGAACAGGCAGCCAAGACCGCAGAAACCAACGCCCAGACCGCTCAGGCAGGAGCAGAGACAGCGGAAGGTAATGCAGAATTGGCAGAACAGGGAGCTAAGGTATCCGAACAGGCAGTGGAGAAAGCAAAACAGCTTGTTACCCAGATAGGGCAGGAGGTGCTGGACAATAAAAACCATGTTGATCAGACCGTACAGGAGTTTGCTCTTACCGCCCAGCAGGCTGTTGCTGATGTAAACAATGCCGGACAGACCCAGACAGAGCGGGTGCAGAGTGTCGGGAATAATGCCGTAGAATCTGTTAAGACAGCCCAGACCGCGGCTACGCAAGCGTTAGAGACAGCAAAGACAGAAGCGGTTAAGGCAGTACAGATAGAGGGCACGAATCAGACCGGAAATGTTACCGCAGAGGGAGAAAAGCAGGTTCAGGCGGTTCAGGCGGCGGCACAGGAGATTGTTGCGGACAGGGAGCAGATCAATGTTAATAAAAAGGATATAAGCAACCTTAAAACATCCGCCTACACAGATACGTTCTTCCGGAACTTTTTTGCCATGCAGAGAACCGGAAAGAAATATACAGTGCGCTTTCCCTTATGGGAAACATCTCAGGTTGCCACAGGCGAAAAACTGGACGATAACACAGGGCTTATCATGGAAGCGTCCACAATTACAGAAAAAGGCAGAGATGATTACGAAACCATTCCGCTTTTTCGGACTTACGATTGCAACGTAGAGAAAATTAACGGAAAATTGAAAATAACTGCCATGAAGGGTGATATAGGGTTTGACCCAAAAGAAAAAGATACCTTTGTCCTTGGTATGCCTTATTACCATAAAGCATGGGAACAGGACGGATACTTATACTATTCTCGTTCCGATACACAGCATGAAGGATATGTACTTTGTCCGGAAGCAAGAAAAACAGATGGCATGCGTAATTTCTGCCTTTACGGAAAATATATAGCTGGAAGAAATTCTCAGGGAACACTTGGATCATACTATGGAGTAAGCCCGACAAGAAGCTTGCCAAGCTACAACAATAACGTAACGGAAGCAAAGAAACGTGGAGATGAATACTGCTTTGGAAGCAGCTACGATTACGCATATATACAGACTACGTTTTTACTTAAATATGCAAACAAAAACTGGAATACGGTTCTTGGGGGATGCGTTGCATATAGCTATCAATATCTTGTATCTGTTCCGGAATCCAATACAAAGCGTGTTGTCCTTAAAAAATCAGAGGCGGACAAGTTTTTGATCGGGTCATGTGTAATAGTTGGAGATTCAGGAGATGGCGGCAAAGCTCCGGACAGAAGTGCTGCAGTAGCATATAACTTATGTGATTCCACTAAAATTCTTGATATTGTAAATGTAGATGAGAATAACAAAGCTCTTGTGTTAGATATAGCAGACACAATAATAACTACAGCAACAACATGGGTAAGTACGATCCACTGGGAAAGCGGATTTTCAGATGGGATTCTTGGCAGGGACGGCTGTCCGTGCCAGACAAAAAGCCAGATATCATCGATATTATACCCTTCCGTGATCCAGGGAATTGAATTAATGGTAGGCGGTTACGAAGTGCCTGGAAATACATTTATGGATATCGTAGACGGACTTACAAGAGATGTTTATGTTTGTACAGATTCCACCAAGCTTACTACTAATGTCACCACAGCAAAGGAAACCTATGTAAAACTTGCAAAGCAAATGACGGTAGAGAGAAACAATGAACGGAATTATGGAACAGAAATTTTTATCGATACCGAAAATGGAATGAATATAATCACAAAAGCAGGTGCTTCCGGAAGCGGTACAAGCACAGGATTCTGCGATGGAATTTATTTTGATGCTGCCACATCGGGGCAGAGAGAGTTCCGGTTGCTCGGTGATCTCTGGGACTGGGGCACCGGCGGCGCGTTTTGCGCGTCTTGCAACGTCGGGCTTTGGAATGCCGGGTGGCATATCCTCGCGCGAATATATAGATAAATTGCCAGTAAACTATTTAGATTGTGTGCCGCACCTTGGAAGGGCATAAGTTTTACTTATCTTTCACTCTGTGAGAATTTTGGCTGAAAAACGTACCGTGGCTTCCCATACAGGGCGCAGCTACGGGGCATATGCGTAACGTGGTATATGCCGGGGTTAGTAGTAAAGCCCCAGAAGTTCATGCTCACCGGAGTTGTGTCAGGGGTAGCTGTCCAT
>OMGX01001016.1_pt1 | contig 13634 bp, 16 predicted proteins | sample 1674381 | NCBI WGS metagenome assembly OMGX01 (sample SAMN05578582, study PRJEB25193) | human gut metagenome | biome: Human Microbiome; feature: human-associated habitat; material: feces | host: Homo sapiens | place: USA:Birmingham | reverse complement strand
CCTTTGCGCAACCTCAAAAAGCAAGCCTGCGGAGCGAGTTCCGCAGGCTTTGCTCATGTTTTGATATATTTTTGGTTTCTGCTTGTAGGATTGTCTGGCTCAGTCATCTTTAATAGCCCTTCGGCTACCAATGGGGCAATGTATCGCCTCGTCAGATTACCGATGTCCTTGTATCCCAAGAATGCTGCAATCTCTTTCTTTGATCTTGCTGTTGAACAAAATTCAATGATCCTATTGGAAATAGGTTCTTGGTGGTTTTCTTGGTGACTTACTTGGTGGTTTTCTTGGTGGCTGGCATCAGAATTCACGCCCGGACCGACCTTGGCGGTCGCGACCGGCTTCAGCTTTGCCGAGATCGACAGTGACATCGTGGTCGATCTACTGAACAGCAACGAGGAGTATGCCGCACTTTCCGAGCAGATGTCGGTCATGCGCAAGCAGCACCCTTTCATTCTTAATCTGGATGAGGGCGACGGCGCGATCACGCTGAGTGCAGAGGAGCACGAGGCATATTTGGCGTATATCGGCTTAATGCACCAAACGGAGGATATGGAACGGCTGCAGATCTACTTTCGGGGGCATACCGACGCCGTAGCGTATCTGAAAAAAATCAAAGCGATCTGATGACAAACAAGGCAGCAGGCTTTTTCGGCCTGCTGCCTTGTTCTCTCCATTACTCTAAAAAGTTGAACCTTGCCGCAAGTTTTCACTTTGCGGTTGTGGGCACTGCTTTAAGATTGCTGGCTGTTCAGATACTCAACCAGCTCGCAAACCGTTGTGACCGGATTACTATCTCGGCTGAGGATAACTACATTGTCCTTGTAAAGACTATCCAAGCGTTCCCTGGCACGCCGTATTGCCTCTGATTGATGAGGTAACAGGTCGGCAAAAACATCCAAATTCTTTTCGTATTTTTTAAGCCGCCCTTTGCTTTGCAGTTGGTGCAGCACTTCTTCGGCCCCGTTTAAGTAGCTGTTCTGCTTCACAAAATGAAGAAGATACCAGAATTCAAAGCAAGGATTGGAATAGGCAATTTTATACCCGTGCTTCTCGGCGTAATCGGCGGCATTTTTCAATTCGGAGTTCTTGTTGTCATCGCAATCGAAAACGCACCACAGCTGATCGCCATCCTTTGGAAAATAATCCGATTGAGAAAGCAGCCCTTTTGCGTGCTTCACCAAATGCTCGGCGGCCTTGTGTTTAGAAGAAATCGGCACAATGTCTACCAGGCAGTTACGAGAACGGAAATGCTTAAAATACTTGGTTTCCGTTTCCTTGCCCTCACAGATGATATAAATGATAGGTCTACGCTTACGGCGACTGCCTTTATTGGGGTCGTATTCCTTTCTCATTCCTGCCATAAGCCGTCACCTCCGATAAACGGAATCGCACCAAAGCGTCCTTGCAAATACCCCTTGCGGATGTTCTCACCCTTTCTCGGAGAGAAGGACGCCAGCGAATACAACTCAGTCGCACAGGACTTCTCATCCTTTTCCGCAAACCATATCTGATCTCTGCGGAAGAAGGTAAGATCAAGCAGCATAGCATCATGCGTCGTAAACAGAAGCTGTGCTCCCTCTGTGTTGATCGTATTGTCCTGAACCATCTCGATCAGCCGCTTTGTCAGGAGCGGATGCAGACTGTCCTCGATCTCGTCAACGACAAGCAGTGCGCCGTTCTCCAGCGCTTGCAGCCAGCCGCCGATACGGGAGAAAAATCGTTGTGTTCCGGACGACTCCTGATCCATAAGGAGCTGAAAGTGTTCCACACTGCCATCCGCACCGATGACTCGGTGCGTGGTTGTAATGACCGGGGCCTTGCCGGAGATGTTCTTGACAGTCACATCGGAAATACCGAGGTCTGCAAGCAACAGTTCCTTCAGGATACGAGCCTTCTTCTCATCGCCGCTGACGATCTGCGCGACCGTTTCCGAAGTAGCCGGTGCTTCCTCCATCAAGAATGTCAGCTTTTCCAAGAACCACTTGTAGGCGTTTTCCGTTTGCGGCAAGTTCCAGTCATTTGAGGAAACAAGATACAGCTTATTATCCGGCGTGCGGTTACTGAGTGTGATTTGCTCATTAACATTCTCACGGAATTCGTATGCGCCGTTTTCTCTTGAGAAAATCAGTGCCTCGCGCCCGTTCGGCCAATGGTATAGATACTCCGTATAGATCTTCTTGGCATCAAAAGAAAAGCCGTAAGCATACCGAACACCTTGATAAATGAACACGACCTCAAAGGATGTAGGCACTGTGGTGTCACCAAACGGTTCCCATGGCAATTTTTGTCCCTTGGATATTTTGGCCGCTTCTCCGACGACCATATCCTTCATCGTCATCAGTGCGTGCAGCACATTACTCTTGCCGGCGGCATTCGCTCCGTAAATAGCAATAGCCGGTAAAAGTGCTCTCTTTTCGTCCGGGTGCAGCAGATAAGACTCCAAAGACTTATCCTTTGAAGCGGCAAAACTGATCACCGCGCTATCCTTGATAGACCGGTGGTTTTCAATCGAAAACTGTATAAGCATAAGCGGATACCTCCATCCACAGTATAGTTTCTCCATTCTTCGCCCATATTATAGCAGTTAAAATCGTCCGTGTCAATATTTATATCTTATTTTTGCAGAAATAATGCAAAATCAGATGATAAAATTATTTCAAGCGGCAGCGGATATAATTTAGCCATAGGAAAATTGATGGGAAAAATATCTGATAATGGATCGGCTCCTCTGCGTCCTTGTCTTATACTATAAACGAGATTATCATAAGTTGATTTATCATATGAGGACGCCACAACCGAATAACCACGATCTGCATAGAGTATGCAGATCCCATACATAGCCGGACGGCTTTCACTAATGTGAAACCTGTCCGGCTTATTCTATTTCAAGGAGTTGATGAACCGATGGGCTATGTCACAAGAGAGATGATCGACCGGGCAAAGAAAATGGACTTGCTGACCTACCTCCAGACTTATGAGCCGCAGGAGCTGGTGCATTTCGGCGGCAACACTTACTGCACCCGTGAGCATGACAGCCTTAAAATCTCCAATGGAAAGTGGTGCTGGTTCTCACGCGGGATCGGCGGAAAAACAGCGCTGGATTACCTGATCAAGGTCAAAGAGCTCCCTTTTACCGAGGCGGTAGAGCGGATCGTGGGACGGGCGGCGGAAAGACCGTCCGTTTTTCATGCCCGCGCTCAGCCGGAGAAGCCGAAAACGCTGCTCTTGCCGCCCAAAAGTAACAGCAATACCCGCGTTATTGCCTATCTGAAAAGCCGCGGCATTGACGGTGGATTGATCGAGCAGTGTATCCGTTCCGGCCAGCTGTATGAAAGCCTCCCCTACCATAATGCCGTATTCGTCGGCATGGATAGGAACGGAACGCCGCGCTATGCGTGCCTGCGAGGCATCGGAACGGATTTTAAGGGCGAGGCGACCGGCAGCGACAAGAGATTTTCCTTTGCCCTCCCGGCTACGGGCGAAAGTCGGATGCTCTGCGTATTCGAGTCGGCCATCGACCTGTTATCCTATGCCACCATGGCGCAGGCTGGCGGGCTGTCGTGGCGGTCACAGCATCTGTTATCCTTGGCCGGAGTCTATAAGCCGCAAAAGGAAACACAGGAGCACCGTCTGCCGTTGGCGCTGACACAGTATCTGAAAGACCATGCGGAGATCAAAACCATTTGCCTGTGCCTGGATAATGACATGACCGGACGCAGCGCCACCGAGGCGATCCGACAGCAGTTGGCCGAGCGTTATAAAGTAGCAAGTGCCTTCCCCCGGCAAGGCAAGGATTATAACGATTGGCTTTGTATACGGATGGGATTGCAACCGGCGAAAGAAAATCCGATGACGGAAAGGAGCTTTGCACGATGAGCGAATACAGGGTCATCATTACCGAAACATTGAAACGGGCCGTTACGGTGGAAGCCGAAAGTCGCGAAGAAGCCGAAGAAGCGGTGCGCCGTCAGTATCAAAACAGCGAGCACATTCTTGTGGCCGAGGATTTTGACGGCGTGTCTTTTTCGGCGCAGTATCCCGAACAGCAGGTCGAATTACCCTATGGGAAAATGAAAGAGCTGTTTCGCAAAGCCGAGCGTGCCGGCACTCATGTATGCGGCTATATCACCTTTATGCAGGACTGTTTTACCGTACAATACAGCGAACGCTCCCGCACCTACGCCGTGTCCAGCGGCAATAAAGCGTTTCAGCCGAACATGGGTGGATATTCCGTCTATGGAAGCTGTCTGGACGGAACGGATCCCTGTGTCCGGCTGGAGCAGTATATGGCGGTCGAACGCGGTGTTGAAAAGGGCTGGAGCGTAGAGCGCTGTTATATGCTCCGTGAGGACTATGACCGTGTGATGGCGCTTCCGGAGCGCGGACGGGATCGGGAGCGATGATCGTTTGTCGGCAGGTCGGCTCCGACGCACGACCGCAGGGAGCGTGAGAATGTGCTATACCAGCAAGCAACGCCTTTTGGGGACAAAAGGCAGCTTGACAGGGGCATCCCCCTGTAACCCCTGCGCCGCCGAGCGCGGCAATATCGCTATATGGAGGAATGAACATGACCAAACGAAACATTGAGATCAAGGTGCGGCTAAGTCGCAAGGAAGCGGAAAATCTGAATAAACAGGTAAAAAAATGCCGTCTGTCCCGCGAAGCCTACCTTCGCCATCTGATCACCGGAGAGGTACCCCGTGAAGCACCGCCGCCGGAATACTTTGCCTTTATGCGTGAGATGCACTATGTAGGGCACAACCTTAACCAGATCGCACAGAAAGCCCATGTACTGAATGTGGTGGATGCAAAGCGTTATGACGAGGACAGCAAGCGGCTGGACAAGCTCATCCGGGAGGTTACAGCGGCGGTCGTGCTTCCGGCAAAGCGGGAGTAATGCCATGGCTACCACATCCATCTGGGCGGTCAAGGGCTGGCTGGGCAAGGTGGTGCTGTATATCGAAAACCCGGACAAGACGGATAATCCGAAATTCTATCGGCAAGAGGAACTGACCGATGTGCAGACACAAAGCATTTCGGATGTGATCGATTATGCTGTCCGTGCGGAGAAAACAACGGTCACACCGGACGATGAGAGTGCAATGGTGGTACGGCAATTTATCAGCGGCATCAACTGCCTGCCGTCCACGGCACGGGACGAGATGCTGGCAGTAAAAAAGCGTTTCGGCAAGGAGGACGGTGTGATCGCCTACCATGGGTATCAGTCCTTCGCGCCCGGCGAGGCCACGCCGGAGTTGGCACATGAGATCGGCGTGAAGCTGGCGCAGCGGCTTTGGGGCGAACGGTATCAGGTACTGGTGGCGACCCATCTGGATAAGGAAAACCATCTGCACAATCATTTTGTGCTGAACACGGTATCCTTTGTGGACGGCATCAAATACCACCGCACCGAAAAAGATTATCATGATATGCGCACCGTGTCCGACACCCTTTGCCGGGAATATAACTTGTCGGTCATCCAACGGCCGCAAGCCGGGAAGTCAAAGCACTATGGGGAATGGCGTGCAGAGCAGGAGCAGCGTCCCACCTGGCGCGGACTGATCCGCAGCGAGATCGATGAGCTGATCCGGCAGAGCGTCACCGAAAAGCAGTTTTACTATCTGCTTCGCCAAAAGGGCTATGAGGTGAAATTCGGCAAGGATATTTCGGTGCGCCCTCCCGGTAAGGAGCGCTTTGTCCGTCTGACCCGGAATTTCGGAGAGGCTTACACCGCCGAGGCCATCCGGCAGCGTATTTTGCAACAGCCCCTGCCGCAGCCGGAGCGGCAAATGACCGATACACCAAGTCCAAAAACCTACCGCGTCCAAGGCAGCCGGCAAGCTGCGCGCAAGATCACCGGCTTTCGCGCACTGTATTTCTATTACTGCTACAAGCTCGGTATCTTCCCCAAAGGCCGTCCGCAAAACCGGGCGCGGCTCCATTTTCTGCTGCGGGAAGATCTGCTCAAACTGAATAACATCTCACAGGAAGTACGGCTGCTCGCACGGCATCAAATTGATACCGCCGAGCAGCTTGCTTTATATAAAAAGGAACAGGAGGTGAATATCCGAGAATTGTCCGCCAAACGCCGGGTACTGCAAAATGCGCTGCGCACAAAGGCAGTCCGGGACAGTCCCAAACAGGCCGACGCACATCGGGCGCAGATCCGGGAGTTGTCCGAAAGGCTCAAAGCGCTGCGCCGGGAAGTGCATCTGTGCGACGATATTGCCGAGCGCTCCGGCGTGATGGCGGAGAAACTGAAAGCTGTCCGGGAGGACGCACAAAAACAACGACAAAAGGAGGAACAACAGCATGAACACATCCGGAGACGCAGCTGAACAGGTCGTCCGACTTAGCTTGGAGGGCATGGAGGTTGCGGCAAAAATCACCGGCAGTGCGGCAAAGGAGGTGGCGGCGCTTCTGTACGCAGCACTGAAAAACCGGGACAAGAACAAAATCAAAGGACGCCAGCGACTTACCTCCATGCTGCGCAGCGGCAAGGAGCTGACTATTTTCACCGTCAAAAACAAGGACATGGCCCGCTTTGTGGCTGATGCCAAGCGCTACGGCGTAGTCTACTGCGTTCTGCGGGAGGCAAAGGACAACCCACACGGCGTCAGTGAAATCATGGTACGCGCCGAAGATGCCGCCAAGATCAACCGCATTGTGGAGAACATCAAAATCGCCACGGTATCCGACCCCGAAGTCATCCGTGAAAACGCGGAAACAGGACGGGATAAGAATAAGGATGCCGCCGGGCAGACGGCTCCCGAACAGGAGCGCCCGCAAAAGAGTGAGGACGACCGGCTGCTGGATGAAATGATGGCAGCTCCTGCGCAGAAGCAGGAGGCTGCCCAAGAAAACCCCACGGCGGCCCGGACGGAGAAATCCCGTCCGTCCGAGCCTTCCTCAAAATCCAGAAAGAGATCCGCCGAGGGTACTGCTAAGGAAGATCGTCCATCTGTCCGCGAGGAGCTGAAGGAGATCCGCCGTGAGCAGCAGGAGACGGAGGAGCGCAAGCCGACCGAACGCAGCAGACCCGCCAAGAGTACACGACCGCAAAATGAACACCGACAGACTCCGCCGAAAAAGCGGATCAGAAAAAGTAAGGAGAGATAAGCTATGGCAAACTTTGATGATCTTTTTACCGTCCCCACTGCCACGGAAACGCAGAGAGACCGTCCGCAGCTGACCAAGGAGGAATATGCCGCCAAGAAGAAGGCGGAACGCGACAGCCTGTATGCACTGGCGGATGAAATGGCTCAAGAGGTCATGTGGGACGGAGAAGCCTTTCGGGGCTTTCTGGATGTGCAGGCACGATTTGACCGCTATTCGGCCACAAACGCGCTGCTGATCTATGCACAGAACGATGAGGCCACCCGCCTGCGGGACTTTGACGGCTGGAAAGAACGCGGCATCTATGTCCGCAAAAACGAAACAGGCATTTCCATTCTGGAAGCCGGGGACAGCTATGTGACCGAGGATGGCCGCACCGGCTACTACTATAATGTGAAAAAGGTCTTTGACATCAGCCAAACGGATGCCAAACGCCAGCGGCAGCCGCAGGTGCATTATGATGACCGCCTGCTGCTTTCTGCACTGATCGCCAAGCGCCCGGTGCCCATTGAAATGGCCGACAGCGTGCAAAACGGTGCAGTGTATGACTATGAGCGCAAAACCATCTTCGTCCAGCGCGGTATGGACGGGCAAGACCTGTTTCGCAGCGTATCGCTGGCACTGGCTCGTGCCGAGATGGCGCAGCAGGAAAACAGTACCCCGCAGGCTGACGCCTTCAAAAGCTACTGCGTTTCCTATATGCTGTGCCGCAAGTATGGTGTGGACACACAGGGGTATGATTTCAGCCGCTTGCCCGATGATCTGAAAAATGCGGAGCCGCAGACCATTCGCGGTGAGCTGACCGACATTCGTGACACGCTGCAGACCATGACCGGCAAAATGGCGCGGACGCTGGAGCAAAGCCGCACGGCAGTGCAAAAGGAAACCGGAAAGGAGCGATGAGCCATGGAAAAACAGGATATGCGTGTATTGACCCTTGATCCGTATCAGCACGGTGTCGTGATCAATGCACTCAACAACCTGCGTAACGATTTGATCGAGGACAAGCGCCCCACCGATATTGTCGATGAAGTTCTCATTAAAACCGTTGACGCACCGAGCAAATCCAAAAGAGTCAAGCAGAAAGATGAACGGTAAACAAAAATGGCTGTGGTATGCGACGGGGCTGATCCCTGCGGTGTGGCTGGGGCTGCTGATCGCCCCGGCTGCTTCCGGTGGCCTTCCCGAGATCCTTCGGCAATTTCCATCGGCAATGAATGAGCCGTTTCATATCGAGTGGTGCGAGGACAGCCTGAAAACTGTCCTCGTTTTCATTGCCCTGTATGCCATGGTGATCGGGGTCTATCTTTCCACCCGCCGTCATTACCGGCGCGGCGAGGAACACGGCTCTGCCAAATGGGGCAATGTGGAAACCGTGAACCGAAAGTATCGGGCACGCCCGCCAAAGCCAAACAAGGTGTTCACGCAGCACATCCGTATGGGGCTAAACGGCCGCAAGCACAAGCGCAACCTGAATACCGTTATCATTGGCGGCAGCGGCGCGGGCAAGACCCGTTCGTATGCCAAGCCCTGCCTGTATGAGGCTTGCCTGTCGCCGCAGGGTTCGTCCTTTGTCTGCCTTGACCCCAAAGGCGAGCTGCTTCGCGATTCCGGACGGCTGCTGGAGGAATCCGGATATGAGATCCGGGTGCTGGATCTGCTGCACATGGAGAAAAGTCACTGCTATAACCCCTTCGTCTATCTGACCGATGACAACGAGGTGCAGATGCTGGTGACAAATCTGTTCAAGGCGACCACACCCAAGGGCAGCCAGACCAATGACCCGTTTTGGGACACGACGGCCGCTATGCTGTTGTCGGCACTGGTCTACTATCTCTACCACGAAGCGCCGCCCGATGAGCAAAACTTTCCGATGGTCATGGAAATGCTGCGCGCCGGTGAGGTGCGGGAGGAGGATGATTCCTACCAGTCGCCGCTGGATGTGTTGTTTGAGCGGCTGGAAATGCGCGACCCGGAACATATCGCGGTCAAGTATTATAAGGACTATCACTCCGGCAGCGCCAAAACACTGAAAAGCATCCAGATCACACTGGCGGCAAGGCTCGAAAAATTCAATCTCTCGTCTGTGGCGGCGCTGACCGCCACGGACGAACTGAATTTGCAGGATATGGGCGAAAAGCGTGTGGCACTGTTTGCGCTGATCTCGGACAGTGATACGAGCTTCAACTTTTTAGTATCCGTTTTGTATCAGCAGCTCTTTCAGCAGCTTTTTGACAGCGCCGACCACAAGCATGGCGGCAGCCTGCCAGTTCCCGTACACTTTCTCATGGATGAGTTCGCGAACATCTCACTGCCGGAGGATTTTGACAAAAAGCTTTCCACCATGCGCTCCCGCAATGTGTTTGTGTCCATCATCCTGCAGAATATAGCCCAGCTGAAGGCGCTGTTTGAAAAGCAATGGGAGAGCGTGCTGGGGAATTGCGACGAACTGCTGTATCTCGGCGGCAACGAACAGGGGTCCCACAAGTATATCTCGGAACTGCTGGGCAAAGCCACGATCGACACCAACACCTACGGGAAATCGTCCGGGCGCAATGGAAATTACAGCACAAATTATCAGATCACGGGCCGGGAGCTGATGACGCCGGACGAGGTGCGGATGCTGGATAACCGCAAGGCGCTGCTGTTCATCCGTGGGGAATTGCCGGTCTGCGATGACAAATTCGACATCCTGACCCACCCGCTGGTGTCCCGCACCCCGGACGGCGGCGGGCTGCCCTATGTCCACGGCGGAACGGAGCAGGCCGTTGCGTCCATCCGTGTGGATGACTGGCAGTGGGGTCCCGACGAGGAAATTCCTGCGGCCGATCTATCCGAACAAAAGTTTGAACTACTGTCCAGTGAAGAACTGGAAGCGATTATTATGGAGGGAAATTATGATGAAGCATCCTGATAAAAGAAAATGTCTGCAAACCCGGCCCCTGCCGATGGGGAAAAAGAGCCGGGTATTTCTGGCGGTCTATTCCGCCGCTGTCCTCTGCGTGTGCTGTATGCCTGTGACGGCTTCTGCCGCAGGCGACCCGCTGACGGTCATCAACAACCTGTCCGACTTTATTTTCGGCGTGATCCGTGCGGTGGGGCTGATCCTTCTTGGCTGGGGCATTGTCCAGATCGGTCTGTCCTTCCAGAGTCACGACCCGTCCCAGCGCAGCAACGGCTTTCTCACGCTGGCCGGTGGCGTGATCGTGACGTTCGCCAAAGAGATTCTGGCGCTTATCACGGGCTGAGGGAAAGGAGGAACATCATGGGAAAATGCGAGTGCTATATCCATTCTCTCAAACAGGGCGAAAAGCACGTCCTGGGGGAAGCGAGGATCATCAAGCGCCTGGGCGACAACGACTATCTGGCGGAATACAACGGCGTGAGATGCCATGCGATTTTCAATCCTTTTGTCGGGAAGTTCTTTGTGGACGATGTGTACGGGATCGTTCGCAAGTCCCCGGCAGACCGCACCCGATAAAGATGGCAGCAAGAGGCAGGCGCAAAGCCTGTCTCTTGCTGCCGGGAAAGGAGAACGCAATATGAGTGACAACTGGGTCGTTCAGAATCTGGAGAACGCCCTTGCGACTTGGAACGAAAAGCTGGCGGAGATCTGGAAGCTCATCACGCAATCGCCGGAACAATTCAAGGGCGGCACCATCTGGAACGTGGTCCTGCTTATCCACGACACGATGCAGGCCATCGGCCTTGCGCTGCTGGTGCTGTTTTTTGTGGTGGGTGTCGTAAAAACCTGCGGCTCCTTCGCAGAGATCAAGCGTCCGGAGGCGGCGGTAAAACTCTTTATCCGCTTTGCACTGGCCAAAGCCGCCGTGACCTACGGACTGGAACTGATGATGGCCCTGTTCACCATTGTGCAGGGCGTTATTTCCTCCATCATGTCGGCAGCCGGGATGGGTGCAGCGCAGGAGACGGTGCTTCCCGCCGAAATCGTGACCGCCATTGAAAGCTGCGGCTTTTGGGAGAGCATCCCCCTCTGGGCGGTGGCGCTGATCGGTGGTCTTTTTATCACGATCTTGTCTTTTGTCATGGTCCTCACGGTATATGGCCGCTTTTTCCGTCTGTATATCTACACGGCCATCGCCCCGATCCCCCTTTCGACCTTTGCGGGGGAACCGAGTCAGCAAATCGGCAGGAGCTTTTTGAAATCCTATGCCGCCGTGTGTCTGGAGGGAGCCATTATCGTGCTGGCCTGCATCATCTTCTCGCTGTTTGCATCCAGCCCGCCCGCCGTTGATCCCAATGCGGCGGCAGTCACACAGGTGTGGACGTATATAGGAGAACTGATTTTCAATCTTCTGGTGCTGGTCGGGACGGTGAAAATGGCAGACCGTGTAGTACGAGAGATGATGGGACTTTAATTTGAATAGGAGAAAATGCAATGATGCAGAACCATGTGATTTACAGCGACGATCCCCAGGCAGTGGAAAAACTGAAGGCCAAGCTCGACAAGCTGACCGCAATGCACGCCCGCATGAAGGAGATCAACGCCTATTTCCGCAAGCACGCCACGTCGCTGGGCTGCCCCGGCCTTTCGGATGAGGATGCCGCCAAGTTGGACAGGCGTGTGCAGGAGGGATATTCGTGGGAAAAGCAGCCGTATCCATCCTACGTCCTCAGCGGTAACACAGCGGAGATGCGGCGGCTCCAGCAGCGCATCGAGGAGGTATCCCGGACGCAAAGCACAGAATATGTGGGCTGGGACTTTCCGGGCGGCCGTGCCGAAGCAGACAAGGAGGATAACCGCCTGCGGCTGTATTTTGATGAAAAGCCCTCGGAGGAGCAGCGGAGCACACTGAAATGCAACGGCTTCAAGTGGGCACCGTCCGTAGGCGCATGGCAGCGCCAGCTCAACGACAATGCCATTTATGCCGCCGCACGGATAGACTTTCTGCGCCCAGAGAGCGGCGAAAGCCCCACGGCCATCCAGCCCAAGCGACCGGTGAAAAATGCACCGGAGAGAGGATGACGGCAATGGAGATCAAAATCAACCGGGAGATACGGGACTACAAGGAGAATATCTTTTTTGGGCTGTCGCTGCGGCAGCTCATTTTTTCGCTGCTGGCCTGCGGGGTGGCAGAGGGCATCTATCTGGGCCTGCGGGATGCGCTGGGGACGGAAACGGTCAGCTGGCTGTGCATCCTCGGCGCAGCGCCCTTTGCCGCTATGGGCTTTGTGAAATACCACGGCATGACAGCGGAAAAGTTCTTTGCTGTATGGCTGCGGTCGGAATTTCTCGTCCCTAAGCGGCTGACCTTCCGACCGTCCAATTTGTATTGGGAAGCCATGCAGGAACAGCGCAGGCAGGAAAAGAAACACCTCGCTGTAAATTTCGGTGCCTTTGCCCCGAAGTTTACAGCGGCACACGGCACAAAAAGGAGGTTCGGTAAGAAATGCTGAAAAAGTTGAAAGAACTGCTTCGCAGGGACCCGGAGCAGTTTCGTATTCCCCGCAGCGTGCAGGAGGTCATTCCCATCCGCACGGTCTGGAAAAGTGGTATCTTCCTTGTGGGGCCGAACCGGTACAGCCGCACATGGCAGTTCTCTGACGTCAACTATGCGCTGGCCGGTGAGGAGAACCAGAAATCCATGCTGCTGGGGTACAGCGGCCTTCTGAATCTCTGCGACAGCAATGCGTCCACAAAGTTCAGCGCTGTCACCCGGAAGCTCAACCGCCGTGATTTCGAGGACTATATCATGATTCCCTACGCAAACGACGGACACGACCACTACCGCAGGGAATACAACGCCATGCTGCTGGAAAAAGCGTCTCACGCCAGTGGGATGATCCGGGATCTGTATATCACCGTGACAATCACTCGCAAAAGCTATAAGGATGCCGAGAGTTATTTTGTCCGTGCCGGAGCGGAGTTTACACTGGCGCTCTCCCGTCTTGGCTCCCGCTGCACAGAACTGAACATGATGGACCGCCTGCGTGTCCTGCACGGCTTTTATCGCCACGGTGAGGAGGCGGACTTCCACTTTGACCCGGCGCTGTCCATGAAGCTGGGCCACAGCTTTCAGGACTATATCTGCCCGGACAGCTTTGAATTTGACCGGGACCACTTCCGCATGGGCGACCGCTATGGCCGGGTGCTGTTTTTGAAGGATTACGCAGCCTATCTGCGGGACGATATTCTCTCGGAGCTTTCCGGTATCGACAGGCCCATGATCCTCTCCATTGATGTGGTGCCCATTCCTATGGACAAGGCCATCCGGGACAGTGAGAGCCGTCTGCTGGGCGTGGAGCGGAACATTGTGGATTTCCTGCGGAAGCAGCAGGCCAACAACAATTTCTCCGGCACGGTTCCCTATGACATGGAAAAGCAGCGAGCGGAGATGAAGGAATTTCTGGATGACCTGACCATCCGTGACCAGCGGATGATGCTGGGGATGCTGACGCTGGTGCATACGGCGGACAGCAAGGAGCAGTTGGATGCCGACACCGATTATATTATGAATGCCGCCACCGGAAGAATGTGCCAGATGGCAACACTTCGC
>OMGX01001014.1_pt1 | contig 13657 bp, 13 predicted proteins | sample 1674381 | NCBI WGS metagenome assembly OMGX01 (sample SAMN05578582, study PRJEB25193) | human gut metagenome | biome: Human Microbiome; feature: human-associated habitat; material: feces | host: Homo sapiens | place: USA:Birmingham | reverse complement strand
AAGTTCTGCGTGGGCAAGTAAGGAGGACATGACAGATGAGTGAAAAAAGGCTGGAAAAATATTGTGATATTGTAGTGGTAGGCGCGGGACATGCAGGCTGCGAGGCTGCACTTGCAGGTGCGCGTCTTGGATTTGATACAGTAATGTTTACTGTTAGTGTAGACAGCATTGCTCTAATGCCCTGTAATCCGAATATCGGAGGGAGTTCCAAAGGGCACTTGGTAAGAGAAATTGATGCTTTGGGCGGTGAAATGGGAAAAAATGTAGATAAAACATTTATCCAGTCCAAAATGCTGAATAAATCAAAAGGACCGGCAGTCCATTCTCTGAGAGCACAGGCAGATAAGCAGGCTTACAGCAATAAAATGCGAAAAACGTTAGAAAATCAGGAAAATCTTACCATCCGTCAGGGAGAGGTTACTAAGCTTCTTGTGGAAGAGGGAAGGATTACGGGCGTACAGCTTTATTCAGGGGCTGTTTACCATTGCAGGGCGGTGATCCTGTGTACAGGAACGTATCTGAAGGCACGATGTATTTACGGTGATGTCAGTGATTATACAGGCCCTAATGGTCTGCAGGCAGCCAATTATCTGACAGATTCCCTGAAGGAACTGGGAATCGAGATTTTCCGGTTCAAAACAGGAACACCGGCCCGTATTGCAGGAAACAGTATCGATTATTCCAAAATGGAAGAACAGTTTGGCGATGAGAGAGTAGTTCCGTTTTCCTTTTCTACGGATCCGGAAACCGTGCAGATCCCTCAGAAATCCTGCTGGCTGACTTATACAAATGAAAAAACACATGAAATCATTCGCAGCAACCTGGATCGTTCTCCACTTTATTCCGGCACGATAGAGGGAACCGGCCCCAGATATTGTCCGTCCATTGAGGATAAGGTGGTCAGATTTGCAGATAAAAACCGACATCAGGTATTTATTGAGCCGGAGGGACTTTATACCAACGAAATGTATATTGGAGGAATGTCCAGTTCTCTTCCGGAGGATGTACAGGATGCCATGTACCATTCCGTTCCCGGTCTGGAACATGCAAGAATTGTAAAAAATGCTTATGCGATCGAGTATGACTGTATCAATCCCAGACAGCTTTATCCGACTCTGGAATTTAAAAATATCAAAGGACTGTTCAGCGCCGGACAGTTTAACGGCAGCTCAGGATATGAGGAGGCAGCCGCACAGGGCCTTATTGCCGGTATTAATGCGTCCATGGAACTGAAAGGCAGAGAAATGCTTGTGCTGGACCGTTCAGAGGCATATATAGGCGTTCTGATCGATGACCTGGTAACAAAAGAAAACCATGAGCCTTACCGAATGATGACAAGCCGTGCGGAATATCGTCTTCTTCTCCGGCAGGATAATGCAGATCTCCGTCTGAGGAAAAAGGGATATGAAGCAGGTCTGATCGATGAGGAAACTTATCAGAAAACCCTGGAAAAAGAAAAGGCGATCCAGGAAGAAATAAAACGTACCGAGCATACCACCATAGGAGGAACACCGGAGGTTCAGGCACTTCTGGAAGAAAAGAAAAGTACGCTTCTGAAATCAGGGACTACGGTTGCCGAGCTGATCAGAAGACCGGAGCTTACCTACGAAGATGTTGCTCCTATTGATAAAAACCGTCCGGAGCTGCCATGGGATGTGAAGCAGCAGGTGGAGATCAATCTGAAATATGAAGGCTATATTAAGCGCCAGATGAAGCAGGTAGAGCAGTTTAAAAAGCTGGAAGCAAAGAAGATACCGGAAGATCTGGATTATGAGAAGGTGGGAAGTCTGAGGATCGAAGCCAGACAAAAGCTGGAGGCATACAGACCGATCTCTATCGGACAGGCATCCAGGATATCAGGAGTTTCTCCGGCAGATATTTCTGTGCTTCTTATATATCTGGAACAGTACAGAAGAAAGGGTTGAGGAAAAGAATATGGCATACGATCTGACGATTTTGGATCAGGGCTGCCAGGAAATGGGCATCTCATTAAATGAGGAGCAGAGGCAGCAGTTTATTGTTTTTTATGAGTATCTGGTAGAAAAAAATAAAGTCATGAACCTTACCGGGATCACGGAATTTCAGGAGGTCCTTGTAAAGCACTTTCTGGACAGCCTTGCCTGTGTCAAGGCTGTGGATATGAAGAATGTAAAGCGTGTGATGGATATAGGTACAGGAGCTGGATTCCCCGGAGTTCCCCTGAAGATAGCCTTCCCGCATCTGGAAGCCTGCCTTTTGGATTCCCTGAAAAAAAGAGTGAATTTCCTGGAGGAGACCTTTGCACTTCTGAAGCTGACAGATATTACGGCTATTCACGGACGAGCAGAGGAATTTGCCAAAAATAAGGCCTACAGAGAAAGCTTTGATCTGTGCGTATCACGAGCCGTCTCCAATCTTGCAACACTTTCTGAATATTGTCTTCCTTATGTGAAACCGGGCGGAAGCTTTATTTCTTATAAATCCGGTACGGTGCAGGAGGAAGTGGAGCAGGCGGAAAAGGCAGTAAAGATCCTTGGCGGAAAAATCAGAGATGTAGTTTATTTCCAGCTTCCGGATTCTGAAATACAGAGATCTCTGGTGGTGATCGAAAAGATAAAGGCAACACCGGGCAAATATCCCAGGAAGGCAGGTACACCGCTGAAGGAACCTTTGATTTAGTTTCACAAAATCCTCACATAATACCCCTACTTTTATCACATTTTTTTCATAAAATATTCATGAAGCAGACAGATGATGATCTGTTTTATAAGAAGATGTTTCCGGACTCCCCCTATCTCTGTTTCGTCTGGAAACATCTTCTCTTATCAGTGATAAAAGGAGGAGAAATTCAGTGATTGAAGTCAAAAATCTGGTCAAAAAGTATGGCGATCATACAGCAGTTGACCACCTTTCTTTTCAAATAGAGAAAGGGAAAATTTATGGATTTCTGGGGCCGAATGGTGCAGGGAAATCTACTACAATGAATATGATTACCGGCTATATTGCCTCTACAGAAGGCACCGTATCCATAGATGGATATGATATTCTGGAAGAGCCGGAAAAGGCAAAAAAATGCATCGGATATCTTCCGGAGCAGCCGCCTCTCTATTTCGATATGACCGTTCTGGAATATATGAAATTCGCAGCGGATCTGAAAAAAATCCCAAAAGATAAAAAGAAAGCCATGATAGAAGAAGTCATGGATATGGTAAAAATAACAGATATGAAGAATCGTCTGATCAAGAATCTTTCTAAGGGCTATCGCCAGAGAGTTGGTCTTGCTCAGGCTATTTTAGGCTATCCGGAAGTGATCATTCTGGATGAACCTACCGTTGGTCTGGACCCTAAACAGATCATTGAAATACGTGATCTGATCAAAAGTCTGAAGCAAAAACATACGGTAATATTAAGCTCACATATTCTGTCGGAAGTCAGTGCTGTCTGTGATTATGTACTGATCATTTCTCATGGAAAACTGGTTGCCAGTGACACTCCGGATAACCTGAGCAGGCTGGCAGCAGGAGCGAATAATATTAATCTTCTTGTTAAAGGAGAAAAGGATATTATTCGTCAGAATCTATTGGGAATACATGGAGTAAAAGATATTATAATAGATAAAAAAACAGGAACAGAGGGGTGGAATATTACAGTTTCTACGGAAGAAAACATAGATATCCGGGAAGATATTTTTTATAAAATGGCAGAAAATCACTGCCCGATCCTTGAGATGCAGTCAAGAAAAGTTTCTCTGGAAGAGATATTCCTGGAACTGACAGAGGAGGATCCGACTACTTCTGGAGAAAAGAATGCAGAACTGGAAAAAGAAGATCTGCAGGAACCAACAGAAAATGAAGAGGGGGAGAATTATGACAGCAGTTTATAAAAGAGAGCTGAGAAGCTATCTTACATCTATGACAGGTTATTTGTTTATCTTTTTTATCCTGCTGCTGACAGGAATTTATTTTTCCGCATATCAGCTGGATATCGCCTATCCGAAGTTTGAATATACTTTAAGCGCAATGACCTTTGTTTTTCTCATCTGCGTGCCGATCCTGACAATGAGAACTCTTGCAGAAGAGAGAAAACAGAAGACAGATCAGCTGCTTTTGACATCTCCTGTATCTGTAGGAAAAATCATTATGGGCAAATATCTTGCGTTGGTAACCGTATTTGCTGTGCCCATGGCTATCATCTGTTTCTACCCTCTTGTTATGTCAAAATTCGGTGATATTTCCTTTGGAACTGCCTATACGGCAGTATTGGGATTTTTCCTTCTTGGCTGTGCGAATCTTGCCATAGGCGTGTTTATTTCCTCCTTGACAGAAAGCCAGGTTATTGCGGCAGTACTGACATTTGTTCTTTTGTTTGCTTTCTTTATGATGAATGGCATTTCTTCATTTTTCTCAGAAGGATCTCTGTCAACCTGCATTACTTTCGGGCTTCTGATTCTGGCTGTATCCATTATTATTTACAGCATGATAAAGAACTTTATGATCTCAGCTCTGGTCTGTGTGATCGGAGAAATTGCCCTTGCTGCAGTGTATATGATCAACAGCAGTTTCTTTGCAGGAGGTATACAGAAAGTGCTTCAGATATTCAATTTAAGCGGTCATTTTGACAATTTTGCCAATGGAATTTTTGACATAAACGGCATAGTATATTATCTTTCTGTGATTGCAGTCTGCGTGTTTTTAACGGTGCAGTCAATTGTAAAAAGACGCTGGAATTAGGGAGGTGAAAAAGGTGAAATTTAGAGAAAAAATTAAAAAAGATCCATCAGAAAAGAAAGAAAAAAAGACTTCTTTTAAAGAAAAAATAAAGGGAAGTTTTAACAAAAAATATATAAAAAACGGTTCTTACAGTATGGTAATAAGCGCTGTTTTTATCGCAGCGGTCGTAGTCATAAATATGATTGTAGGTGCCGTTCCGTCAAAATATTCAGAGATTGATATCAGCGATCAGAAGATATTCAGTATTGGAGATCAGACAGAAAAATTCCTGAAAAAACTGGATAAAGATGTGACTATTTATCAGGTGGCAGCCAGCGGATCTGAGGATGAAACAATCAAAAAACTTTTGCAGAAATATGAGGATGCCTCTGATCATATCACAGTAAAACAGAAGGATCCGGTAGTAAATCCGAAGTTCACTTCTGAGTATACAGATGAGCAGCTGACTGCAAACAGTCTTGTTGTAGAATGCGGAGAAAGAAGTAAAATTGTCGATTATAATGATATCTATGAGACCTCTGTAGATTACAATACTTACAGCTATAATACCACAGGATTTGATGGTGAAGGACAGATCACAGGAGCAATTTCTTATGTAACTTCAGAGGATCTTCCGATTCTTTATACGCTGGACGGACACGGAGAAAAAGAACTGGATTCTGTAATCCGTGAGGATATAGAAAAAGCAAATATGGAAATCAAAACGCTGAATCTTCTCACCGAGGAAAGTGTTCCGGAGGATGCGGCATGTCTGATGATCAATTCTCCTGCCAGCGATATTTCCATAGAGGAAAAGGATGCGATCCTTTCTTATCTGGAAAATGGCGGAAAGGCAATGATCTTCTCTGATTATACAGAGGAATCAATGGATAATTTTGACGCTGTTCTGGAAAATTACGGGGTGAAACGTGCAGAAGGAATTGTAATAGAAAAAGATGCACAGCACTATGCAATGCAGACTCCGTATTATCTGGTTCCTACTGTAAACAATGCAGAGCCGGTAACATCCTTTTTCTCAAGCGGATACTTTGTCCTTGCTCCTTATGCACAGGGAATCCAAAAAACAGACAGTGTAAGGGATACGGTAACCATTGAAAGCCTTCTGACTACCTCAGACAGCGCTTATTCAAAAGTAAATGTAAAAGGTGAAAGTCTGGAAAAAGCAGATGAAGATATTGAAGGACCGTTTGACATCGGTGTCAGTATTACAGAAACACTGGATGATGAGAAAGAGACCCAGATTATTTATTATTCCACAGCAAACCTTATGGACAGCCAGATCAACCAGGCAGTTGCAGGAGGAAATGAACAGATGATCATGGAATCACTGAACTGGATGTGCAGCTCGGAAGGAAAAGAGACGATTTCCATTCCGTCAAAGAGCCTTGAGATTTCCCGGCTGACACTGACTGCTTATGATGTCAGCTTCTGGAAAATCTGTGTTATGGGACTGATCCCTGGATTTTTCCTGATTGCAGGGTTCTGTATCTGGCTGAAAAGGAGAAAAGCATAATGAAAAGTAAAACAGTAAAACTGATTTCCGGCGTGGCAGTTCTGGCAGTACTTTCCTGTGCTTATCTGGGAGTTGTCTCTTATGTGGATTCCCGGGAAAAAAAGGAAGCAGAAGCACAAGATGCAAGCGTAAGTCTGGTAGATGTGGAGCCGGAGGAGCTTACGTCTGTATCCTTTGTTTCCGAAGACGGAGAACAGGAGGATTTTGAGAAAAAAGAAGACACCTGGATCAAAAAAGGAGAAGAGGATTTCCCGGTCAGCCAGGACACCATAGACGGAGCTGTAAACAGCCTGGCTGCCCTGGAGGCAGACCGGGAGCTGACAGAACCGGAAGACCTCAGCGAATATGACCTGGATAAACCGCAGAATAAAATTGTTCTTACAGCACAGGACGGCAGCGAAAACGTTCTTCTGGTAGGATTGAAAAACGAAGCTTCCGGCCAGTATTATGTAAAAAAGCCGGATAAGGATAATGTATATCTGGTATCAGAAACGGCATTAACTCCTTTTATGGGAACCGCTTATTCATTTGCAGAAGCAGGAGCCTTTCCGACAGTAACTGCAGCTTCCATAAAAGAAGTTCAGGTTGATAAAGAAAATGGATATACACTTTCTCAGGATAAAGACAGTCTGTACTGGTATGTGTCTGACGGAAAATCCTCAGAGCAGGCAGATACCTCCAAAGCCGGTGCAGTAACCTCCGCTGTTGGCTCTCTGACTTATGGAGAGTTTGTGGACTATCACTGCACAGATCCGGCCAAATACGGCTTTGACACACCTTATGCCATAATTTCTGCTGATTACATGGCAGAAACGGATACAGAGGCAAATACGGACGTCTCAGAGGCATCTGAGCAGGACGGGAGCAGTGCGGAAGAACAGGAAGAAGCAGAAGAAACCGCAGATACGTCGGAAAAGGAAGATACACAGACAGAAAAGACACTGGAAATCTGTGTAGGGGACGAGATCGACGGAAGCCGTTATGTGAAGGTTAATGACAGTAATGAGGTTTATACGATTCCGGAAGAATCCCTGACAGAGATTCTGGATAAAGTTCCTTCTGATTTTTACAGCCTTACTGTAAATTATCTGACGGTAAACAATCTGGACAGTCTGGAAATCCGTCAGGGAAAAGAAAGCCATAGGGTGAAGGTGGTAAGGACAGAAGAAAAGAATTCTGAGGATACGAAGGAAGACGCTGACGAGGATGAAAGTTCAGATTCTACAGAGAAGGAAGCTGCTTCAGAAGAGATGACAGTAACATATACCCTGGATGGAAAAGATGCGGACGAGAGTCTCTTTACAACTTTTTATAACAAGCTGATCAATATGGCAGGAGAGAAGCGTCTGACTGAGACATATACACCGGAGGGAGAGGCGGCTTTTGTCTTTGGTTTTACCGATACGGAAGGTAAAAAAACCACTGTAAGCTACTACGAATATGATTCCAGCTTTTATGCAGCTGTTGCAGGAGATAAGGTATATCTGGTAAATAAAATGAATGTGAAGGATCTGACAGAAGCCTGTGAAGCTCTGCTAAAAGAGGAAAATCAGAGTTCCGGAAAAAACAGCGCAGAAGAAACTGCCAGTGAAGATCCGACAGCTGCAGAAGAGACAGAGTAATTTTCGGATATTGATAAAGAACCTCTGTTTCTGAAAGGGGACAGTAAAAAATACGGAAAGCTGAAAATATTCCAGCTTTCCGTATTTTTATACCTTTAAAGAAAGATCCCGGCCTGCTCCAGGAATTTTTCCGGATCCTCCACATGGGGAAGATGTTTTGTATGAGGGATCATAACAGCCTCAATGGAAGGATTTGCTTCCTGATATGCCGCTATTACCTCATCCCCGTTGTTTTCCGCCTCTCCTTCGATAATAAAGATACTGTTATCAATATTTTTCAGCGCCGGAAGGATGTTGATGTTCATAAATCGGGATGCCTTGCTGGCATAAGCTGCCTTGGCCTGGGCTCCGCCTTTATGAGCGGCTTCGTAGTATGCGTCAAGCATATTCTGATCCGGATGGAAGGGATCGAAAAACATATTTTCAATAAAAAGATTGTTGATGTTTTCTCTTGATACGATCATGTGATAGACCAGAGTTCCAAACACCGGGACTTCAAGGAAATATTTCAGAAGCTTGTCTTTTTTGCCCGGCATCTGGGTCAGATTGCCAGGAGCCGGCGGGTTGACCAGCATGATCCGGTTAAACAGGCTGCCTTCATTACGGCATGCCATAACAGCAAAAGAGCCGGAAAATCCACTTGCGATCACATCAGTTTTTTCTCCGATGACATTTTTGATAAAATCGCAGATTACCTGAACATAAACAAAGTTTGTATAAGTCATTCCCGGTTTTTCGGAACGGCCGCAGCCAAGGAGATCAATGGTATATACGGTGTGTTCCATTGCCAGCTCTTCTTCTACGTTGGTCCATTCATAACCGGAGCCTCCCGGCAGCATGTCGTGGATAAGAAGAACAGGGCTTCCACTGCCTTTTTTTGTGTAAAAAATCTCTCCAAAACGCCATTTATAGTAATTTCGTCTGTTGGAATCCAGCATTTCTTTCAGAGATGCAGATGCGGCAATGATCTTGTTTCCGATATGGATGATGGCTGTCGCAGAGGCGAACAGCACCGCAAAAGTGGCAAAACGATTCTTGTTTTTTTTCATGTCTGACCTCCTTTTCACATGTTCTGACTGTCCTTATTATACGTCAAAAATCACGAATTTACAATGCTATAAAAGAGAAAGAAGAGCCTCGACCTCCTGTTTGGAAGTAGCCCAGCTTGTAGCAAAACGAATCACTGTATGGGCAGCATCTGCCTTTTCCCAGAAGCTGAATACGACTTTTTCTTTCAGCTTTTCAAGCAGCGTATCCTCCATGACCAGAAAAAGCTGATTGGTAGGAGAATCATTATAAAAGGTATACCCTTTTGCCTTCAGTCCTTCTCTGAGAAGAGAAGCAGTTTCTATGGCATTTTTCCCGGTTTCTTTATAAAGATCTCCGGTAAACAGGGTATCGAACTGTACGCCGCAAAGACGGCCTTTGGCAAGAAGTGCGCCATGCTGCTTGATCAGAGTGAGAAAATGTGCCGGTGCATTTTTGTGGGTAAAGACAACGGCTTCGCCGCACAGCGCTCCGGCCTTTGTGCCTCCGATATAAAAGATATCACAAAGTTCTGCAATATCCGTAAGCGTCAGTTCATTTTCCGGACAGGCAAGGGCTGTGATCAGCCGTGCGCCGTCCATATAGAGCGGAAGATTGCTGCTTTTGCAGACCTGTGCAATGGCTTCCAGTTCTTTTTTTGTATAAAGAGTTCCATATTCGGTAGGATGGGAGATATATACCATACCTGGGAAAACCATGTGCTCATAACTTTCGTCTCCATAGAACGTATCGATCAGATCTTTCAGATCTTCGGCAGTGATCTTGCCGTCTTTCTGAGGAAGGGTCAGGACCTTGTGGCCGGTAAATTCAATGGCGCCGGCTTCATGAGCGCTGACATGGCCTGTGGAAGCTGCGATTACTCCTTCATAGCTTTTCAGAACAGAATCGATGACTGTCTGGTTTGTCTGTGTACCGCCAGCAAGAAAATAAACATCGGCTTCCGGACAGCCGCAGAGCTCCCGGATCTTTTCTTTTGCGGAAAGTGTGTAGGTGTCAAATCCATAACCGGATAAATGCTCCATATTAGTGTCCATAAGGCGCTGGAGGAGCTTTGGATGAGCGCCTTCAGAATAGTCATTTTCAAAATATAACATAGATAAATTCCTCTTTTCTTTTTGTGGTAAAATCAGATTGCCGCAGGAAGTCTGATATAAAATTTTTAATTTTATACGAAACAGTTTATCACGAATTGAAAAGAGGTACAATACAGGCGTTTGCTAAAAATACGATTCAGAGACAAAGTGTATTTAATGAGGACACTTGGGATAGTAAGTGGAACTGATTAGGGAATCATTGATACAACGCCCGCATTTCGTACAGCATTTTTTACTGTGCTTTTCCATAGTACAGCTGCTATTTGTATTTTTATGATGTTTATAATAAATTCCATTCTGATACGTATGTCTACAGGAAGTATATAAATTTGAGGTGGGAAAATCAAAAATAATTTTTCCGCTGTCAGTAATAAAATACTCATCAGAAATATCGAAATAAGTTTTTTCCGGAGCAGCTTCAAATGGTTCGTAGACCTGACCGTCGGGAACAAAAACCAATTCTGTTGTATCAGAGCTATACGGTTCAGAATCTGAGCAGATGTTAATATATGGCATTTGATATGCCATTACAGGAGTTACAGATATAAAGATACTAGCAAGAATAAGAGTAAAAGCAGGAAGAGAAAAACCAGTGGAGGATTTTTTGATCATTTTCAGGCGTTCCTTTGTAAAATAATAATTGAAATACTGAACAGGTGAAAAATGTGCACAGTAAGGCAATGAAGATTTTGTAGTGTTTGGAACATTTAACAGAAGATAAGCGTATTCCTTTTTTTCAGTATTTGTTGCATGTTTCAGAACCTTCTGATCACATAACAGTTCCAGAGTATTAGATAAACTTAAATAAAAGAGAAAGCATAACGGGCAGTACCAGTGCAGGATAAATATCAAAAATCCCCATGTTTTTATAAAATTATGAAGATAATGAATATGTCCTAGTTCGTGTTCGATCATAATGTTCATCCCCTGTACCTGATACTCTGGAATAAAAATTACAGGGTGAAAGTATCCCATAACAAATGGAGAGTGATCTACAGAAAAAGTCCTTACACGTATTTCCTTTTTTAGATTTAGCATATTTCTTTCGTCAGGCGGCAGTGTCCGGGATATCTGAAACCAGGCTTGCCTATATCTATAAAAGTGCAGGATGCTTTTTACAAGGGTATAAAAAAGAATAATTCCCCAGATAAATGCAAATGTTAAAAAGAAATGAGAGTATCTGGGAATATGGAAAACACCGTCTTTGGTAAGGGTTATAATTTTATTTTGCGGAATATGTACAATTTTATGGGAAAAAGTAATTAAATAGTCCGCAGTAAAAGGGTATAGCAGGTCTTTTCTGGCAGGTGTATAATGTCTCCAAAGTATGGGAACAGGGACTATGTAAAAAATACCTGATACAGCCAGAGTAAACATTCTCAGACCTGGTGAAAATTTTTGCTGAAATATTTTGCATAGAAGTATATAAGAAATGTACATTATGGAACCCATTAAGCACATAAAAAATAATAAATTATTCATCAAAAAAGTCCTTCAATTCCTGAATCTGTGATTTTTTCAGTTTTCCATTTCCTGTTAAAGCAGACAGAAAAGAGTTAAGAGATCCGCTGAAATGATCATTTAAAAGCTTCTCTGTCCATTGCTGCTCGTATCCGGTTTCGTCAGAAACAGGGGAATATAAAAGCTTATGCCCTTCCTTGCGGGTTTTCAGCGCACCTTTTTTTACCAGTCGTGTAAGATAGGTTTTTGCTGTTCCGATTGTAGGCTGAAATCCGTGTTTTTGCAGATATTCGGTGATTTCGCCTAAAGTCATTTCTGAGGAAACTCCCCATAGAATTTTCATAATAAATAATTCCTGATTAGAAAGATCATATTTAGCTGGCATAATAAAAATTCCTTATAATTATTCAATATATGTATGATAGAAAAACAGTGCATCATTACGCTATAATGCTTTTTTGTTGACCATTAAAATAGGTAAAGATACAGTGAAGAATCTATAACTGTTTTCATAATATCACATAAAATTTTTTTAATCAAGTATTGAAAATAAATTTTTTTGTGATAGTATCAGCATTAAGATACATGCATGAATCTAAACAGCAAGAAAGGAGAAGAACATGAAAAAAAGTAATTATCAGTTAATGTGCTTAGTTGCTACAGGCATTTTAATTGGGGGAAATGTACCTGCAGCATCAATGGTAAGAACCGAGGCAGCGGTTATGTCTCAGAAAGATTTTTCAGAAGAGACAGTAAGCGGCATTCCGGTTAAGAAAGCTAATAAAGAACAGTATTCTGCTACTTACCTGAACATCAGGGAGGACGCAACTACAGACAGCGATGTGGTGAAAGTTCTGCATACAGGAGAAAAGGCACATGTAATAGGTATCTGTGAAAATGATTGGGCACGTGTGGAGTACGGTAACAAAGAAACAGGCTATGTTGACAGAGAATATCTTGTTAATGAAGACCGTATTGAAAAAACACCGTCGGGTGTGGTTGTGGTGAAAGCTACACAGCATTTATATACCCGGGGCGGGGTAAAAATATATTCAGACTGTAAAGAAAATTCAGAGCTTCTTGGTACTCTTGATGACGGCGAAGAAGTGGAAGCGACAGGAATCTGTGCAAATGACTGGATACGTATTAAATATAAAAAGTCCATGGGCTATGTGGACGGCGATTATTTAATGCTTCCGGATACAGAGGAAGAAACATCTGACACAGAAGTATCTGACACAGAGGATAATTCAAGGAATATCTATGATAGTTTTTACAGTCAAAATGACACTGATAATGTTCAGTCGTACTCGCCATTTGGATATCATGAAGACGGAACCCCTATAACATATGAAGAATATTGTGAAACGGATGGTGCAGAACCTCGGGAGAATGCAACGCGAGCTTATATAGAATGGCTTGAAGCTAATGGAGTCGATTATGATCCAGAAGCTATATATGGACGTCACGAAGACGGTACTCCTGTAACTTATGATGAGTTTTACAGCCAGAATGGTCCTTCAGACGATTGGGACGGGGAATATGAACAGCAATCAGAAGAAAATGGCGATAAAGATAATTCTGACAGTCCGTCAGAAAATGAAATAAGTAATAATACAGATTAAACAGGCAGATATTTGTTTTTTGTAAGCCTTTTCTGGCAGAACAGATATCTGCCGGAAAAGGAGAACGTTATGGATACAAAAAAAATTACAGAAAATGAAATGAATAATGAGAAATGTATTTTAGAAAAAGAGCCAGCTATTTTTATGGCAAAGGCATTTACAACAGCTGCTCAGAAAAGAACAGCTGTTGTAAATGTAGTTAAGAGTCGAGAAATGAAAAACCAGTATACTAATGGAGACAGAAGAACCGATGTGGCACATGGATGGAGCGATTGTTCCAGTCTGGTTTGGTGGGCATATAAACAGATTGGTATGGATATCGGTAATTATACAGGCGATCAGATTGAGAAGGGAACATGGGTAACGAAAGGCGGTAAATATTGATTTCTCTCGGATATAGTTGTGGTTCTACAGGTGTGGACGGATTCTTTGGAGATGGAACATTGATTGCTGTAAAGAAATTTCAGCAGGCAAAGGGATTAAATACAGATGGCGCGTATGGACATGATACAAGAATTAAATTATTTGCAAATTATAAAGTTAAATAAATATTAATTGAATGAAATATAGGACTGATGATTTCATA
>OMGX01001007.1_pt1 | contig 13725 bp, 17 predicted proteins | sample 1674381 | NCBI WGS metagenome assembly OMGX01 (sample SAMN05578582, study PRJEB25193) | human gut metagenome | biome: Human Microbiome; feature: human-associated habitat; material: feces | host: Homo sapiens | place: USA:Birmingham | reverse complement strand
CCTGCAGCTTTTTAGCTAAACAACTCTTTCGTGGTTAAGCAATCAGAGGTGCGTTATAATGAGAACAGGTTTTAGTGATGACGAAAAGGCGAAAATTGGTGCTTATATTCGCAAACTGCGTGAAGAGCATCACATCTCTCAGAGCGAGTTAGCTGAAAAGCTGCAGGTGGATAGAGCAGCCGTTTGCCAGTGGGAAAATGGAAAAACGACACCTAAGCCCCTCCGCCTGAGACAAATGGCAGAGTTATTTGATACAAATGTGGACTCTTTGCTTGACCCTCCCCAGGAACGGCCTATTTCACCATTACTTGAAAACCTAACGTCAGCACTTGAGATGTTCGCATCACGAACAGCAGAAATTACACGCATTCAAAGAAGGAAGGAGGATACGCTTGACCTCGGAAATTCAAAAAGCAACGATGAATAACCAATTTCTTTTGGGGGACCTGTCTCATCCAAGTACATCCTGGGCGATTCTCTTTGGAATAGGTATAGTTGCTGTATGCTTTACTATCCACGAAGCCCTCGAACACAGGTACACAGTTGATATTGATTGGAAAAACCGACACTTTAGGTTTACCAATGAAAATGCTGTGGCCTGAAAATTAAATAAACAGCAGCCCTCTGCTGTCATAAACCGACTCGCTGGTGTCGTTGCCACATCGGATGGCCCGATCAAGGGCCATGATGGTGGCAACGGCGCCATCGATTTTTTCTGTGGACTTTTCCTTGTCCGGCTTGATGTTCCCCGCCGGGTCGGTGCGGATGTAGATGTTGTCCATCATCCAGCGCAGGACGGGGTGACCGCCATGGGCGATGCGCTCCTCCAGCACCAGCTTCATCAGCTCCTTGGTGGGCGGCGACATATCCTTAAAGCCCTGTCCGAAGGGAACCACCGTAAAGCCCATGCCCTCCAGATTCTGCACCATCTGCACGGCGCCCCACCGGTCAAAGGCGATCTCCCGGATGTTGAACCGCTCTCCCAACCGCTCAATGAACTTTTCGATGTAGCCGTAGTGAACCACATTTCCCTCGGTGGTCTGGAGGTAGCCCTGCCGCTCCCAGACGTCATAAGGCACATGGTCGCGGCGGACGCGCAGGTCGATGTTGTCTTCCGGTATCCAGAAGTAAGGCAGTACGGTGTATTTGTCCTCCTCATCCAGCGGCGGAAAGACCAGTACAAAGGCGGTAATATCCGTGGTGCTGGACAGATCCAGACCGCCGTAACAGACCCGACCTTCCAGATCGTCCTCCGAGGTGGCGAAGGCGCAGCGATCCCATTTCTCCATGGGCATCCAGCGCACCGCCTGTTTGACCCACTGGTTCAGCCGGAGCTGGCGGAAGCTGTTTTCCTCGGCGGGGTTCTGCTTGGCGGACTCACAGGCCGCTTTGACCTTGTCGATGCCCACCGTGATGCCGAGAGAGGGATTGGCCTTCTTCCACACCTTGGGGTCTGTCCAGTCATCCTCCTCATCGGCGCCATAGATGACCGGGTAAAAGGTTGGGTCAATCTTCCGGCCTTCCAGGATGTCCTTGGCCTTTTGGTGTGTCTCGTAGCAGATCGAGCGGGTATCTGTTCCCGCCGTGGTGATCAGGAAGTAGAGGGGCTGCATCCGGGCATCCCCGGAGCCCTTCGTCATGACGTCAAAGAGCTTCCGGTTGGGCTGGGTATGTAGCTCGTCAAAAACCACGCCGTGGATGTTGAAGCCGTGCTTGGAGTAGGCCTCCGCCGAGAGCACTTGGTAGAAGCTGTTGGTGGGATGGTAGACGATGCGCTTCTGAGAAGCGAGGATCTTGACCCGCTTGGAGAGCGCCGGACACATCTTCACCATATCTGCCGCCACCTCGAAAACGATAGAAGCTTGCTGACGGTCGGCGGCGCAGCCATACACCTCGGCGCGCTCCTCACCATCCCCGCAGGTGAGCAGAAGGGCCACCGCAGCGGCCAGCTCCGATTTACCCATTTTCTTGGGGATTTCGATGTAGGCGGTGTTGAACTGCCGATAGCCGTTCTCTTTGACCACGCCGAACAGGTCGCGGATAATGCGTTCCTGCCAGTCAATCAGTTCGAAGGGCTTTCCCGCCCAGGTGCCTTTGGTGTGGCAGAGACATTGGATGAAGCTGACGGCATAGTCCGCCAGGGCTTTGTCGTAGTGGGACCCCTTGGCCAGGAAGGGCGTGGGGGTGTATTTCTTGAGCTTTCTGATGTCCGTCACCTCCGTAAAATGAGCATAAAAAAACAGCCATGCGCGGCTGTAACGAGGAACAGAGCCTTCCGGCTCCATCCCTATGGGTATTATGTTGTGGTGTCTTTATTTTGCCTTGCTCATCGCCCAGGCAATGGCGTGACCGTTGTCGATGAAGGTCTCGTCCGAAATGCCGACCAGCTTGATGTCGCCTTCGCAGGTGTGATCCCCGGTGGTGAACCGATAAACGGCTCCGTAGTAGCTGCGTCCGTTGGGATCGTAGAAGTACCCGGCGGCGAGGATGTGGTCGCCAAAGGTGAGAATGGTACCCAGATTGTTCATCAGCTTCATTTCCAGGTTTTCCGGGGTGGTGGTTTCAGGCAGGCGGTAGGTTGCGGCCTTCTGAGCGGTAGTCTTCTTCATGTTCGTGTCCTCCAATTCGGTGCGTTTTCCCTTTCGGTGTGTACATATTTGCTCTAAATGCGGATAATAGCAAGTCAATTCGGAGGAATATACTACACAAACATGGCGCTTGGATATTGTGTGGTTTACAGCTTCATTCCGACCGCTGGTAGCGATGAATGACTTGGATAATGGCGTCCTGCTCAGCCGGAGCTACGCCGATGCTGTCCAGAGCTTCCCGCGTCCCACAGTCCGGGCAGATAAGGGTCTCGTTGTCAAGCCGGGAAAGCGCCGGCGGCTCGTGGTAGGCCTTGCCGCAGCGGGGGCAGACCGCCAGGCGGGTGACGTTATCTTCTTTCACTGTGCTTCATCCTTTCTCGGCTGTAGCGGTGGGCTTCCAGGAGCTTGTCAACGGGGAACCCGAAGAATCGGTACCCCTGTCCGCAGGTGCTCATATAACTGCTGGTGGGAATGCCGTAGGGCCGCTCCTCGCGCATGATGTACACGAAGGCCCTCCGGCGCCGGAGCTTGCCGGTGCGGATGCCCTTGACGTCCAGCACCAGCTCTTTTTTGTAGTAGAAGCTGGGGAAGCCCTCATAGCGGTCCAATGCCAGCTCATCCTGGTCGGTGACCTCCCAGACCGCAACGGGAACCGTACATCCCGTTTCTGGCTCAATTGTAAGGTAGGAGCCGGTCTTGCTTCCCTTGAAGAGGAGCCGGCAGTCCTTCAGTTCCGAAGTGCCGATGATTCTCGCCCCTGGGCAGCGCCAGCGCATTTGCCGGACATTGAGATTGCTTCCGTAGGCAATGTAGTAGCGTTTCATTTTCTTGACCTTCCTTTCCGGGGCGCATACCCCTTCTACCACCGAAAGCCCGCGTCAGCGGGTTCGGGGGCCTCTGGGCGGCGTCCTTCAAGCGGCGGCTCTGCCGTTGCGGAAGGCCGCGTCACCGGAAAGGCGGCGGGTCAGGATGTCCCGTGCGGTTTCAAACTCCTCGCCAATGAAGCCCAGGCGGAGGAGCCAGGTGCGCATGGCGTATTTGGGGTTTTCATTCTGCTGGGGTTTGGGGCTGGCGGTGCGCACCATCTTGGCCATCTGGCTGAGGGCCAGGCAAAGCTGGATGTAGCTCTTCAGCTGGCCGGCGTGAAGGCCGTTGCGTTTTCCGTCCGCGGGGGCATCGAATTGGAAAAGCCGGAACTCGACCGTGCCCTTGGTGAATGTGGCATGGAGGTTGAGCATATGGTAGCGGCTGTCATTGTAATGCTGGCTTCTGCCGTAGTTGGCGCCCTGGCTCCCGTACCAGATGTCGGCAAGGTCGGCCATGGTGGTGGGCTTCCTGCGGTTGAGCTGTTCCAGAAAGCGGGGGTCAACCGTGCGGCAGTACCGGCTCATGCGGTAATGGTCGAGGTTGAGGGCTTCGGCCAGCAGGCTCTCGTGGCTGGCCATGATGTTGGCCAGGTTGCGCAGGGTCTGCGGGGTGTGGCCCTTGGCGCCGATGTGGATGTGGACTCCGCAGCCCCTGGTGGAGTCGCTCTTGGCGCCCGCTCTGCGCAGCCGGCGAATCAGCTCCTGCAGGGTTTCCATGTCGGCGTAGGTCAGGATCGGGGTAACCAGCTCGCATTTTTCGCTGTCCGGGCCGGAAATGGAAACGTCCTTCTGGAATTTCCACTCGCGTCCCTGGCTGTCCCATGCGCTCCAGGTGCTGTACCCGTTGCGGTGGGCGGTGCTCTCGTAGCGTCCGGTGCCGAAGAACTCGGCGGCGACCTTTGCCGCCCGGCTGCGGTCGATGTTGTTCATCTCGACCTCGACCCCGATGGTCTGCTTCTTCATTTCCTCGATCTGGGTTCTCGTTTTCTCGTTCATGGTTCTGCCTCCTGGTTGGTGTTGTTTTCCCTTTCGGTAGTGTCATATTACCTCTGAAGGCACACTATATCCAGGACTATCTGAGCCATAAACTACACGATCTTGTGGTTTGAAAACTGTGCATCTTACAGCGTATTATACCTCGACCTTTCGGCAGACATCCTCGCCAAAGGCTACGTTCAGGCCGCTGCCGTTATCCCAGTCCACCAGGATGCTCCCAACATCGTCCACGCCCAGCACCGTACCCTTCGTCCCAACCGGAGGGGCCTGGGGATCGTCCATGCGGATAAGCTCCACGCGCGTTCCCGCAGGGTAGCGGGTTCGGAGAAGCGCCAGCGTTTCCTTACTCGGAAGCCGCATCGTCCGCCACCTCCTTTTGGGGAACCGACTTAAATGCGGAGCTGCCGGTCAGGTTTCGCAGCAGGATTTTGCGCTCCTGTTTGAACTCCGGCCCGATGAACCCCAGCCGGAGGAGGAAACAACGGAAGGCGTACTTGTCATTCCCGGTGTCCCGCTCCTTGGCAGTAATGCGCTTCTGATTTCTGGCCATCTCGCACAGGGCGCAGATGAAATGGTCATAGGCTTTGACCTCCTCCGGCGTGGGCATTCCGGCAAACCAGGGAAAGGAGACCTTTGTATCGCCGACCTCCACGGGCAGCTCGTCCACTCCCAGGGCCTTGCGGATGAGATTTCCCTTCGATGCGATGATGTCCTTTAAGTTCTGCAGCGTTGTCTCGGTGAAAAGACTGGCTGGCATGGAAATGCACAGCCCGTCCACCTCGGCGGGGGTCGGCTCCACAGGCTCGGATGCCTCGACCGCTTGCGGCTCGGCTTTGAAGCCCTGGCTGTCCAGCGTTTCGATGAGGTTTTCGATTTCCTCGCTGTCAGCCCGGTCATCGAAGGTGACGCCGCCGTTGCGGTCGATGGTGAAGTAATCCACCTGGTAGCCAAAGCTGGGTGCGCCCAGGTACTTGGCGGGGGCGCCGGTGATTTCGCTGATGGCGGTGACCAGCCGTTTTCTGTCGCTGCCGGTCAGGTTGTAACGCAGGGTCATTTCTGATTCCTCCTTGATTTTTGGTAGTCACATATTCGCTCTGCGGCCCCAAAATATCAAGTCAAATAGAGACCTGGGATTGTAGAATTATGCGGGAGATAATTGTGTACTGAACACAATGCCGGACAACACAAACCAAACGCAGGGCAGAGCCACGCCGTTGCCCCACATCTTATATTCCGCCGCGTCAGAGTGCGGGTTTCGCAGCCACTTGACAATTTGCCGCTCCGTCTTGGGCTTCACGCTGGAGTTGCAGAGCCGCCGGTGTGTCTCCCAGACCTCCGTCCAGAACGCGATATCCTCTCCAGTCGGCTCCGGGGTATCCAGGCCGGAGCACCACCAGTCCGGGAAACCCTGTAAGCGGGCGCACTCGGTGGGGGTCAGCCGCCGCACGGTATAACCGCTGTTCACGGCGGTGGGGTCTTTGTAGTCCCTTGAAAGCAGGGCCGGCGTTTTCTCCTCCTCGACCTGAACATAGCTGTTCATGGTCATGGCATAAGATTTTTCCCGCGCCACCACAGCGATTCCGCCCTGATTGCACCCTGGGTTGCCACCTCCTGTGTCGAGAGTGCGGGACGTCTGAGCCTTGTAGATCCCAGCATGGGGATTATCCGACAGCATAGCTTTGGACTGGTCGGAGCAGATGCCGAAAGGTACCGGCTCGAAGAGCGTCTGGTCATTGTTGCAGGAGAGCGTGGCGGAGCGGTCTTTCTGGATGAGCGGCCCTTTTCCGCCGCCCTCGCAGCCGGAGCGGATCTTCAGCACCAGCGGCACATTCATGCCGCCCGTCCCCATGCGGGAGGTCAGCGTCTGGATGGTACCGTCATCGGCAATCTTGATGCGGCTGTCGATGGGGTGGCTCTCCAATGCAATCGCGGCGGGTACCACTCCTGCCCGAAGGGTGGGAGCGCGCTCCTGTTCGAAGCCGATGCCCCGGCTGTCCGCCGAATGCTCGGTGCAGAAACCGGCGGCATCCAGCACACAGGGCGGGTGCCCATGGTTCTCTGCGCGGAGGGTGGCGGCGACTTCGCTGGACACATCCATGCAGGAGCCGCCCTGGTCGTTTAGGCAGACGCCTGCCGCTCCAGCGCCAACCGCAGAATCTCCGGCAACTCTTTGCCACGCGCGGAAGCCCTCCGCAGAATACCCTGACAGGCCTTCGGACTCAAATAATACTTGTCCGGCACCCCAGCCTGCAAAATCCGCGACAAGGTAGATGCGGCGTCTTCGCTGGGGAACTCCCCAGTATTGCGCGTCAAGAGTGCGGTACGCAACGCTCCATTGCTCTCCCAGGTATAGGTCGGCGTAGGGCCAGAGGTTTTTCTCAGGCATAGGCACCTGGGCGCCCGGTTCCTTGATCCCGATGACCGCTTCGAGGACGGCTTTGAAGTCTTCTCCTTTGTTGGAGCTGAACGCACCGGGGACGTTCTCCCATACGATGTATCTTGGGTATCTGCCATGGGTGGCCTCCCTCATTTCCTGAATGATGCGGATGGCCTGGTAAAAAAGGCTGGACTGTTTCCCGTCCAGACCGGCTCTCCGCCCGGCGATGCTCATGTCGGTGCAGGGGGAGCCGAAGGTGATGATGTCCACCGGCTCGATCTTCCCGCCATCCATTTGGGAGATGTCGCCGTAGTGCTTCATGAAGGGGAGCCGCTTGGTGGTCACCCGGATGGGAAACGGCTCGATCTCCGAAGCCCATACCGGGGTGATCCCGGCAAGCAACCCGCCCAAAGGAAAACCCCCGGAGCCATCAAAGAGACTGCCGAGGGTCAAGGTCGTATTCAGTTCCATGGGCGCCTCCTCAGAACAGCGGGATTTCATCCGCATCGTCCCCGGCCACCTCCTCATAGCGGTAGGTCAGCCCATCCCGCAGAAGGGACACATCATCCGCCTTGCCCACCTGCTCGATGTACCGCTTCACGATGACATCGCAGAACTTTTCGTCCAGTTCGATGGTGCGGCAGACGCGGTCAGTCTGTTCACAGGCAATGAGAGTGCTGCCGGACCCGCCGAAGGGGTCCAGCACGATGGCGTTGCTCATGGAGGAGTTCAGAATAGGATAGGCCAGAAGCGGGATGGGCTTCATGGTGGGATGATCCTTATTCTTCTTGGGCTTGTCGAACTCCCAGATGGTGGACTCTTTCCGCCCGGTATACCACTGGTGTCTGCCTTTCTTCTTCCAGCCGAAGAGGATCGGCTCGTGCTGCCACTGATAGGGTGAGCGGCCCAGCACCAGGGACTGCTTTTTCCAGATACACGTCCCGGAAAGGTAGAAGCCGGCGTCCGAGAACGCCTTTCGGAAGTTCAGTCCCTCGGTATCCGCGTGGAACACATAGATGGAGGCATCGTCCGCCATGGCTTCCGCTGTATTCTGAAACGCCGCCAGCAGGAAGTCGTAGAAGGCGGCGTTCTCCATATTGTCGTTTTTGATTTTCCCGGCGCTGCCCTCGTAGTTGACGTTATAGGGCGGGTCGGTGATGACCAGGTTGGCCTTCAGTCCGTCCATCAGCAGAGAGAAGGTCTCCGCCTTGGTGCTGTCCCCGCAGACCAGCCGGTGCCGCCCCAGCGTCCAGACATCCCCGGCCTTGGTGATGGCGGGGTTCTCCAGCTCGGCGTCTACATCGAAGTCATCCTCTTTGACCCCGTCCTTCAGACTGTCCTTAAAAAGATCATCGATCTCGGCGGGGTCGAAGCCGGTGAGGGACACATCGAAGTCGGCGCCCTGCAGGTCGGAGATGAGGAGCATCAGCTTGTCCTTGTCCCAATCGCCGGAGATTTTGTTGAGGGCGATGTTGAGAGCTTTTTCCCGATCCTCGTCCAGCTCCACCACCACGCACTCCACCTCGGTGACGCCCATGTCCATGAGCACCTTCAGCCGCTGGTGACCGCCCACCACCCGTCCGGTGGTCTTGTTCCAGATCACCGGCTCCACATAGCCGAACTGCTCCATGGAGCGTTTCAGCTTGTCATACTCCGGGTCGCCGGGCTTTAAGTCTTTGCGGGGATTGTAGTCGGCGGGGATGAGGTCGGCGGTGTGCTTGCACTCAATCAGCATACTTTTCCACCGCCTTCCGCAGTTCATCGGTCTTGTCGAGGTTTTCCCAGCTGTACTTGTATCCATTGAAGTGGCCGTAGGCGGCGGTGTCGGCGTAGATGGGAGCGCGGAGATGCAGCAGGGATATGATGGCGGCGGGACGCAGGTCGAAAACGTCCAGTACCGCCAGCCGGATCACATCCTCGTCCACCTTGGCGGTGCCAAAGGTGTCGATTTCCACAGCGGTAGGTTCCGCTTTGCCGATCGCGTAGGAAATGGAAACCTGGCATTCCTCCGCCAGCCACGCGCCCACCACATTTCGGGCAATGGCTCTGGCCATGTACGCGGCGGAGCGGTCCACCTTGGTGGGGTCTTTCCCGGAGAAGGAGCCGCCGCCATGGGCGGAAAGACCGCCATAGGTGTCCACCATCAGCTTCCTGCCGGTCAGCCCGGTATCGGCGACGGGACCGCCCTCCACAAATCTGCCGGAGGGGTTGATGAGAATCTCCACATCCTTGGGGAAACCGAAACGGTCCAGAATGGGATACAGCACCTCGGAGATAATCTCCCGGCGAAGCTCCTCCAGATTCTTGTTCGCATCATGCTGGACGGACACCACAATGTTCTTCACACCCACAGGCTTCCCGTCCTCATACACCACGGTCACCTGGGCTTTGCCATCGGGACCGATGCCACGAATGGTTCCATCCTGCATTGCTTCGTCCAGCCCTCTGCAGATGTCGTTTGCGAATACCACAGGGACTGGCAGGCGAGTCCAGGTTTCCCTGGTGGCGTAGCCGTACACGGTGCCCTGGTCGCCGGCGCCGGTGGTGGCGAACACATCCTCGCTGTCGCCATCCCGCACCTCCAGCGCGGAATCCACGCCGCCGGCGATGTCGGAACTCTGCCGGTGGACAGAGACGAACACAATGAATTTCATGGGGTTGTAGCCCACCTTACGGAGGACTTCCCGAACCACCGAGCGGATGTTGATTTTTGCCGCACAGGTGATCTCCCCGCAGACAAAGATTTTCCCCTTGGTGGCCATAACCTCGCAGGCGCAGCGGGAATAGCGGTCGTGCCGCAGACACTCGTCCAGAATGCTGTCGGCGATCAGGTCGCACAGCTTATCCGGGTGACCGCGCCGGACGCTTTCAGCCGTTTTATATTTGGTCATACTCATTTTCCTTTCCGAGCGGACAGCAGCCGCTCCATCACATCGTCCTGGGGCGTGGCCCCGCCGTACTCGCTGGAACAGTTCTCCTTGACGATCTGGTAGATCTCCATCCACAGGCGGTTGGTCTGGGACATGAAGTTCTGACTCATCGCCACATAGGGGCTTTGAATGGCGTTCCCCGTGGTGGGGTGCTTGGCGAGGAAGCCGTACTCGGTGATGGCCTCCTCGCACTGTATCCAGCGGGCCACGCTCATGGCGTATCGCTCCAAAAGCTGCGGGGAAACGAGAGCGGCGCAGCCCCGCTCCGCCAGCCAGGTCCAGGTCTTCTCAAAGACCTCGGCGGCGACCAGCGTCTTGCCATCCTTCTGGGTGGCGGACAGCATGGCTGACGGTTTCGGCATGGGCTGACCTTCTAAATCGGCTGTGTCCTGAAAGTCGATGACAGTCAGCTTCCTTCTGCCTGGATTTCCCTCGGCGATCTTGTCGGCGAGGGGCTTTCTCTTTGCGCCGGCACCAGCACGGGCGCCGCCGCGGTTGGTACCGTCTTTGGCCACAGACTTCCTCCTTTCTCGGCCTGGGGTATATACCCCCTTTGAAACCGCGATTTTGTGCGCGAGACCCCCGGCCCGTTGCACGGCCCACAGGCTGTAGAGATTTTTATCCCCCTACCGGGTCAGTGCTTGTGCCAGCGGTCCCCGCACTGGGCGTGGATTCTGGCGTGGCAGGATTTACAGAGGGCAACGAGGTTGTCCCGTGCGTGTGTGCCGCCCTCAGAGAGAGGTACCTTGTGATGCACCTCTTCGGCGGGGGTCAGCCTGCCATCCCGCTGGCACAGCTCACACAGCGGATGCTCCTGGATGTACCGGTCGCGGATGCGCTTCCAGGCGCGGCCATACCTGCGGCGTACAGCCGGGTCACGGTCGTACTTCTCGTAGCGTTTGGCTTCCGCTTTGGCGTGCTCCTCGCAGAACCTGCCATCCGTCAGCTTGGGGCATCCGGGGTACGAACAGGGGCGCTTGGGTTTTGTTGGCACCGTTCCACCTCCCTTCGGGCATAAGAAAAGCCACCGCAGGGGTGGCCCTACGATGGCTTCGCTTGATTCTCTTGGCAATTTTAATGATACACTACGGAGCTACTCTCATTCAATACATCGAACTCTCATGTTTCCTGGGGAACGGGAAATTCCCGCAGCGCCCAGTCATGCAGGCGGTAGATGTGCTGGATGGAGTAGCCCATATCCACGGCGATCTTCTCCCATGGCATGAAGCACAGGTACCGCTTCTCCAACAGGAGCTGATACTCGGTGTTGGGGATGGACTTCACCCGGCGGGTGATCTCCCGCTTCAGATCCACCAGCTCATCGATGTCGTGGTTGATTTCATTCTGCAGGTCGATGATCTTGACCACCGCTTCCGCCATGCGGGACTCAGACCGGTTGGGATTGCGAGGCATCCCCGTCAGGGTGGCGGTGGCGTGGGTGGCTAAATCGTTCAGAGCCGAAACCTGCTGGATTTTGGCGTTGATCCGGGCATCCAGCAGCCGGGCTTGGGATAAATATTCTTTCGCTGTCATTTTCGCACCTCCAGATCCGCTTTGACTGCGTCGATCAGAGCCGACTGCGCCCGTTCCTTCTTTTGAAGGGCGGACATGATCCGCTCGTCAATGGTGTTCTTCGTGATAATGTGGTGGATGACCACAGTTGTGTCTTTCTGCCCCTGCCGCCAGAGCCGGGCGTTGGTCTGCTGGTAAAGCTCCAGCGACCAGGACAGCCCGAACCAGACAAGGGTGGAACCGCCGGACTGCAGGTTCAGCCCATGGCCGGCGGACGCCGGGTGGATGACCGCCACCGGGATCTTGCCCTGGTTCCAATCGGCGATGTCCCGGCTGGTCTTGATCTCCCGAACGGTGAACCGCTCCCGGATGCGCTCCAGGTCGTGCTTGAACCAGTAGGCCACCAGGACGGGCTTGCCGTTGGCGGCTTCGATGAGATCCTCCAGTGCGTCCAGCTTGCGGTCGTGCAGGCGAAGCACCCGTTTGTCCTCCCCATACACCGCGCCGTTTGCCATCTGGGAGAGCTTGTTTGCCAGAGCCGCCGCGCTCCCGGCGTCCACTTCTTCACCGTTCAGGGAGAGCACCAGCTCCGCCCTCATGGTGTCGTAGGCTTGCCATTCCTTTTCGGAGAGGTCGACCTTGACCTCGTTGACCACGCATTCCGGCATATCCAAATAGTCGCCGGCCCGCATGGAGATGGTGATGTCGGAAATCTTCTCATAGATGGCGTCCTCGGCTCCCGGCAGGGGCTTGTAGGAGAACACCACCTGAGCGTTTCGCTTGTCCGGCTGGAAGTAGGCGCTGCGGTACCGGGTGATGAACCGGCCCAGGCGTCTGCCCATGTCCAGCACCCGGAACTCCGCCCATAAATCCATGAGTCCGTTTGAGGAGGGCGTGCCGGTCAGGCCCACGATGCGCTTGACGCCGGGCCGCACCTTCAGCAGAGCGCGGAACCGCTTGGCCTGGTAGCTTTTGAAGGAGGACAGCTCATCGATGACCACCATGTCGTAGTCGAAGGGCAGACCGCTGTCCTCCACCAGCCATTGGACGTTCTCCCGGTTGATGATGTACACGCTGGCCCTCTGCAGGAGCGCCGCCTTGCGCTGGGCTTCGCTGCCGACTGCGACCGAGTAAGTAAGCCACCGCAGGTGGTCCCACTTCTCGATCTCACCGGGCCAGGTGTCCGCGGCCACGCGGAGCGGGGCGATGACCAGCACCTTGCGAACCAGGAAGCTGTCCAGGCAGAGGTCGAAGATGGCGGTCAGGGTGATGACGCTCTTGCCAAGGCCCATGTCCAGGAAGACCGCCGAAACGGGATGCTCCAGGATGAAGTCCGTGGCGTAGGTCTGGTATTTATGAGGACTGTATTTCATCGAGTATCCCTCCAATCTGCTCCGTGCTGTCGATGCGGTACACTGGAAAGCCCAGGGCTTCCAACTGCTGCTTCCGCCTTATCTGCAAAGGCCGGAGCGCCTTGCCGGGCGCTTTTAGCTCAATGAAGGCGATTTTCCCCTTGGGGAGGAGCACCAGGCGGTCTGGCACTCCATCAAATCCAGGGCTTATAAACTTGGGCGCGAGACCGCCCATGATTCGGACGGCCTTCACCAGCTTGGCTTCAATGGCTTTCTCCCGCATATTGGCCTCCTGTGTTCCGGGAACCGAAAAATCCCCTTATGCGCGTATATGCGTGTTTCGCGTGCTGATGACCTCTATTTCTTACATCTTTCGATATATAAGAAATGTTGGGAACACAGGAACAAGGAAGCTGGTTTTCCTTGCCGCTTATAGGGCTTCCGCCGTTCCCATGGGGTGTTCCGGCAGGGGTTCCAAAGTGCGGAGCTGTCCCTGGGAACTTGTTCCCGGATTTTGTACCTGAGCGTCTTTTCATTGGGAACACCCCTTCGGAACAAAGACGTACTGCGGCCCGTAGAGGGGGACGCGCACCTTGCTCTCCGCCCGTTTCCAGCCCAGCCGGGCCAGGATACCCGTCAGCTCATTGCTGTCTGTGCGGCGCAGGTTAGCCCGCTCCTTGCCGAAGCACTCGCACCAAATCTCCATGTTGGACACACTGGTGCGCTTCACCGTCCCCTTCTCCTGTAGGTCGCCGAAATCGGAGCCGGTGAGGAAGTTGCGGCGTTCAAAAAGGTCCATCTCCGCCCAGCGTTCCGGCAGCAGGGTATCCAGATACTCCCGCACCAGCCCTTCGCGCTCATCGGACTCCATGGCTTCCCGCTGCTCGTCCTTGGCCAGCGCGTCCATTTCGGGAGAGAGGTAGAGCTTCTCACCCTGCCGCACATACACGAGAGCTTCCGCCCAGATCTGGAGGATCTCCTCGTGGGCCAGGTTCCAGGACTGCTTCTTTCCGCTGCCAGGGGTCTTGACCGGCCAGAAGCGGCGGTTGCCGGTGGTGTCCCGCAGATAGCCGGACTCGGCGTTGGTGGTGCCGAAGAACACGC
>OMGX01000990.1_pt1 | contig 13882 bp, 6 predicted proteins | sample 1674381 | NCBI WGS metagenome assembly OMGX01 (sample SAMN05578582, study PRJEB25193) | human gut metagenome | biome: Human Microbiome; feature: human-associated habitat; material: feces | host: Homo sapiens | place: USA:Birmingham | reverse complement strand
AGGGTTTATAGATAAAGAGAAGATCAGAGTGGTGTATGAGGATTCTAACCATGATCTTTATTTCTTTCCGGATAAGGGGGCTTTATTTATTTCTGATTTGTCTATGACAACTTTCAGACGTTTACCTCCTGGTACTCCTTTAGAGGGAAATGATGGAATGTTTGTGATAGAGGATAATGAGAAATGGTTGTGGTTTGGTACGAATAATGGTTTGATCCGTTATGATAAAAAGGATAATTTTATTCCTTACAATTTTGTAGATGGTATCCCCAGTCCTATTTTTACCCTTTGTCCTCCTGTACATGATAGTAAGGGAGGAATATGGTTTGGAAATTCCAAAGGCTTGTTATATTGGGATGCTGTACGTATGAATAAAAAGAAATTGAATAATTATTTTATTTCAATAACCGATGTGTATGTGAATGGTAAATCAACACTTCAGCCTGTCTTCAAAAAAAGTAATCAGACCGAAATTTTGTTGGAACCGTCACAGAAAAATGTGACTTTCTGTTTTTCCGATTTCAGTTATACATCTCCTGCTTTCATGGCATATGAATATCAGTTGGTTGGTGAGGATACCAACTGGGTGGCTGTAACGGGACGTTCGGATGCAACTTATTATGATTTACCGTCCGGTACTTATACATTTAAAGTCAGACGGATGGGAGATCCTGATTCAGAAATGCAGATGACGGTTAAGATCGCTTCTTCTATCAGTATATGGGGTATATTATTTATTGTAATAACAGTAGTGACTGGGAAGTATTGTTTTTGGGGTCAAAGGAAAAAGAGAATGGAAAGAAAAAGAAAAGAACAAGTGCCTGATTCTGTTAAAGTCACAGAAAAAAAAGTGCAACCAGTTGAAGGATCTCACATTGTGGTGGAAGAGAAATACAAAACAAATAAGGTAAGTATAGAAGAGTGCAAACGATTGGTAGAGAAATTGGAAATTATCATGCATAAGGAAAAGCCTTATACCAATCCTAATTTGAAAATTGCTGATTTGGCCGTTTCCATAGGTACATCATCTCATACTTTGTCTTATTTGTTTAATCAATATTTAAACCGTAATTATTATGATTATATCAATGATTACCGTATAGCTGAATTCAAGCGCTTGGTGGAGAAAGATGAATATGCTAAGTACACTTTGAGTGCTTTGGCGGAGTTGTGCGGATTTAGTTCACGGGCTTCCTTCTTCCGATATTTCAAAAAAGCGACTAATATCACTCCCAATGAGTATATCCGAAGTATTGGGAAAAACAATGAATAACCTTGCTTTTTCTTGTTGAAAGTATCAAATTATTATGTGATACTGATAGCTATAAGTTCTTAATCTGTTATAAAATAATGGATTAAGAGCTTTTTTGTCTAGAGTAATGATGTGAGATTGATTAGAACTGAGAAAATACTTTTTTTGTTTTCTCATCTTCTATATTTGCATCTGTAAATGTAACCCAAAAAGCTGAGAACATGAAAAACATAACCATGAAATCTACTCAATTAATAGAAGATTCTTATACGAATTATCATCATTCAATCTATCTGTATATCTATTATAGGATAGGAAATAAAGAAGAAGCAGAAGATTTGGCACAAGATGTATATGTGCGGCTGATGGATTACAACCGGATACTATGCTTGGAAACTATTAAGTATTTTATTTTTACCATTGCCCGTAATTTAGTGAATGACTATTTACGTCGCTATTATAAAAGACAAGAAGTAACTTCTTATATATATGAACATACGGTGGCTTATACGAATGAGACTGAAGCCCGTGTGGTGGCAGATGATTTGGAAGCGTGTGAAAAACATAGATTGTCTTTACTTCCTCCACAACGTCGTATTATTTATACAATGAGTCGTTTTGAAAGTAAATCGATTTCAGATATTTCAGAGGAACTAAATTTGTCGCATCGTACTGTTGAGAACCATTTAAGGATAGGACGACATGAGATGCGTGAGTTTATCAAACAATGTATATAATAAAATAAAGACTATAAAATTGTTAATTTTAAATTTTAAGTTTATGAAGAATGATTTTTTTAAAATTTCATCAAAAAGAATCTTATTCTCTATGATGATGGCTTCTGCATTGTTGGCAGGTAGTCCGCAGGCTATATTTGCTGGGGTGAATGAAATACAGGCTGTTATGCAGACTGGAACAGTGAAAGGTCAGGTAGTGGATGTTCAAGGTGAGCCTATAATTGGTGCCAGTGTTTTGGTGAAAGGTACTACGAATGGAACTATTACGGATTTTGATGGTAATTTTACATTAGGAAATGCTACCAGAGGAACATTGGTGGTTTCTTATATTGGTTATAAAGCCCAGGAGGTTATAATAAAAGGAAGGAATTTGGTAAAAGTTGTACTTCAGGAAGATTCTGAAATTTTGGATGAGGTAGTAGTTGTAGGTTATGGTACTCAGAAAAAGGCTACATTGACCGGTGCTGTTTCTGTGATTGATGCAGATGAGACTTTGAAAGGGCGTGCTACTACAAATGTTGCTACTTCTTTGCAGGGGACTATTCCGGGATTGACTATTACTCGTACTACTTCCCGTCCTACAGAAGATCCTACTCTTTCATTACGTGGAGGCATCTCTACTAATGATAATAAGCCTTTGATTTTGATTGATGGTTCTGAAGCATATACGTGGGAATTGAACACGATTAATCCTAATGACATAGAAAATATTTCTGTTTTAAAAGATGCTTCTGCATCTATTTATGGTGCGCGTGCGGCAGGTGGTGTTATTTTAATTACGACTAAGCGTGGCAAGGCGGAGAGATTGACTGTAACTTATAATGGAGCTGTTACGGCTAATTTTCAGGGAAAGAGATATCCGGCAGCTACAGGTTCTGAATGGGCAAAGATGATGTTAAGTGCAGCTCATGAAGATATTAATGGATCAGTGTGGTCCATTATGGATTTTACAGAAGATGAGTTTAAAAGAGTTGCTAATAATGAGGCTTTTGATTGGACTACAAAGAGTGGAATTAAATATCGAATTGATCCATTGAATGCCTACCAACCTGATTATGTATACGGTACGACATGGAGTCATAATCATAATTTGAGTATTTCTGGTGGCTCAGAGAAGATACAGACTAAAACGTCTATAGGTTTTGCAGATGATCGTTCTATTATTAAAGTGACTTATGATGGTCAGAAAAAATATAATTTTCGTAATAATACAGACTTTAAATTAGGGGATTATGTGAAGTTAGCAACTAATATTGCTTACGACAACCGTTATAAGAATGTTCCTTCTAAAGGGATTGGCTTTGGTTTACAAGATTTTTATGTATTTCCTCTTTATACAGAGGATGGTACGAAATATTATGATAACTTTGGAGGAAATAATGTACTTGCCCATTTGACAGAAGCGGGACGCACAAAAAATAAGTTTGATTCATTTCGTTTGGGGGGGAAAATAGATATAGATTTGAGTTTTTTGCATTCATCATTAAAAGGCTTGTCTATAAGTGCGAAGGCTAATGTTCGTCAAGATCATACAAACTGGAGAACTATTAATAAAACTATACAAATGTATGATTATTATACAGGTGAGGTTACCAATAATGCACAGACAAGTTCCCAGTCTAAAACTCCTCAAATGTATGAAAATAATAGTAGTAATTTATATCAAGATTATGAGTTTTTCTTGAACTATGATCGTACTTTAGATAGGCACCATATTGCAGTGATGCTTGGTAATACAAATGAATTACGTGAAAATCGCTCCTTGACTGTACACAGGACAGCAAGTTCAAATCAAGAATTGGAAGACTTGAGTGTGTATGATGCATCTAGTACGGAATTGGTAAGTAATGATGATTGGGGTAAAACAGAACAATATAGGTGGGCTTTCGTCTCTTTCTTGGGAAGAGTGAACTATGATTATGCGGGCAAATACATGATTGAAGGAACTTGGCGTCGTGATGGTTCTTCGAAATTGGTAAAAGAGCAACGATGGCAAAACTTTTTTGGAGTTTCAGGAGGATGGAGAATTTCAGAAGAAAATTTTATAAAAAACAATATAACTTGGTTGGATAATTTGAAGGTACGTGGATCTTGGGGAGAAGCTGGTAATTTGAGTTCTATTGGTAACTATGAAAGTTTTGCAACGATAGGAACAGGTACTACAATTTTTGGTACCACTCCTGGATTAGCCAATACTGCATGGATTGGTGGAATCATTGATACTTCACGTACTTGGGAGCGTGTAGAAACTACTAATATAGGTTTGGATTTTGGAGTGTTGGGTAATAGATTGAGTGGTAGCTTTGAATACTATTGGCGTAAAAATAAGGGAATGTTGATGTCCATCACTTATCCTAAAGTATTGGGGGCATCAGCGCCTGCCACAAATTCTGGAACTTACAAAGCTGAGGGATGGGAACTTGCTTTAAATTGGCAAGATCGAATCAATGAAGATTGGAGTTACAATATAGGTTTTATATTGGCTGATGCTAAAACGGAAATTGCCTCTTATGAAGGAGCTATTTCTAAAAAAGCAGGAGTTAATAAGATTGTAGAGGGATATCCGATGAATTCTTTGTGGGTATATAAGACTGATGGATTGTTCCAGAACCAATCAGAAGTAGATGCATATTATAGTCAGATGACTGGCAATGTTTCTGGTTCTAAACTGACTTCTGTAAAACAAGGTACTGATAATGCATTAACTCCGGGCAGCGTGCGTCGCGTGGATTTAAATGGAGATAAAGATATTACTATTGATGACTTATATTACTTTGGTGATATGGCTCCCCATTATACATTTGGTATAAATTTGGGATTGACTTACAAAGGGATTGATTTTAGTGCATTTTTCCAGGGGGTTGGACAGCAATATAATATTCGCAGTGGCCAAATGGGATGTGCTTTCTGGTCAGGATGGACAAATACAAATGGTTACTTCTTAGGTAATACTTGGACTTCAGATGATAATCCTTATTATCCTGGTAATCAAGGGGATGATGTGTTTCCCGTAATGTCTCGTAATGGTAACCGTAATACATGGAACTATAAGGATTATAATGATTTAAATGTGATGAATAATTGGTATGTGCGTTGTAAATCTATTCAGTTGGGATATACATTACCGAAGAGTTGGATTTCTAAAGCAGGTATACAAAACTTACGTGTATGGTTAGCAGGAGAAAACTTGTTTGATATTTCCAATGTGAAAGATGGGTTTGACCCTGAAGCAAATTATGAAATGGGTACATATAGTGGTTTAGAAGTCTTCTCGAGTTCCGTTTCTTTTGGTTTGGATATAACTTTCTAATAACTTAATAAAAATGAATATGATGAAAACGAATAAATATATAATAGTTTTGATTTCTACTGCACTATTTTCTTTGACTGGATGCACAGACTGGTTAGAGCAGGAACCAATGTCACAAGTAACTACAGCTGTATATTTTAAAAATGCTGAACAGTTTCAGAATGCTGCTAATAAATTGGCGGATGAATGTTATGGATTTGGACGTAATTTCACGAGTAACGAAAGTTTTAGTATTTTCTTTGATTATGGAACAGATTTAATTGGTCGGAGTTCAGATGAAATTTCAGGTTTAAATGGTGCACCTACTTCTGAATCTTATTATGAGAAATCTTACAAGGCTCTTCGAAATATCAATAATTTATTGGATCAAAGCAAAAATTATACAGGGACAGAAAATATTGACCAACCTGTAGGGCAAGCTTTATTTTATCGTGCATTTTGGCATTTCTTTTTGTTGAAACGTTATGGAGGCATAACTTTAGCTACTTATGCACCTGAGACTAATAGTGATATGATTCTGGCACCACGTAACTCACGTTATGAAGTTGTACAACAGATTCTTGATGATTTAGATGAAGCTATAAGTCGTTTAAAAAATACCACCAAGTCTTCTACAGGAAATAATGGACAGGTAACAATTGAGGCTGCCAATGCATTAAAAGCTCGTGTTTGTCTGTTTGAAGGAACTTGGGAAAAATATAATGGTAGAGGTAACGCTGATGAGACTAACGGTGATGGTATCCAATCGGGAGCTGGTACGGTAATTCCTGATAATTATCCATCAATAGAATCATTGTTGACCATGGCTAAGGAGTGTTCAGGTAAATTTGTAGAAGGTGGGGAGTATGGAAATGAGTATGCTGTATGGATGCCTGATGAAGAACTGTCTGGTTATGAAAATCAAGCTGCCTATTATTATTTTATTTTGGAGGATGCTGCATCTAATCCTTACGGACTTGACAAATCATCCAATGATGAAGCTATTTTTCGTTTAATTTTTGATTATGATAAAAACAAAAAGTCTGGACAGAATCTTTCTCATACGGCACCAGTAAGTGGGACTCGTAAGTTAATGGATATGTTTTTGTGCAAAGATGGTCTTCCTGTACATAAATCTAAATTATTTAATGGATATAAAGGTTTGAATACGGAGTTTGAAAATCGTGATAGCCGTATGACTGCATTATTTAAACGAGTAGATTATTGTTATTGGGGATATGCAGGTTCTGGTAAAGGTAATCCGTCTGATTATACAACTACTCCTGATTTAGGCAATGGCGGTATTGGTTATATTCCTAAATTATCAGCTTATAGTGCTAATGATATTGCTTATGAAGGACGTAAATTTGTATTTGAAAGAAATCGGAAAACGGAAGAAGAAGCCTTTGATTATAACCATATTCGTTTACCGGAAATGTTGTTGACTTATGCAGAAGCAGTTTATGAACTGAATGGAAATATAGACAACTCAATTTTAGACAAGACTATCAATGTAATCCGTAAGCGTGCCCATATTGCTGATTTAACAAATGAGTTAGTAAATAATTACGGATTAGATATGTTGGAGGAAATTCGTCGTGAACGTGCTATAGAATTGATTGGTGAAGGTTTTCGTTTTTCTGATCTATGCCGTTGGGGAATTGCCGAACAGGAAATTAATCGCCCTAGATGTTCTTACTATATTTCTGTAAACGGACAACCTAATGAATTGGGACAATCAACCTATTATGATCCGAGTCAATTTACGACTTATATAACTGATGAGGAAGAAGCACAGTCTGTTTATACAGAAGGATTACCTACTTTAAAAGCTGGAGCTCTAATTATGGAGAAGGTAAATAACAGGGTATTTTCGAGGAAAAATTATTTGCAGGCAATACCATTGGACGAAATTGCTTTGAATAGTAATTTGAAGCAGAATCCGAATTGGTAATCATAAGTGCGATAATAGGAAAGAGGAGGTATAGAAATGAAGAGGCTCAAAATAGAAAAATAGGATAGACTTACTTATACTCTATATTACAACATAAAAATCTCCTGCTTTTAGCCATCTAATTAAAATAAACGAAGGCTAAAGCAGGAGACTTTTTACTTTTAAGTTTCAATCTATAAGATTTTTACTTTAGCAATTCTATTTTGAGCCTCTTTATTTATATGATCAAGTACACATTTGAAAAGAAATTTTATATCGTGAGCGAAGTCAAAGCAAGCCCATCAAAATTCTTTCAAGAGTATACAATCTTCATGAGAACGAGATTCTTGAATGGGGCAGACTTTGGCTCGATGTTGCGCAACCTGCAACTTTCCATATTCAGCGCGGCTACGCAATTGGGTATATTTACTGTATTGCTGGTAGCCATTCTGATGGGATTTACTTCCAGGGAAGCGGCTTCGCTGGGGATTATCGGTGGTGCCAGTGGTCCTATAGCCATTTTTATAACTATAAAGCAGGTTCCTCATTTGCCGGGTCTGATTACCATTGCCGCCTATTCTTATATGGCTTTGGTTCCGGTGATTGTTCCGCTGGTGGTGAAAATATGGTGTACAAAGAAAGAGTTTAGTATTAATATGAAAGAGCAGGAAAAGTATCCTTCTAAAACGGAAATCAAGAACCTGCGTGTGTTCAAGATTGTATTTTCGATTGTAGTGACTGCTGTTATGGCGTTGTTTGTTTTCATGAAAAAGAAGATAACCCCACTGATTGGTGCTACGGGGCTGAGTACTGTACCTATGACAAGCCGTGTAGTCAATGAAATAACCTTGCTCCAATATTGTATGGCAAATAATATTTGGGGCGTGATCGGTTTGGCGGTAGCTGCCGATATGCTGATTTCGCTTTTGGGATAAGCGGTATATATTTTGAAATATAAAGATACGGATGATGAGAGGATGTAAGTTCTTTATGAAGTCTGCATAATCCGTGTCTATCACTATTAAAGGTTGTGATAGCGAATGTTGTATAATAGGGGAGGGATTATCGAAGAATGCTTCAAGTTTTGTCGGACAGTGCCATAATCTTAAATAGATGCTGTTTGTTTTCGTTTTTTAGATGTCACTCTTCTTTTGTTTTTTTGAATCTCTACTGGTGACAGTTTTAGATAAAACGGACGTTTTTGTCATGGTCGTCTTTATTATCGTGTTTTAAATCATTAAGCAATAGTTTGTCTTGACTGGAACATTAGCATATACATGGCTATTAAAACGACAGCAACAATTATCCCGACTCCTAAAATGAGTATTGGTTCAAGAATATTATCCAGTTGTTTTAATTCATGCTCTGGTTAGATGTGATATCTTTCGACTGCTGCGATATATTGGGGATATCTTTCCATATTTTCCAAAAAGCAGATCCCTTTTCTTAATCCTGGGGCAATTCCCAAAATAATTTTCTATAAGGATAGAAATGTGTGATAATTTCTAACATCATAAGAGAATGTAATAGTGGAACGTCTGAATTGACTAGCAGATATAAGCAAAATCAGGCTTGGTAATGTTTGCTGATGAGTTTTCCTATAAAAAGGATTTGTAAAAGTAATGTTTGATATCTCATTGTCTAAAGAAGATTATTATAAATGGCATGAGGTAGCAGTGAGTTCGGTAGTATAGCGACTGTTTTCTTACTGTATGTTTTTTGAAAAATATCTGTCACACTGTCATATGACTTTTCAATGCCTTGTTATACAGCGTGTTAAATCTGTGATGAATACTGTGACAGATAAAAAAAGTGTCACCCTTCTGTCACACAGAAACGGATGAAGTAGTTCTCTCGACGAACTATTTCATGCAGATAACCTATATGGTTAACAGGGTGTTCCAACGTGTGGAACAGTTGATTCCACCATCAGAAACAACTTGTTTTATACTATTGGAACTCCTTGTTTCATAGAGAGAAATAAGGAGTTCCATCAGACAGGCTCCTTTGTACCTCTCAAGAAATGAGGAAGATAAAGAGTATCCGTTTCGAGAACCTGATGATAAACGGTAAGGTGATGTCGGCATGATATGTCCGAAAGGCCCCAATGGTATAAGATTCCGGATTGGGCAGGTATCTTTGTGGAAGAGCATATGGAGAATGCAGCATTTGTGAAATAAAAAATAAGGGTAATTATTTAAGTGGAATAATTCTTTAAGAGCAATCCTTTTTCGTATCTTTGTCCATTGAAAATGAATAAATTATATTCTTATGGAATTACAAGATAGATATATCCGTTTTGATTGGGCAGTCAAACGCCTGTTGCGTCATAAAGCCAATTTTGGTGTGCTCGAAGGGTTCCTTACGGTGCTGATAGGTGATGATATCCATATAGTGGAGATTCTGGAAAGCGAGGGTAATCAGCAAACGGAGGAGGATAAGTTCAACCGGGTTGATATCAAGGCTCTTAATAGTAAAAATGAGATTGTTATCATCGAGATCCAAAATACCCGTGAACTGTATTATTTGGAGCGTATCCTGTATGGAGTAGCCAAGGCCATTACGGAGCATATCTCATTGGGTGAAACTTATTATAAAGTTAAAAAGATATATTCCATCAGTATCCTTTATTTCGATATCGGTTATGGAACTGATTATCTTTATCATGGGCAGAATATATTTAAAGGGGTGCATACGGGAGATTTCCTGCAGGTCAGTACCCGGGAGAAGGATGCTATTGTGCCTCGTATGCCTTCCGAAATTTATCCTGAGTATTTCCTTATCCGTGTGAATGAGTTTAATAAGGTGGCCATGACTCCCCTTGAGGAATGGATAGAATATTTGAAGACGGGTATTATCCGTCCTGACACGACAGCTCCCGGATTGGGGGAGGCACGTGAAAAATTGAAATATTATTCAATGACCCCTCAGGAACGTCATGCTTACGATGAACATCTCAGCGCTTTAATGATTCAGAATGATGTTCTTGATTCTGCCAAGTTGGAAGGAAAGATAGAAGGGCGTATGGAAGGTCGCGAAGAAGGTCGTATGGAGGGCCGCGAAGAAGGTCGTGCGGAAGGTCGCGAAGAAGGCATTAAGGAAGGTGTCGTTCGCAATGCCCGGAGGATGAAAGAAAAAGGGCTCTCTATAGAGGATATTATGGAAATTACAGGATTGACATTGGAAGAGGTTCATCAGTTGTAATTCTATGTTCGGTTAAAAAGATCCACAGGTATCCTCATGAGGTATCTGTGGATTTTTATTTTAATGAATGAGGTGTTGAGTGAATATCGTGAGTGGAGCGTATTAAAAAGAAAATATTCATTTAAACATATAGCTTGATGAGGAAATTAGTATTTGCTTTATTGTTATTGTGCAGTGCTTTGTTTGCTACTGCCCAAGAATGGCAATGGTCCGTACGGCTAAAAGGATTCATCTCTTCCGAAACTGGCAAAGAACCGACTGCCTTCCTGTGGATACCTTCCGATTGTCATCAGTTGCGTGCCGTAATGGTAGGAAAGCACAATATGAGTGAGGAAACCCTGTTCGAGATGCCGCGTTTCCGGGAAGCATTGTCCCGGATGGGAATCGGACTGGTATGGATCACTCCCGGAATCGACCAGCAATGGGATGTGACAAAGGGAACGCAAGAGATTTTCAATCGGATGATGAATGACCTGGCGGAAGTCAGCGGCTATTCTGAGTTGGAACATATACCTGTAGTTCCTGTCGGTCATTCGGCAATGGCCACTTATCCGTGGAATTTTGCCGCTTGGAATCCTGAACGGACATTGGCTGTCATTTCTTTGCATGGAGATGCTCCCCGTACCAACCTGTGTGGCTATGGCGGGGAGAATCTGGAGTGGGGTAGGACACGTAATATAGATGGTATTCCGGGATTGATGATTGAAGGAGAATATGAATGGTGGGAGGCGCGGGTGAACCCTGCTTTGGCATTTCGGATGATGTATCCCGAAAGTTGTATTTCATTTTTGTGTGATACGGGACGTGGACATTTTGATGTGGCCGGGCAGACTGCTGATTATATTGCTTTGTTTCTGCGAAAAGCGTTGGAATACCGTTTGTCCGGACATCCTTCTTTGAATGAGCCTGTCCGTTTGAAAAAACTGAATCCGGAAGAAGGGTGGTTGGCCGAGCGTTGGCGTCCGGAGCAGAAGGACAGGGCTAAGGCGGCTCCTTATCGGGACTATAAAGGAGATAAGCACGATGCATTTTGGTATTTTGATAAAGAAATGGCCGGACTGACCGAAGCCCGCTATGCAAAATATAAAGGTAAGCAGATGCAATATCTTGGATTTATGCAGAGAGGCCGGTTGGTTAAATATGATGCCGGACAACATGCCGGAGTGATTGCCGCTTTCCGGCCGGAAGCCGATGGTCTGACTTTTCACGTAAAAGGGGTGTATACGGACTCTTTACGCTCCTCACTGGTAAAGGAACATGCTCATGGCGGAATTGAAGTTACTCGTATTTGCGGTCCGGTGGCAAAGGTGAATGATACTACTTTTACCGTGCGTTTTTATAGAATGGGAATGGATAATCCGAAGCGTACCGGAGATATCTGGCTGTTGGCCGCTAATGAGGGTGACAGTAGATATAAGAGTGCGGTACAACAATTCAATATTCGTATTCCTTATCGGAATACAGAGGGAAAACGCCAATATATACTTTTTCCGGGGATAGAAGATGTGAGGGAAGGAGTGGAATCAGTTTCTCTTGAAGCTGTTTCTGATTGTGGATTGCCCGTATATTATTATGTAAAGGAAGGCCCTGCGGAATTACAAGATAACAGGCTGGTCTTTACGAAAATTCCTCCCCGCAGTAAATTTCCGGTGAAAGTCACCGTTGTAGCCTGGCAGTACGGGATTGCCGGACAGGTACAGACGGCTGAACCGGTGGAACGCAGTTTTTTTATAACGAAATAGTCAGCTCCGCGTTGAGTCTTTATTTCTTCTCTTTCGTATTGAATGATATAAAGGGAGAAGTTGCGATTTGTTATTATCATAATTCAGTAAATACCATGAAAAAGAAGCTGATGACTTGTCTTTATATATGCCTTTCTGTCATCCATGTTTTTGCTCAAACGAGGGAGCACGGGAGGACGGGAGAATTTAATATTCTGGATTTCGGAGCCACCCGTGATACTATGATGGTGCATACGAAAGCTATCAATGAAGCGATTGAAAGCTGTTACAGGCAGGGGGGCGGAAGAGTGGTTATTCCTCCGGGTAAATTTAAGACAGGTACTATTTTTCTGAAAGATAATGTAGAACTTCATTTGGATAACGGTACCTGCCTTTATGCCAGTGAGGATTATGCTGATTTTCCTATTCAGCCGAGAGCAGCTTACCGCTCTTTGAAAGATGCAGGCGGATGGTCGGCGTTGATTTATGCGGTGGGGGCTAGGAATATAGCCGTTACGGGCAAAGGCGTAATTGATGGGAGAGGAAAGGGCAGAAAAGGGCGTGTGGGCGGAGTACCGGGTGATGCCGACGGCAGGCCGCGCAATATCCTTTTTATTTCATGTAAAGGGGTACGTATCTCAGGTATCAGTATGAGGAATTCAGCCTTGTGGAATCAACATTATCTGGATTGTGAAGATGTTATTGTAGAGCATATCCATGTTTTCAACCATTGTAATGGTAATAATGACGGTATAGATATTGACGGTTGTCGCAGGTTTATCTTGTCTGATAGTGTCATCGATTCGGACGATGACGGAATCGTGTTGAAAAGTACGGGGCTGGCTCCTTGTGAAGATGTCGTTATTAATAATTGTATTGTCAGCAGCTTTGCCAATGCCATAAAATGTGGCACCGAATCGACCGGAGGATATAAGAATATTGTCATTTCTAATTGTATTGTTAAACCGAGTTGCAATAAAGGGGACCGCATTATAAAATCTACTCCAAGCGGTATTACGGCTATTTCTTTGGAGGTGGTGGATGGTGGAATAATGGATGGCGTGTCTATTGACAATATCGTAATTGAGGGTACGGAATGTCCTTTGTATGTCCGTTTGGCGAATAGAGGCCGGAAATATATAGATGAGGCTCCGGTTCCTCCAATAGGAAAAATGAGAAATATACAGATTAGTAATGTAACCGCTTATGATACCGGTAATTTTTGTTCTTCCATAACGGGGATTCCCGGTGGTGAAATAGAGAATATTTATTTGAGCAATGTTCGCTTTCTAAATAAAGGCGGGCTTGTAGCAGGAAATTGCCGGACGGCGAATGATATGCAAGGGAAACGGCATGATACTGCCGGAAATGTATTTCGGGACCAATATTGGTCTTCCCATCGGGAAGTGAAAGAGGATGAGAAAGGTTATCCGCAACCTACTGTATGGGGGAATCTGCCGAGTTATGGACTGTTTATCAGAAATGTGAGAAGTATAGCTGTGGACAATGCCACCTTTCAATCGGAAAAGCCTGATCCCAGGATACCGGTAATTGCCGTTAATGTAGGGAACTTGTCGCTTGACCGGATACAAGTCAACGACATTTCTTCCGCCGGTGTACTTTTGGATAATGTCAGGACGGCGGATGTAGACAGACGGTTGAGGAAAAGCGGAAAGTGATTTTCTATGTCGTTAAACAATAATTAAACCAACAGAAATATGAAACGGATATATGTATGTCTACAAG
>OMGX01000985.1_pt1 | contig 13945 bp, 11 predicted proteins | sample 1674381 | NCBI WGS metagenome assembly OMGX01 (sample SAMN05578582, study PRJEB25193) | human gut metagenome | biome: Human Microbiome; feature: human-associated habitat; material: feces | host: Homo sapiens | place: USA:Birmingham | reverse complement strand
CTGAAAACAGGAGTGTCCTCCTCTTTATGCAATATTAAACTGTACTATTTTAGTATAGCCTATTTTTTCTTTATTGAAAAGAGTCTGTTTTTTCTTTTTAATAATCTGCCTGTCAGATGATAAACTGCAAAAACTCCAATCGTAAAGACCAGCATTAAAGTACATAAGGCATTAATCTCCGGTGTCACTCCTGTTTTCAGCTGCGTATACACCTTGACTGGAAGCGTGGATATCCTGGGTCCGTTGACAAAAATACTGATCACCACATCATCCATGGACATGGCAAACGCCAGAAGTGATCCCGATACTACAGCCGGCATGATCAGAGGAAGTGTGATATCCCAGAATGCCCGAAAACTTCCCGCCCCCAGATCTCTGGCAGCTTCCTCCAGAGAAGGATCCATTCCTGCCAGCCGGGCCTTTACCTGCATCAGAATATACGGTACACAAAAAACCGTATGTCCCAGAAGCAGTGTCAGCATTCCAAAAGGAATATTCAGCAAATAGAAAAATGCCATCAGTACCATTCCCAGGATAATTTCCGGGATCATCAGAGGCAGGATGGAAATATATTCCAGCGCCCCCTTGGTCTTCCAGTGGATTCTGGCCAGACCTACCGCTCCCAGAGTTCCGATCACCGCCGCTACAAGGCAGCTTGATACACCAAGGATCAGACTGTTTCCAAGAGCCTCGATCATAGCACTGTCACCCAGCAGTTCCTGATACCATTTCAGCGAAAAACCGGTAAAACGTACAGGAAGCTTGGACTCATTAAAGGAGAAAATAATCACCACTGCCACCGGAAGATACATAAGGAAAAAGATGATCCCCATGTACAGGCTGGAAAATTTTGAATTCTTTTTCATCCGATTCCCTCCAGTTCCTTTACATTTGTAATTTTACGGTACAGACCGATCATCAGCGAAGTAAGGAGCATCAGTACCACGGCAAGTGCTGCCGCAAAAGGCCAGTTGCTTCCTCTGGTCATCTGTTCCTGGATCAGACTTCCTACCAGAACAATCTTATTTCCTCCCAGAATGTCCGCGATAAAAAACAGACCCATGGAAGGAATAAAAGTCAGGATCACACCTGAAAGAAGCCCCGGAAGAGTCAGCTTAAAGGACACTGTCCAGAAAGCTTTTATCTTTCCTGCCCCAAGATCTCGGGCCGCTTCCACAAGAGACCAGTCCAGCTTTTCTGCACTGGAATATACAGAAAGGATCATAAATGGAAGCAGCACATACACCATTCCCACCACAATGGCCGGATAGCTGTAGAGAAGCTTCAGCGGCTTATCAATGATCCCCAGCGTTTTCAGCACATGGTTCAAGATGCCGCGGTTCTGGAGAATGATAATCCATCCATAAAGCCGGATCAGAGAATTGATCCAGAAAGGCAGCATCAAAAGGAGCATGGCTTTCTTTTTCCAGCTTTCAGACATCTTTGCCATAAAATATCCAAATGGATATCCTAATATACAGATAATGATCGTGCTGGTCAGGGCAAGCTGAAAAGATTCCCGAAAAGTCTGCAGGTATACAGGATCCAGGATTTTTTTATAGTTTTCCAGAGTCATGTTCCACTCTACTGACGAACCACTTCCCGGCTGTGCAAAACTTAAGGCTACCATATAAATAAGAGGCCCCGCCACAAACACAAGTGTAAAAAAATAAAGAGGAAGGATCATCCATACGGAAGAACTGTGTTTTTTTATTTTAGTCCTGCTCATTCTTTTCCTCCCCGGGTCTGTCTACAAAAACAGCATCCTCCGGTGCAAAGCAGACACTTACTGTCTGTCTCTGTTCCACTTTTGCATCTATTCCATAACGGCTGGCTACCAGTTCTGATCCGTCTGCCAGTTTGAGAACCACACGAAGCTGTCCTGCTGCAAAGCTTTTTTCTTCCACTTTTGCCTGCAGTCCACAGGAGCATTCTTCCTGAATCCGGATATTTTCACTTCGTACTGCAAGTGTTACGGATTCCCCTGCTCGGATGACATCATCTTCACAGGCTGCTTCCATATGCCCTCCGGCGATGGCTACTGTTACCTTTCCATCCTTCGTGCTCTCTGCCTTTCCTTTCAAAATATTTGCATTTCCAACAAAAGTAGCAACATAGCTTGTTCTGGGATGATTATAAATCTCATCCGGCGTTCCGATCTGCTCAAAGGTTCCATGATTCATCACTGCAATCCTGTCAGACATGTTGATGGCTTCTTCCTGGTCATGGGTAATATAAATAAAAGTAATGCCCAGCTTTTTCTGAAGTCTTTTCAGCTCGGTCTGCATGGCGCGGCGGAGCTGGAGATCCAGTGCACCTAAAGGCTCATCCAGAAGAAGTACCTGTGGATTATTGATCAGGGCTCGTGCAATGGCCACTCTCTGCTTCTGTCCCCCGGAAAGCTCTGAAGGCTTTCTTTTTTCGTATCCGGGAAGCTGCACCAGCTCCAGCATTTCCGTTACTTTTCTGCGGATTTCAGCCTTGGGGACCTTTTTTAATTTCAGTCCGTATCCTATATTATCTGCTACATTCATATGAGGAAAAAGCGCATAATTCTGAAATACAGTGTTAACATCTCTGTCCTCAGGATTCAGACTGGTTACATCCCTGCCATCAAGAAAAACCTGTCCTGCATCCGGCTGTTCCAGTCCTGCGATAATGCGCAGAGTTGTTGTCTTTCCACATCCGGATGAACCCAGTAACGTAATAAATTCTCCTTTTCCGATTGAAAGACTGATACCTTTCAGTACCTCTTCCTCATCAGAAAATCCTTTTCTGATATTTTTTAATTCCAAACAAATCTCTGTCATATTTCTGTTTCTGTACTGCCTCCTTATCCGGCTGCATTCCAGCCTCTGTATTCTTACATCTGTTTTTCAATATACTCTATATAAGTCTGTTTGTCAAAAACCGCAGTAAAACCTTCCTTTATTTTTTCTGCCTCTTCTCCGTTTTTCCGCAAAAGCCGATAGATTGTCAACGCCATCAGCTTTGCAGGAAGGATATAGGCCTTTTCCTTATCTGTGATATGAAAATCCTCACCATGAAGTCTTCCTTCAAATCCCCTGAATGTAAAATTGATCACCGGAAACAACTGAGTCAGATCTCCCACATCAGTACAGGCATTATTAAAATCTCCCGGCTGCACTTTTCTGTAATCAAGACCCAGTTCTTCTGCAGCTTCAACCAAAACCTTATCTGCCATTCTTGGACGGATGGGCATATATCCCGGAAGATTTTCTCTTTCAATCTTTCCTCCAAAAGCATAGGCAGCTCCGTCATAAGCACGATCCACCATCCGGCGGATTTCCTGAATTCTTTCCAGAGAGGACGCACGGATTTTTGTCTCCACTACAGCCTCATCCGGCACACTGTTTACCACATCTCCTGCTTTCCGTATGACATTGTGAAGGCGTACATGATCCTCCTCCCGAAAGGTCTCCCGCATCAGTCCCATCATCTGTATGGCGCTGCTTGTAATACTCAGGGCATTAATTCCATTCCAGGGATCAATGGCTGCATGAGCCGCCTTTCCCCTGACGGTGACCCTTTCTGCATCAAACCCGTTGCAGGCAGGATTTCCCAGATAAAAGTCCTCTTTTACATCTACCATATGTACATGAGTAGTCATCACCAGATCCGTATGGTCAAAAACCCCTGTACGGATCATCTCACTTTTTCCGGAGCCAAAACGGATTCCCTTTTCTCTTAAAGCGGCTCTTTTATCTGCATCTATGTATTCCTCTGCCGGCACCGCCAGAAAGGTCAGAGAACCTGAAATCTCTCCTCTTATCTCCGGATCTGAAAATGCAATGGCTGCTCCTGCCATAACCGCCATCTGTGCATGATGGCCGCAGGCATGAGCCACTCCTGTATGAGGATCTGCCTTCGGATGGCTTTGACAGCCGATAGCATCCATTTCTCCAATGACTGTTACATTTGGATATGCGGAATTCTTCCTGCCTGCTCCCCCTGACTTCTGTGTATCCCGTTTTTCCCAGGAAGCCTTTACCCCAGTAAGGGCTATATCCTCCTCTACCTGATATCCTGTTTTTCTCAGAAATTCCGCAGTTTTGCAGGCAGTACGAAACTCCTGAAATCCTGGTTCCGGATGATTTTCTATATCCTCTGCAAAAGCAATGATCTCTTCTCTGTGTGCTTCGATCATTGCAATGATCTTTTTTTCTATTGCATCCATAACTAAAGCTCCTTTACCGGATTCATCATATCACAATTCACGGCTATTGAAAATAAAAAGAAAATACAGACATCTTATATAGCTGCATACTTGCAAAGTGTTTTTCATTTATCAGGAAAATTATAATGCACTGTATTTCTTTCCTGATAAGTAAAAAGGAGTTTCAAAAACCTGAACAACGACAGGCTCCTGAAACTCCCTTCTCCTATAAAAAGCTGGAAAAGGGACTTGAACCCTCGACCCCTTCATTACGAGTGAAGTGCTCTACCGACTGAGCTATTCCAGCTTGTGTTTGACACACAAAATATTATACTCGCTTTTCAAAAAAAAGCAAGAAGATTTTTTATTTCTTTATACCGCCGTTTTCTTCTGTGCGGCTATTTTCTTTTCCGAAGCAGTTTTCTTTCCTGCCGGCTTTTCAGCTTTCTTTTTTGCTGCAGTTTTTCTTACCGGCTTTTTTTCTGCTTTCTCCGAAAGAGTACAGGACAGGATCACTGCTCCGAGAGCCGGAATCCTCAGTCTCAGAGAATTTTCTCTTTCGTCGCATGATTCTGCCTTACAGGTTTTTGCCCTTGGGTTCACAGTTCCCTGACCACCGTATTCTTTCCGGTCGCTGTTAAATATTTCCTTGTATTTTCCATAGAAAGGAACACCGATCTGATAGTTTTCATAGGGAACTGCCGCAAAGTTCACAACTGCCAGAAGAGTCTCTTCCGGTTTATCCGTCTTTCTCATAAAGGTAAGGATATTTTCTTCATATTTCATCAGCTGAACCCATTCAAAGCCTTCCACCTCATCATCCTTCTGCCAGAGTGCCGGATGACTGGTGTATACTTCGTTAAGGTCATGTATAAACCTTTCCAGTTCCTGAGGGATATCTTTTCCCGGAGCGTTCATCTTCAGTCCCGGATGCAGCGTCTGATAGGTATAGGCAGCCCTTATCTGGGACAGTTTCTGACTTTCATCGCCTGGAAGCTTATCCATAAATTCTTTCAGTTCTCCTGCATTTCTGGTTCCAAGTGTCAGTACATAATGCTCGCAGTAAGCATAAAGCATGGAAACTGTAAGCTGATCATGATCATACTGTCTCTCTATTGGATCAAGAGAAAGATAATGAAGAAAATCTGAACTCCAATTGTTGTTCCATTTATAATCAAACCCTATATGATCATTTTCCACACTGTCTGTAAGCTCCGGCCAGAGACCGTCCTCCTGAGCGATCATAATAATTCCCGGATGCTTTTTCTTTATAATAGAATTTAAATGTTTTAAAAATTCCACTGCTGCAAGATTCTCACTGGATCCGTAAATATTAGGTTTCCACAGACTTCCTTCTCTGCCATAATCCAAATAAAGCATAGCGTCTACATCATCCAGCCGGAAACCATCCACATGATACACCTCTGTCCAGAAAAACACATTTGCAAGAAGAAAATCTGCAACCATTGGACTTTCATAATTATAAAGCAGGGTTCCCCACATAGGATGGACTGCCATTTCCGGATCCTGTACCTCATAAAGCGGTGTTCCGTCAAAGCACTCCAGGCCTTCTGCATATCTTGGAAAATGAGCCGGTGTCCAGTCCAGGATCACACCAATCTCTGCTTTATGCAGCTCGTTCACAAGCCTTGCAAACTCCTCCGGAAGTCCAAATCTTCGATCCGGTGCATAATAGGAAAATGTGGAATACGGACCTGCCTCCTCATCCAGATATCCCATTACCGGGTGAAGTTCTACATGGGTATATCCTAGTTTCTTTACAAAAGCTGTGAGTTCTTCCCCATTTTTCCATTTATCAAGACTTGTTTCATAAATCGATACCGGCTGCTTTCTGTCCGCATACTTTTCTCTCTCTTTGATCCAGGATGCATCCTCCCAGGTCATATTGCCTGCCGCTTTTGCAACTACAGAAGCGGTAGCAGGAGGAAGTTCTGTACATGTTCCATAGGGATCTGTTTTCAGAACTTTCTGTCCGCCCTTTATATTGATCTCATATTTATAAAGGTCTCCAGCTTTTACTTCCGGAATAAACAGTTCAAATATACCGGACATAGGCATTCTGTGCATCAGATGCCCTCTTCCGTCCCAGTTATTGAAATCTCCCACAACACTGACACTGACCGCATTAGGCGCCCATACCGCAAAACAGGTTCCTTCTGTTGTGCCAATCGTCATTTGATGAGCACCAAGCTTTTCATAAGCATGATAATACACACCTGCACAGAAAGCCTTTTCTTCATCCTCTGTGATCTGTCCTGAAAATGCATACGGATCTGCAGACACTTCCGTACTGCCTTGTCTGGTTACACGATATTTATAAGCCGGTATTTTTCTGCCCGGAATCAAAACAGCAAAATAGCCTGCCTCATCTTCCATTTCCATGGGATAGGCTTTTCTTCCTGATACTACTTCCACGGATTCTGCTCCAGGAAAAAATCCCTGTATCAGCACTCCTTCTGTTGTAAGCCTGGGTCCCATCACGTCTTTAGGTGATGCTTCCTCTCCATACACAATAGCCTCGATCCTTGGCCAGTCCATATAGTCGTAAACACTTCTGCTCATATTCTCCTGCCTCCTGACTCAGACTTTTTCTTCCTTTAGAGTCTGTGATAAATTCAGTTTATCATTTTTTTGGAAAAAAATAAAGATTTGGCCTGAATTTGTTTGACAAAATCTTTCTGCTGGTCTAAATTGATACTAACAGGAACTTAAGGAGGTCTATTATGAAAAACAAAATATTTGATGTTACAGCTCTTGGCGAGCTGCTGATTGATTTTACGGAAAATGGAGAGAGTTCTCAGGGAAATCCTATGATGGAAGCCAATCCAGGCGGTGCACCCTGCAATGTTCTTGCCATGCTGGAAAAACTGGGCAAAAAAACTGCGTTTATCGGCAAAGTAGGCGCTGATATGTTTGGAGACCAGCTGAAAAAAGCTGTGGAAGAGGTAGGGATCGATACAAGAAATCTGATCATGGATAAAAAGCATCATACAACACTTGCATTCGTACATACCTATCCGGACGGCGACAGGGATTTCTCTTTTTACCGTGATCCGGGTGCTGATATGATGCTCACTAAAGAAGAAGTACAGAAAGAGCTGATCCAGTCTTCCCGCATTTTCCACTTCGGTACCCTTTCCTCCACCCACGAGGGCGTCCGAGAAGCCACTCGTCATGCCATTGAACTGGCAAAAGAAGCTGGATGTATCATCACCTTCGACCCGAATCTCCGTCCTCCTCTCTGGAACTCACTGGAGGATGCACGCAGAGAAATTGAATACGGAATGACTAAATGTGATGTTCTCAAAATCTCCGATAATGAGGTAGAATTCCTTTTTGATACCACAGATTATGACAAAGGTGCCGCTCTGATCCGTGAAAAATACAATATTCCTCTTGTACTGATCACTATGGGCAAGGACGGAAGCCGTGCTTATTACAAAGACATGCGTGTAGAAGTAGCTCCTTTCCTTCAGGAAAATACCATTGAAACTACCGGAGCCGGAGATACGTTCTGCGCAAGCAGCTTGAACTATGTTCTGGAACACGGACTGGAAGATCTTACTGAGGAAAACCTGAAAGAACTGCTGACCTTTGCTAATGCAGCAGCTTCTCTGATCACCACCAGAAAAGGTGCTCTCCGTGTTATGCCTTCCAAAGAAGAGGTTCTGGATTTTATCGCTTCCAGAAAATAGCATTTCTGCAAATTCCTTTAAAAAAAACTCCCGAAAAGTCATATATCTGACTGACCGGGAGTTTTTACTTATTTATTTGATCACGCGTACCTTGGATACGCCGTCTACTGCCTGAAGCGCTGCCAGAGCCTCTCTGGAAGCAGCACTTTCCAGATCAATAAGCGTATAGGCAAATTCGCCTTTACTTTTGTTTGTCATGTCTGCAATGTTCAGCCCTTCGGCTCCAAGGATCTGAGTTACCTGACTGATCATATTCGGGATATTTTTGTGGCAGATGGCAATACGTCCCACAGCCACACAGGTTCCCATATCACAGTCCGGAAAGTTGACGGAATTTTTGATATTTCCGTTTTCCAGAAAATTTCTCAGTTCTTTTACTGCCATAACTGCACAGTTTTCTTCTGACTCTTCTGTAGACGCGCCCAGATGAGGCGTTACCAGAATTCCTTCCCGGCCTGCTACAAGCGGGTTTGCAAAATCGGTAACATACTTTTTGACTTTACCGCTTTCGATTGCTTCGATCAGCGCTTCCTCATCAACAAGAAGATCTCTTGCAAAGTTCAGCAGAACAACGCCGTCTTTCATTTTGTCAAAAGCTTCTTTGTTTATCATCTTTCTGGTGCTGTCAAGAAGCGGAACATGGATTGTAATATAATCACACTGGCTGTAGATTTCATCCAGAGATTTGCTGTGTTTGATGGTTCTGGAAAGGTTCCATGCAGCATCAATGGAAATATAAGGGTCATATCCATAAACTTCCATACCTAAATGTGTTGCAGAATTTGCAACAAGGGCTCCGATCGCACCAAGTCCGATAATACCCAGCTTTTTGCCGCTGATCTCACAGCCTGCAAACTGCTTTTTCTGTTTTTCGGCCAGCTTGTCAATATTTTCATTATCCTTCTGATCTGCCACCCACTCAATGCCGCCTACAATATCTCGGGAAGCAAGGAGCATTCCTGCAAGAACAAGCTCTTTAACACCATTGGCATTGGCGCCGGGAGTATTAAATACCACAATTCCTTTTTCTGCGCATTCTGCCACCGGAATATTGTTTACTCCGGCACCTGCACGGGCAATGGCCTTTACGTTTTCAGAAAGCTCCATATCATGCATTTTAGCGCTTCTTACCAGAACGGCATCTGCTTCATTTATGTCGTCTGCTTTTTTATAATCTTCGCTGAACAGGTTCAAACCCTTTTCAGCAATCGGGTTCAGGCAATGATACTGAAACATCACGCATTCTCCTCCTCAAATTTTTTCATAAATGCTACCAGAGCTTCTACACCTTCCTTTGGCATTGCGTTGTAGATACTTGCACGCATGCCTCCAACAGTTCTGTGCCCTTTCAGATTTACAAGTCCTGCAGCCTTGGCTTCTTTTACAAATTTTGCATCCAGTTCTTTATCACCTGTCACAAAAGGCACATTCATAAGAGAACGGGAATCCGGCTCTACTGTTCCTTTAAAGAGCTTGCTCTCATCCAGGAAATCATAGAGGATCTTTGCCTTTTCTTCGTTTCTTTTCTTCATCTCCTCAAGGCCGCCCATGGATTTCAGCCATTTAAAGACCTTTCCGCATACATAAATACAGTAAGCGTTTGGCGTATTATAAAGAGAACCTGCGTCTGCATGAGTCTTATATGTAAGCATGGTAGGCGTTCCCGGAAGAACATCCTCTGTGATCAGATCTTCACGGATGATCACAATGACCATACCTGCCGGTCCGATATTTTTCTGTACGCCGCCATAAATAATGCCGTATTTACTAACGTCCACCGGTTCAGACAAAAAGCAGGAAGAAACATCTGCTACCAGAGTTTTTCCCTTTGTATTGGGAAGAGTTTTGTATTTTGTTCCATAAATCGTGTTATTTTCACAGATATACACATAATCCGCGTCCGGGCTGATATCCAGATCGCTGCAGTCCGGAATATAGGAAAAGGTTTTGTCTTCCGAAGAAGCAATTTTATTGACTTTTCCATATTTCTGTGCTTCCTGATAAGCTTTTTTTGCCCACTGCCCTGTTACGATATAATCAGCCACTCCGTTTTTCATCAGGTTCATGGGAATCATGGCAAACTGCTGGGAAGCTCCGCCCTGAAGAAACAGAACTTTATAATTGTCCGGAATGTTCATCAAATCCCGGAGATCCTGTTCTGCCTCATCAATGATCTTCTGGAATTCAGGGCTTCTGTGGCTCATTTCCATAACAGACATGCCGCTGCCCTGATAATCCATCATCTCTGCTGCCACTTCTTTCAGTACAGGTTCCGGCAATACGGCCGGACCTGCGGAAAAATTGTAAACTCTGCTCATTTTTTCATATCCTCCTCATCAAAAACATCATCAATGCTTGCACCGGCAGGCACCATTGGAAATACGCTCAGATCCTGGTCGATCCAACAGTCCAGAACCACAGGTCCGTTTGAAGCCAGAGCCTCTTTAAGAGCCGGCTCTACTTCTTCCATTTTTGTGACACGGATCGCTTTCGCGCCCATTCCCTCAGATATCTTCACAAAATCCACTGCATCATTTAATACAGTATGTGAATATCTGTGATCGTAGAACAAAGTCTGCCACTGGCGTACCATTCCAAGAACGTGATTGTTCAGGACGATCTGTACAAGCGGCTTTCCACAGCGCACTGCTGTTGCAATCTCATTCATGTTCATTCGGAAACAACCGTCTCCAGCGATATTTACCACTGTTTTATCAGGTCTTCCCATTTTTGCTCCGATAGCAGCACCAAGACCATAGCCCATGGTTCCCAGTCCGCCGGAAGTCAGGAATGTTCTTGGTTCTTTGTATTTATAATACTGAGCCGCCCACATCTGATGCTGTCCCACATCTGTAGTAATGATCGCATCACCGCCGGTCAGCTCGTAAAGCTTTTCGATCACATAAGGACCTGTAAGCTGTGTATGGTCATAATTCAGAGGATATTTTGCTTTCATTTCCTGGATATGTTCCATCCATTTTGGATGTCTCTTTTCCGGAATTTCCTCAAGGAGTCTGCGGAGAACTTCTTTTACATCCCCTTCAATATAAGCGTCTACAAGTACGTTTTTGTTGATCTCAGCCGCATCAATATCTACCTGTAAAATTTTCGCCTTATTTGCAAAAGTTTTAACGTTTCCAGTTACACGATCGCTGAAACGGGCTCCCAGAACAATAAGGAGATCACACTGGCTGACACCCAGATTAGAAGTCTTTGTTCCATGCATTCCAAGCATTCCGGTATAATAGGGATCTTCTCCGGAAAATCCGCCTTTTCCCATAAGACTGTCGCATACCGGAGCCTGAATCCTGTGAGAAAGCTCTGTAATTTCTTTGGAGGCTCCTGAGATCACTGCGCCGCCTCCAACAAAAATAAATGGCTTTTCTGCCTCCTGGATCATCTTAACCGCAGTTTCTACGTCTGTTTTATGGATTTCGCTGGTCTCACGGTTTACGGTAGCCGGACGGCGGGGAGAATACTCATAAAGAGCTCCTGTTACGTCCTTTGTCACATCTACCAGCACCGGCCCCGGCCGGCCGCTTTTTGCAATATAAAATGCCTTGCGGATGGTATCGGCAAGTTTTTCGATGTCTTTTACAATGTAACTGTGTTTTGTGATCGGCATCACAATACCTGCAATATCCACCTCCTGAAAGGAATCCTTGCCAAGAAGAGGTTTGCCTACATTGGCAGTAATTGCTACTACCGGAACTGAATCCATCATGGCTGTAGCGATTCCAGTTACCAGATTCGTGGCACCCGGTCCTGAGGTTGCCATACAGACACCTACTTTCCCGGTTGCACGGGCATAACCATCTGCCGCATGAGCAGCCCCCTGCTCATGGGAAGTCAAAATATGGTGAATATCATCCTTATATTTATAAAGTGCATCATAAACATTCAGGATAGCTCCGCCCGGATAACCAAAAACAGTATCCACGCCCTGCTCCTTCAAACATTCTATGATGATCTCCGCACCTGTCATCTGCATAGTTTTTCCTCCTTGATCCCCTTTATTTCGCCTTTGGAACTTCCAGAATCGCACCTCTGTTTCCGGATGTTACCATTGCCGCATATCTTGCAAGATAGCCGGTTGTCACCTTCGGCTCTCTGGGCTGCCATTTCGCTTTTCTCGCTGCCATTTCCTCATCAGAAACCTTTACTTCCAGCTTCAGACCCGGGATATCAATACTGATGATATCTCCCTCTTCAATCAGGGCGATAGGTCCGCCTACTGCCGCTTCCGGAGAAACATGACCAATAGATGCTCCTCTGGATGCTCCGCTGAAACGGCCGTCTGTGATCAGGGCTACGGAAGAGCCAAGCCCCATACCAGCAATAGCTGAAGTAGGATTCAGCATCTCACGCATTCCCGGCCCCCCTTTTGGTCCCTCATACCGGATCACTACCACATCACCGGAAACGATCTTTTCGCCTTTGATGGCCTCAATCGCATCTTCCTCACAATCAAAGACTCTGGCCGGACCTTCGTGGACCATCATTTCCTCCACCACTGCGGAACGTTTTACCACACCGCCGTCCGGAGCCAGATTTCCTTTCAAAACTGCAAGACCGCCTGTCTGACTGTATGGTGCATCAATTGGACGGATAACCTCCGGATTCAGATTTATACAATTTTGAATATTTTCGCCTACTGTCTTTCCGGTTACAGTCATACAGTCTGTATGAAGAAGTCCCTTTTTGTTCAGTTCATTCATAACTGCATAAACACCGCCTGCCTCGTTAAGATCCTCCATATAAGTCGGACCTGCCGGAGCAAGATGACAGAGATTCGGTGTTTTTTCACTGATTTCATTTGCAAAACTGATATCAAAATCCATGCCGATCTCATGAGCAATTGCCGGAAGATGAAGCATGCTGTTGGTAGAACAGCCCAGCGCCATATCTACTGTAAGCGCATTCAGAATGGCATCTTCCGTCATAATATCTCTTGGGCAGATATTCCGTCTGTACAGTTCCATTACCTGCATTCCCGCATGTTTTGCCAGACGGATACGTTCTGAATACACAGCCGGGATCGTTCCGTTTCCCCGAAGTCCCATTCCAAGCACTTCTGTGAGACAGTTCATAGAATTGGCAGTGTACATACCGGAACAGGAACCACAGGTAGGACAGGTTTTATTTTCATATTCTGTCAGCTCATCCTCTGTGATATTTCCTGCTGCATAAGCGCCTACTGCCTCGAACATACTGGAAAGACTTGTCTTATGTCCATGGATACGGCCTGCCATCATAGGACCGCCGCTGACAAATATTGTAGGAACATTAATTCTTGCAGCTGCCATCAAAAGCCCCGGAACATTCTTATCACAGTTTGGAACCATAACAAGCGCATCAAACTGATGTGCCATTGCCATAGCCTCTGTAGAATCCGCGATCAGGTCTCTTGTCACCAGAGAGTATTTCATTCCCGTATGTCCCATTGCAATACCATCGCAAACTGCAATAGCCGGAAATACAACAGGCGTTCCGCCTGCCATAGCCACTCCCTGCTTCACTGCGTCCACGATCTTATCCAGATTCATATGTCCGGGAACAATTTCATTATAAGAGCTTACAATCCCCACCATAGGGCGTTCCATTTCTTCTTTTGTAAATCCAAGAGCGTTAAACAGGGACCTGTGCGGTGCCTGCTGTGAACCTTTTTTTACTGCATCACTTCTCATTTTTATCTCTCCCTTCTGTATTTTAGGCCGTTGACCTTATAGGGTCAGCTTTCCGGTAAATTCATTTTTATACTGCTGCTGCGATCAGGTCGCCCATCTGTTCCGTCCCTGCGAGCCTGCAGCCTTCACTCATAATATCTCCTGTACGCCATCCGTCCGCCAGAACCTTCTGTACCGCCTCTTCTACTGCCGCTGCCTCTTTATCAAGGTCAAGAGAATAGCGGAGCATCATTGCTGCCGAAAGAATGGTAGCGATGGGATTGGCTTTATTCTGTCCTGCTATATCCGGCGCAGAGCCATGGCTGGGCTCATAAAGCCAGATCGGAAGAGCACACGTCTGAACTCCAGTCACTTAGGCATCTCGT
>OMGX01000954.1_pt1 | contig 14408 bp, 9 predicted proteins | sample 1674381 | NCBI WGS metagenome assembly OMGX01 (sample SAMN05578582, study PRJEB25193) | human gut metagenome | biome: Human Microbiome; feature: human-associated habitat; material: feces | host: Homo sapiens | place: USA:Birmingham | reverse complement strand
GGATGACCTCGCCCTTCTTCACGGTGACGCCGCAGGTCTTGCAGACCTCATCGCCAGTGTAGCCGTCCTCGGTGCAGGTAGCGGGCTTGGCACCCACGATCTCGGTGTCGTGGCCGGTGGCGGGCAGCGTCTCGGTCTTGGTATCCGTGTAGGTCCGGCCCTCCAGCGTCACCGTGGCGGTGTACGTCCGGACACCGGTGCTCTCGCAGCCGGGCTCGGTGGTCACCTGGCTGGTCACCGCAGCAGTCAGCGTCTGGGTATGGCCAGCGTCACGGGCGCAGGCAAAGACAGCCTGGGCAGCGAAGCCGGTCCACTGCCACACGGGCTGGCCCCAGGCGTGGCCAGCGGCGGGCAGCGTCTCAGTCTTGGTATCCGTATAGGTCTGGCCCTCGAAGGTCACCGTGGCGGTGTACGTCCGGACGCCGGTGCTCTCGCAGCCGGGCTCGGTGGTCACCTGGCTGGTCACCGCAGCGGTCAGCGTCTGGGTATGGGACCCATCATTGCCGCAGGTGAACACGGCGGAGGCGGACTCCGTTCCGGTCCAGGTCCAGGCAGGCTGACCCCAGGCGTGGCCGGTGGCAGGAATGGTCAGGGCCTCCAGGGTGGTCTCGTTCTTGCCTTCGGCGTCACTGAACAGCTTCCGGCAGACGGAGCACTCCCAATACGCCTTGGTACCGGCGGTTTCGCAGGTGGCGGGCACCTCAGGTACCGCGGTGAGGGTATGACCATCGGCGCAGGGATCGGTGGTGCCGTAGGTCATGGTCACGTTGTCGATGGCGAACATGGCATCGGTATCGTCATAGCCCTGGTTGGTCTTCTTATAGAAGTGGAAGGCCAACTGGGCATTGTCCGTGCAGAAGGCGGCGGGAACGGCAACATGGGCCGTGCCGTTGTACCAATAGCCGGAAATTTCGCCCAGATCGGCGGCGTTCCAGATGGTGGTCCAGGTCCGGCCGCCGTCGGTGGTGGCCTCCACGGTCACGGAGCAGTAACGGCCGATGACATACTTGAGCAGCAGATAGTCGAAGTTCAGCGTAGGCGTCTTGCCGGTCAGGTCCACCACGGGGGAGATGAGATACTCATCCTGCAGCTTGTCGCTGCCGCCGGCCATAGGCAGCAGGGGCTTGCGGATGCTGCCGACGCTCCAGGGATCACCCCAGGGATCTTCATAGTAATCCATGTCGATGCGGGCCTGCTTGGTGGAATTGAGCTTGGTATTGGTGCCCTTGTACCAGGTATAGGGGCTGTCGGTACGGGTGCCCTTCACGGTCCAGCCGTGGCCGGGGAAGTTCTCGGACTCGAAGTCGTTGTCGAACTGCACGTCGGAGGCCGTCCTGGTGAACACGGCGGCAATGGTGTGGTTGGCGGTGACATTCTCAAAGGTGTAGCTGTCCACCGCGCCCACGCTCTGGCCGTCCACCAGCACATCGGCGATGGCGTAACCCTCCTGGGCGGCGATGGCGAAGGTCTGGGACGCGCCCTCCTTCACGGACACCTCACCGGCGGGGGTGATGGAGCCGCCCTCACCGGCGGTGGCGGTGATGGTGTACTTCTGGGCCACGGGGCCGTCCTCCACCGCCATCAGCTTCACGTTGTCGATGGCCAGCTGGCCGGTAGTGTCCTCATTGGGATGGACATAGCGGAAGGCAAACTGGACGCCGTCCACATTGTACTCGGCGGGCACGGGAACCTCTGCGCTGCCGGAAATGATGTAGTTGCTGGCCTGCTGGCCGGTATAGCTGTCTTGGAAGTTCCAGATAGCGTTCCACGTCTTTCCGCCGTCGGTAGAAGCTTCCACCGTAGCGGTGAAGGTCTTGTTCTTGATGCCGTACTCGCCGTAGGCGAAGTCGAAGGTCAGCACGCCGTCACGGGTACCGGACAGGTCCACAGCCGGGGAGATCAGGTACTCATCCTGTGCACCCTTCCAGTCGTTGCTGATGTAAGCGTGCTTGGAATCATTGCCCTCGTTCTTCCAGTTGTAATAGGTATACTGCTTCCATGTGCTGCTGGTATCCTGCACCTTCACGGTCCAGCCGTGGAAGGGGAAGCTGTCGCCGGCCACATCCTCGAAGTCGTTCTGGAACTTCACCACGGGGACGTCGGGAATCTTCTCGAAGGTGGCGGAAACGGCGTAGCTCTGGTCCATGGTCAGGGTCAGGACATTGCCGGTAACGGAGGCGGTGCGGCCGTTGACCTTCACGGAGGCCAGCTGATAGCCCTGGTCCGGGGTGAAGGTAACGTCCACGGCCTGGCCGGAGACATAGGTGGTCTGACCGGCGGGGGCCACGGTACCGCCGTCGGAGGCGGTGGTGGTCAGGGTCACGGTGTCGCCGGACTGCTGGGCCTTCTGGAAGGTGGCGGAGATGGTGTGATCCACGCCCACCCGCTGGAAGGTATAGTAGCTGATGGGGCCCAGATCCGTGCCGTCCACGGTGACGTTGGCAATCTCATAGCCCTGGGCGGGGGTAACGGTGAAGGTTTTGCTGGTGCCCTTCTTCACCAGGGTCTGACCGGCGGGGTCAATGGCGCCGCCCTCACCGGCGGAGGCGGTGACGGCCACATAGTTGTCCCGCTCCTCGGCGTACAGCTGAACGTTGTCCAGCGACAGGTTGGAGCCGCCCTTACCGGTGTAGACAAAGGCGAAGCGCAGGTCCTTGCTGTTTTGCAGGCTCTCGGGAACGTTGACCTTGGCCTGGGTCTTGGTCCAGGCGGTGAACAGGCCGGAATCCCGCTGCAGGTTCCAGATCTCCTGCCAGGTGGCGCCGCCGTCGCCGGAGGCCATGACCTGGAGGTTGCAGTGCTTATACTCCACGGTGTGCCAATAGGTGGTGTAGAAGTCAAACACCATGTGGACCTCGGTATCCACGCCGCTGATATCGGTGGTGCGGGAGATGAGCCACTCGTTCTGCTGGTTGTCGTCGTCATAGTCCACGGTGGCCGTGTAGTCCTCGTCGCGGTACCAGGTGTTCAGAGAGCTGCCCTTGCTCTGGACGCTCCAGTCGTCGGGGAGCCACTTCTCGTTGAAGTTCTCGGTCCAGAGGATGTTGGTGGGCGCGATGGTGCCGTGATCGTCGGGGTTGCCGGGAGCGCGGACGGTATACACCTTGGAGTTGCCGGCGTAGTCATGGACGATCATGCCGAAGGTCTCGCCGAAGCCGGTGATGTCATACTCGCTGACATGGCTGGTGACGCCGGGCTGCAGCTCGCCGAAGCCCTGCATACCATAGAGCATCTCGCTGTTCTTGATGTTGTAGAACACCACGGCCGCCACATACTGGTTATCGGACACGTCCAGGCTCAGATAGTACCGGCCCTCGGACTCGGTGACCTTCAGGTTGTCGGCATGAGGCTCCTCGGTGTCGATGGTGATGGGGAAGGACCAGGAGTGCTTCTGGTTGATCCCCACGCCGTCGCCATAGGGCAGGGTGGCCTCGATGGTCACGGTGGCCTTGGTGTTGTTGGGCAGCTTGGCGTTGTGGGCGTCGGTGCCGTACCAGGGCTCGATGCCGTCATATTCGGCGTCCACACCGGCGGGCACAATGCGGTAATAGTCGTAGCTGTAGATGGACTTGCCCACATACTCGCAGTCCTTGCTGTAGTACACCTGGCCGTTGGCGCCGGTGATGGTGTATTTCAGGCTCTTGGTATTGCGCAGCAGACCGGTGTAGATGCCGGTGAGGCTGTCCATAAAGTCATCGTTGTTGGGAGAGATGGCGTTGCGGTCTGCCAGATACGGCACGCTGGTGTAGTTGTTGTCACCCAGGTAGGTGTCCACCGTGTTCTCGCTGGAGGAGGAGAAGGCGGTGTTCATATAGGCCTGGGCCTGGCTGGCGGAGCCGTCCAGAGTCTCCCAGTAATCGGTGGAGTCCATGATGGGGGCCTTGGTCCAGTCGCCGTAGAAGGCCAGGAAGGGCACGCCCAGATCAATGGGATCCGTGAGGCTGCTGCCGTCTGCGGCCACCTGGGTCAGGGTCACGAAGCCCTCCACATAGCCGCCGTTGGGGAACTGGGCCAGCATCGTCCGGCCCTCGTCGGTGACGGTGACGGTGACGGTGACATCGGCGGTCTTGCCGGGAGCCACGGACACGCGGTTATTCTCGCAGTTGGTGGTGAATGTGTGGGGCAGCAGCCGGGAGCTTCCGCTGATGGTGGAGAACTCCTGCTGATTGCCGTTGACGTAGCTCTCGGTGGTGTCCGTCAGGACGATGGGGGTCACGTCGTAATACAGGGTGTCACTGCCGGTGTTGTGAACGGTGAAGGTCATGGTATACACGCCCTTCATAGCGGGATCGTCCTTCAGCTCCAGCTTGGGACGCTCCATGCCCGCCACGGACAGATAACCCCGGGTATTCACGGCGTCGTTGATGCTCATCAGGCCGGCGCCCTGCTTGCGGGGAGAATAGGGCACGCCGTCGTTGTCATAGATCACATGGGCGGTGCTCATGAGCAGGGTATCGGTCATGTGCTTGCGGTCCGCGCCGGACATAGAGACATCGCGGGCCTTCAGGGCCTGCTGGACGATGGCCATGCCGCCCGCCACATGGGGGGAGGCCATGGAGGTGCCGTCCATGCTCTCATAGCCGCCGGGCACGGCGGCATAGATGCCCGCGCCGGGGGCGGTGAGCTCCGGCTTCAGGGTCAGCTCGGTGGTGGCGCCCCAGCTGGAGAAATCGGCCATGCCGTAGGTGGGAGACTCCACCAGGGCGTCGGCCGCAGCCACGGACAGGGTCTTGGTCTGCTGCTGCTTCATGTATTCGCCGGCAGCCTGGGAGATAAACGCGCAGGGAATCTTCCAGTCGGTGATGGACATATACAGCATGCCGGGGACGTTGTTGTACACCAGCATACCGATGGCGCCGGCGTTGGCAGCGGCGCGCTCCTTCTGCTCGTAGTACATACCGCCGCCCCGCTGGACCAGGGCGATCTTGCCCTGAGCATCCAGGCCCTCATAGTCGGCCTCGGCGCCGTAGTTGGGCACCACCACATACTCCAGGGAGCCCCGGGAGGACAGGCTGCGGAAGGGCTTGGCGTTCTCGTCGTCGCTGATGGTGGCGCTGTCCTGATAGGCCAGGTTCTTGCCGCCCACGGTGACATAGGGGCTGTTGACCACGCCGTTGGACACGGCGGCCACGGACAGGGACTCGCCATAGGTAGAGGGCTCGCTGACCAGGCCGTAATCGGGGTTGGAGGCCAGGGCCTTGCCGCCGAAGGCGTCGCCATAGGCGGCGTTATAGGCGTTGCCGGCGGCCACAGCCAGGGACACACCGCTCTCGCCGGTGCGCTCGAACACGTCCAGCAGACTCTTGGTAAAGGCATCCTCGCTGTCATAGTCGATGTAGCCGCAGTCGGAGCCCAGGCTCAGGTTGGCCACGTCCACGCCCAGCAGGATGCAGTCCTCCAGGGCGGCCAGAATATCGGAATAGGACGCGCCGCCGCTGCTCTTGAACACGTTCATGTTGATGATCTGGGCCTGGGGCGCCACGCCCATGACGGCATCGTTGACGCCCACATTACCGGCGGCGGTGGAGGCCACATGGGTGCCGTGGCTGCCCTTTTCGCCGGGATTGCCGTCCTTATCCTTGTCGCCGTAGTCGAACTGGAAGGGGATCTTGGCGCTGTAGTACAGGTTGGACACGCTGATGCCCTTGATGATGCTCTCCACCTGGAAATCATAGGTCTCCAGCAGAGTCCGGAGCTTTTCCTGGGTCAGGGAGGGGCTCTTGGGCGCGGCCTTGAACACCTCGTGGCCCATGTCCACGCCGGTATCCAGAATGGCCACCAGCATTCCCTCGCCGGTGAAGCCGGTGGTGTTATAGCTGCCGCCGCCGATCATCTTGTTGCTGTTGGCGGTGTCGGGCAGCAGCTCAAACGTGGGGGAAATGAAGGCGGACTGGACGCAGTCCAGCCGGCGGATGGCCTTGTACTGGCCATAGGTCACCGTGGCAGAGAAGCCGTTGAGCAGGGTGGTGTACTGCCGCTGGGGCTCCACCTTGGTGTCAAGGGCGCGTTCGATCTGGGCCAGGGCGCTCTTCTGCGTGCGCAGCAGGGCGTTGACCTGGGCCCGGGAATCGGGGTCGGCCACGGAGTCGTTTACCACCACGATGATCTCGACTTCATCGCTGTCGTCGAGCTTGGCGGTGTGTTTTCCATCTGGATTCTTTCGCCGTCCTTCTGGCTGCTGCGCAGGACCTGGCGGGTGATATCGTTGGCGATACCATCCAACGTCGTCTCATGGAGAGAGGCGTTGGTCTCGTGCGCAGCCGTCTCGGCGAAGGCTGTCACCGGCAGGGCGGTCAGGATCATCAGAACCGCCAGGGCCAGTGCGCAGCACCGTTTGATAGCTGTCATCTCGTTCCTCCTATAAGTGTAAGTCGGACGCCATGCATAAAAGTATGGCGCACTCCACATATTGTACCATCTTTCGCGGTTCAGCGCAATAATGCAATGTGTGCAAATATCCCGCCGAAAATTTGTGGGTTCCGTGAAAAATCCGGAAGCGGTCATTCCCTGCCGCCAACCGCGGTCAGGTGCTCTTCCTTTCGCAAATTGAAAATATTCAGCCGGTATTCATGGCAATCCGGCGGGACTTTCCCGGTTTTTTCTCTTGACAACCGGTCCCGGGATAGAATATAATGAGTGTATCAATACAGATAATACACACAGAAAGGAGGTCACATGCGTGATACGCTTGGATTACCGGGATGCGCGGCCCATCTATGAGCAGGTGCGGGACGGCCTGCGGAGCATGATGGTGACGGGCGTGCTGGCGGCGGGAGACAAGCTGCCCTCCGTGCGGAGCCTGGCCACGGATCTGGCCATCAATCCCAACACCATCCAGCGGGCCTATACCCAGCTGGAGGCGGAGGGATATGTTTACACCGTGTCGGGCCGGGGCACCTTCGTCTCCGAGGGCCAGGAGCAAAACCGCCAGCGGCGCAGAGAGGTGACGGCCCGGGTGCTGCCGCTGATGGCGGAGCTGCGGGACCTGGGCATGACCCGGGAGGAATGGACGGACCTTTGGAAGGGAGGGGATCGCGATGCTTGAAGCGAATAACGTGGTAAAAACCTTTGACGGCTTCCGGGCCCTGGACGGGGCCAACATGACGGTGCCCCGGGGGGCGGTATACGGCCTGGTGGGCCCCAACGGGGCGGGCAAATCCACCGTCATCCGCCACTTCACCGGCGTGTACCGGCCCGACAGCGGCCAGGTGACCCTGGACGGCCAGCCGGTATATGAAAATCCCGCCGCCAAAAGCCGCATGGCGGTGATCCCCGACGACTGGTACTATTTCCCACAGGCCAGCATCCGGGACATGGCCCGGCTGTATGCCGGGACCCACCCCTTTTTCAGCTGGGACCGGTATCACAAGCTGCGGGAGGCCTTTCCCCTGCCGGAAAAGCAGCTGCTGCGCCGGATGAGCAAGGGCATGCAGAAGCAGGCGGCCTTCTGGCTGGTCATGAGCTGCATGCCGGAGGTGCTGGTGCTGGACGAGCCGGTGGACGGTCTGGACCCGGTAATGCGGCGGCAGGTATGGTCCCTGCTGCTGGGAGACGTGGCCGACCGGGGCACCACGGTGCTGGTGTCCAGCCACAACCTCCGGGAGCTGGAGGACGTGTGCGACCATGTGGGCATTATGAACAAGGGGCGGGTGCTGCTGGAGCGGAGCCTGTCGGAGCTGCAGGACAACACGGTGAAGCTCCAGGTGGCCTATGCCGCAGCGGAGGAGCCGCCGCTGCCGGAGGGCATCCGGGTGCTGCACCGGTCCGCCGTGGGCCGGGTCATCACCTACATTGTCCGGGGCAGCCGGGAGGAGGTCCTGCACCGGATGCAGGCCCTGTCTCCCCTGCTGCTGGAGGCCATTCCCCTGACCCTGGAGGAGATTTTCATCTATGAGCTGGGAGGTGCTGACTATGCGGTCCGCGACATCGTTCTTTAACCCGGCCCTGGCCCGCAGCGACCTGCGGCGGTATTGGCCGGTCCTGTTCCTGTATGCGGGGCTGTGGATCATTTTCCTGCCGCTTCAGCTGTGGCTTCAGGCACGATGGGACTATATCCTAGCCACGGACCTGGCCGAGGTGTGCTCCGACCGGTACGTAGCTGCCGTTATCATGGCGCTGATCTTCGGCGGCATGATGGCCATGGCGTCGTTTTCCTATCTGATGAACCCCCGGTCCGTGGGGGCCATGCACGCCCTGCCCCAGCGGCGGGGGACCCTGTTCTGGACTCACTTTCTCACCGGCTGGGGCATGCTGACGGCAGGAAACCTGCTGGTGGCCCTGCTGACGGCCGGCGCGGCCCTGCTGACCGGCATAAAGCTGACGGCGGCGCTTTTGACGTGGCTGGTCGTGGTCACCCTGCTGGACCTGTTCTTTATGGCGCTGGGCACCTTCTGCGCCATGATCACCGGATGGCTCCTGGCGGTGCCGGTGCTGTACGGCGTGGCCAACGCCCTGGCTCTGATCGTTACCTGGCTGGGCCAGCAGCTGGCCAGTCTGCTGCTGATTGGCTATGCCACTCCGGATGCCACGCCTCGTCTGACCGTATGGCTGACGCCGGTATACCGGTTGATCCAGGAGCTGGGCCAGATCCGGCAAAAGGGCTGTACCACATCCTATAGTGCCAACATAGACTATCCCAGCGGCCTGACCCCGGAGGGCTGGCAGGCGGTGCTGGTATATGCCGCTGCGGCTCTGGTGCTGCTGGCCCTGTCCCGGCTGCTGTACGCCCGGCGGAAAAGCGAGCTGTCCGGCGACCCGGCGGCCTTTCCTTGGATGCGGCCGGTGTTCCGGCTGGGGGTGGGCCTTGTCGGCGGACTGGCCCTGGGGATGGCGCTGTATGGGCTGGTGCTGGCCGGGCTTTCGTTCAGCGTGCCCCGACTGTGCGTGTGCATGGCCCTGATGGGAGCCCTGTGCTATCTGGGGGCGTCCATGCTGGTGGGCAAGACCCTGCGGGTGCTGCCCAAGAGGCTCACCGGCGCGGCGGTGACAGCCCTGGTGCTGGTGCTGCTGTGCGTGGTGCTGCGGGCGGATGTGTTCGGCTACCGCACCCGGGTGCCCCAGGCAGAAAAGGTGTACTCTGTCCGGGTAATCAGCTCGGACGTGGATGTCAAGCTGACGGACCCGGCGTCCATTCGGGCCGTGGCGGAAGCACAGCCCGTGCTGGTGGAGCACCAGGTTGCCAGTGGGAATGGCGGCCGTATGTTCCGGGTACAGTACAACCTGAAAAACGGCTCTGCCATGGCTCGCTGCTTCTGGCTGGATACGACCCCGGAGGCTCAGGCGGCCATGGCCCGGGTGGTAGGCCTGGAGGAATATCAGATCAGCGTGATGTTCAACGGGAGCTCCCCCCCGACGGATTGGAAGCCCCGGACAGGCTCCCTGTACATTATAGGCCAGGAGGAGCGGGAGCTGACTGCGGAGGAGGCCCAGGCCCTGTACGACGCTGCCTGGCGGGATATCCGGGCGGGCAACGCCCTTCCGGCGGACGGGGATTACGCCTTTCTGAGCTTTGAGATCTACCTCTCGGACGGAAAGGTCCAGTATTACATCGGCGCCACCAAGTCCACCTATCGGGAGCTGACTCAGGCCCTGCTGGACCTGGGCATCCCCGAAAGCGACCTGGGAGAAATTCTTATTGATTGAGTGCAAGGCCCCGGCTGCATCGCAGCCGGGGCCTTGCGCAGCCTGTCAAAAATCCTTTTTGACAAGCTGAGTGGGAGGGGCTGAGCCCCTCCCACTTTTTATGATGAGCTATTGCGTGCGTTACAGCTCCCCGGCCTTATACAGCTGGGACTCCCGGCGGTATCCGGCGGCGGAGGCGGCGTTCTGGGCGATCTCCTCCGGCGTCAGGGGGCGGCGGACCCTGGCGGGCGCACCCATGACCATGGATCCGTCGGGAATCACGGCCCCCTGGGTCACCAGGGCTCCGGCGGCAATGATGCAGTCCCGGCCCACCACAGCTCCGTTGAGAACGATGGCTCCCATGCCCACCAGCGTGTTGTCGCCGATGGTGCAGCCGTGAAGAATGGCGGCGTGGCCCACGGTGCAGTCCCGGCCGATGACGGCGGGGAAGCCGGGGTCGGCATGGACGACGCAGTTGTCCTGGATATTGGTGCCCTCCCCCACGGTGATGGGGGCCGTCTCCGCCCGGAGCACTGCGCCGAAATAGATGCCGGCCTCCGGGCCGATGGTGACGCTGCCGCGGACGGTGGCATTTTCCGCCACAAAGGCGGATTCGTGGATCACAGGCTTCATGACATTTCCTCCTTAATGAAACAGCCAGCGGGCGATGAGGATCACCACGCAGGCCCCGCCTACGCCGATGAGAATGGCCCCCACGGAGCCGGTGGCGGCGATGCCGACGGTGCCCGCCAGCCAATTGCCCACGGCGGAGCCCACCACGCCCAGGATCAGGTTACGGATCAGGCCGCCGCGGCTGCCCATGAGCTTGCCGGCGATCCAGCCGATGAGGGCGCCTAAAATCAGGGAACAGATCATGCTTTTGTCTCTCTTTCTACCCGCACGGGGTCCACAATATGAACATTCAGGTGGTTATACGGCATCTCCACGGACCGCTGGTCAAAGGCCGTCTTGATCCCCTCCAGCAGGGCGTAATACGCCGGCCAATAGTCGTCGGTTCTGGCCCAGGCCCGGACAATATATTCGATGCCGCTTTCGCCGTAGGCATTGACATACACCTCCGGCGCCGGCTTGTCCAGCAGGCCCGGAGTCCGGGCCACGGCATCCAGCAGCGCCTGGCGCACCGTCTGCACCGGCGCGTCATAGGACGCGCTGACGGCGTGCTCAATGCGCCGGGTGCCAAGAGCCGTATAGTTGGTGATCTTCCCGGCGGAGATGCTGCTGTTGGGGGCGGCAATGCGCAGGCCGTCCGGCGTATCCAGATAGGTATACGTCAAGGTCAGATCCTTTACCGTGCCCGCGCCGCAGGGGGTATCCACATAGTCGCCCACGGCGAAGGGCTTGGTCACCAGCAGCACCAATCCCCCGGCCACATTGGCCAGGACATTCTGCACCGCCAGGGATACGGCCAGGGACAGCACCGACAAAAGCGCCACCAGGGACGTGACGGGAATGCCCAGCTGATCGGCGGTGATGAGCACCGTCACCACCCACAGCACCAGGCGCACGGACTGCACCAGGTATTTCCGCACCCGGGCGTCGATATGGGTTTTATCCAGGACCCGGCGCAGCAGCGCCGTCACCAGGCGCACGGCGATCAGACAGATCACCAGCGTCAGCAGCGCTCCCAGCAGCTTCCCCAGGGAGATGGTCCCCAGATGCAGGGCCGACAGGTCCAGCTTTTGATCCAGTGCGCTTTCCACAGTCCGCACCTCCTTGCGCGTTTCGTGCCCCCCATTATACCCCAGGGCGGCGGAATTTGTCAAACCGGCAAAAAAAAGACTTACCCTTTTTGGGGAAAAGTGGTATAATATGGTAAAGAAGAAAAGAGAGGATGAGGGTCATGTATGCAGCGGGCGAATTGGTGGTATATGGCGGCGAGGGCGTCTGCCGGGTGGAGGGCGTGGGCGCGCCGTCCCTGCCGGGTATGGACAAGACCCGACTGTACTACACGCTGTCGCCCCTGTACCGGTCCGGCCAAGTGATGACCCCGGTGGACACTCAGGTGCTCATGCGGCCGCTACTGACGGCGGAGGAGACGGCGCAGCTCATTGCGGAGCTGGACCAGCTGCCGGAGGAGCAGGCCGAGAGCCACAGCATGCGGGCCATCAAGGACCTGTATCACCAGGTGCTGACCTCCTACGACTGCCGGCGGCTGGCGGGCCTCATCAAGGGCGTGTGCCGGCGGCGCAGCTGGGCCGTTCATCACGGGCGGAAGATAAGCCAGATGGACGAGCGCTATCTGAAGCGGGCGGAGGACGCCCTGTATGGGGAGCTGGGCGCGGTGCTGGACCTGCCCCGGGAGGATGTCCCGGCGTACATCCGGAAAACCTGGCCCAAATGGCCGTTATTCTGACGAGAAGGTCGTCAGACGGCCCCGCAGGCAATGCGGGGCCGTTTTTATGCGCAGAAACCATAAGGCGGAGAACCGAAAGCCGGTTCTCCGCCTGAATGGCAGGAAGATTGATGAAAAAAGTTTTTTGTCTCTTGCAAGTATAGAATACCCAAGGGATGTTACAAAAGTTCATGTATAAATATTAAAAAAGTATTAAATATCTTCCACCATTTGTCTCAAAAAGGCCCGGCAGAGCACACTCTGCCGGGCCTTTTTATTCAGCTATACGCCGGCGGGGGGAACGTCGATCAGTCGTTGTTGATGGCGATGACGACGCCGGAGCCCACGGTACGGCCACCCTCACGGATAGCGAAACGCAGACCGTTCTCGATAGCGATGGGGGTGATCAGCTCCACGTTCATGTCGACGTTATCGCCGGGCATGCACATCTCGGTGCCCTCGGGCAGGGTGATGATACCGGTAACGTCGGTGGTACGGAAGTAGAACTGGGGACGATAGTTGTTGAAGAAGGGGGTGTGACGGCCGCCCTCGTCCTTGGTCAGAACGTACACCTGGCCAACGAACTTGGTGTGGGGGTGAATGGAACCGGGCTTGGACAGAACCTGGCCGCGCTCGATCTCGGTCTTGGCAACACCGCGCAGCAGGGCGCCGATGTTATCGCCGGCCTCAGCGTAGTCCAGCAGCTTGTGGAACATCTCGATACCGGTGACGACGGTCTCGCGCTTCTCGTCGGACAGACCAACGATCTCAACCTTCTCGTTGAGCTTCAGCTGACCACGCTCCACACGGCCGGTAGCAACGGTACCACGGCCGGAGATGGTGAACACGTCCTCGACGGGCATCAGGAAGGGCATATCCTCCTTGCGGTCGGGGGTGGGGATCCAGGTATCAACGGCTTCCATCAGCTCCTTGATGCAGGCATACTCGGGAGCGTTGGGATCGGTGGACTCGGAAACCAGAGCGTTCAGAGCGGAACCGCGGATGATGGGGGTGTCGTCGCCAGGGAAGCCATAGAAGTCCAGCAGCTCGCGAACTTCCATCTCCACCAGCTCCAGCAGCTCCTCGTCGTCCACCTGGTCGCACTTGTTCAGGAACACCAGCACGGAGGGCACGTTCACCTGACGGGCCAGCAGCAGGTGCTCACGAGTCTGAGCCATGGGGCCGTCGGAGGCAGCGATGACCAGGATAGCGCCGTCCATCTGGGCAGCACCGGTGATCATGTTCTTGATATAGTCGGCGTGGCCCGGGCAGTCGACGTGGGCATAGTGGCGGCCCTGGATCTCGCCGTCCTCGCCGGTCTTGAAGTTGTGGCCGGTACGATTCTCGGTCTCATACTCCACGTGAGCGGTGTTGATGGTGATACCACGCTCGCGCTCTTCGGGAGCCTTATCGATGGAAGAATAGTCGGTGTACTCAGCGCCGCCCTTCATCGCCAGGTACTTGGTGATGGCAGCGGTCAGAGTGGTCTTACCATGGTCGATATGACCGATGGTGCCGATGTTAACATGGGGCTTGTTTCTCTCAAATTTCTGCTTAGCCATTTGAAAAAATCCTCCTTAACAAATTTGCATCATGGTTTTCAACGCAATGTCTTGTTCTAACATTGCTATTCTACAGTATTCGCTGGGGAAAAGCAATCGTTTTTTGACGATTTAGAAATTTTCCCGTCCGGTACGCTTGTTGATGAGCTTCTCCTGCAGGCCCTTGGGCAGCTCGATATAGTGGCTGGGCTCCATGGTGTACTGACCACGGCCCTGGGTGCGGGAGCGCAGATCGGTGGCGTAGCCGAACATTTCCGCCAGGGGAACAAAGGCGTCGATCTGCTGGGCGCCGGCGCGCATCTCGTAGCCCTGAATCTGGCCGCGGCGGGCGCTGATGTCGCCGATGACATCGCCCATATATTCCTCGGGGACGATGACGGAAACCTTCATAATGGGCTCCAGCAGCGTGGGATCCGCCTTGCGCATGGCCTCCTTGAAGGCCATGGAGCCGGCGATCTTGAACGCCATCTCGGAGGAGTCCACCTCGTGATAGGAGCCGTCGTACAGGGTGACCTTTACGTCCACCACGGGGTAGCCGGCCACGGTGCCGGAGAGCATAGCGCCCTGGATACCGGCGTCGATGGCAGGGATATACTCCTTGGGGATAGCGCCGCCCACTACCTTGTTGATGAACTCGTAGCCCTTGCCGGACTCGTTGGGCTCCACATGGATCTTCACGTGACCATACTGGCCCTTACCGCCGGACTGGCGGGCATACTTGGTATCCTGGTCCACTGCCTTGCGGATGGTCTCCTTGTAGGCCACCTGGGGTGCGCCCACGTTGGCCTCCACCTTGAACTCGCGCAGCAGACGGTCCACGATGATCTCCAGATGCAGCTCGCCCATACCGGCGATGATGGTCTGACCCGTCT
>OMGX01000951.1_pt1 | contig 14431 bp, 17 predicted proteins | sample 1674381 | NCBI WGS metagenome assembly OMGX01 (sample SAMN05578582, study PRJEB25193) | human gut metagenome | biome: Human Microbiome; feature: human-associated habitat; material: feces | host: Homo sapiens | place: USA:Birmingham | reverse complement strand
TAAGTGACTGGAGTTCAGACGTGTGCTCTTCCGATCTCAAGTCTTGAGGCTCCTATTTATTTCATCATGGGCTCGGACCAGTGGAAGAACCTCAAGACTTGGGTTCTTTGGGAAAAATTCCCGCTTCTTTGCAATCTTTTAATTTTTACGCGTGACGGTGAATTAGGCGAGGATCCTTACGAAGGTAAATTCCCGCTGATTTCTGTTCAAGACCTCGGTTCGAATCCGACGCCAAACGGTCTTATCGTGCTCGCACAAAGCGAGCCGGCGCCCTACTCTTCAACTGCCATTCGCAAAGCTTTGTTTGAAGAGCCGGCCCGATCCCAAACGATTCCGGGCCTCACTTCCGACGTACATCAATACATTCTTTCTCACGGTCTGTACCTGCCGAGAGAGGGCGGCAAAGGAATTTAGTTCCGGTTCGCTTCGCTGCCGATTTGATTGCCTTTCCTATTCCAGCGTAATAAAGGTGATTTCTGACGGAACGCCCACGCGCATCGTAAAACCGTTCCAAAGTCCGGAGCCGTTTGTCACGTACACCTTTCTTTCGCCTCTATCGTAGAAACCGCTTACCAATCCATCATTAAAGTAGGCCAAAAGCGGATACATAAAGAAAATATGGCCTCCGTGTGTATGGCCGGAAAGCTGGAGATCAAATTTCTCTTTTGTCAGAGAACCGGTCTTGGGCTGGTGCGCCAAAAGAATCCTGAAATCCTCGGGGCTCGTTCCGGAAAACGTCCTTTCAACGTTCGGCGGCTCTTCTCCGAAACGTGACGCACCAAGGTCTGTCGTTCCGCCGACCACTAACGATGCACCGTCCTTAGTCAGTACATCACTGCCGTTGCGCAGGACTTTAATGCCGAGCGTCGGCAGCGCCGCCATCCATTCTCTATAAACGGAGTAGTACTCATGATTGCCGGGTACGGCATAGACACCGTACTTGGACTTTAAATGCTTCAAAGGCTCAAGCTCAGGAAGAAGTTTTTGTACCCGACCATCGATAAAGTCACCCGTGATCATCACGATGTCGGGATTTAAATCATTGGTCCTTTTCACGATCTCGGACAGCCATTCTTTGCGCTGAACAGGCCCGACGTGCAGGTCGCTCAGCAAGGCGATCGTTGTTCCTTTCCATTGAGCAGGAAGATTTTTAAAGACAATCGTTTCAGTCTTCACCTCAGGCACTTTGATGCCTTCATACATACCCCAAAAGCCGCCTGCAACAGAAACAATAAAAATCGGAACAATGAAGACGAGCCGATTGAAGCTAAAGCCGGTCTTTACGCCGAAAGTGCCGAGCAGCCAAAGTCCGAGAGAACAGATGTCTTTCAGCAAAAGCAAAAACGCCGCAAGAATAAGTGCTCCGTACAATGCCTCCCAAGTCAGCATCCATGCGCCCTTGACTGCGGGCTCAAAGAACGTACCGCCGTTCATGGTGTAGGCCATGTACTTCATGGAAATCAGAAAGATTACCGCTGCGGATAAAAGTTTCCAAAACCAATGAATCTTAAGCGGCAAATCACCGCTGCAAACCACATAAACTGCCAGAATGAGGCTCGGCCAAAACAGGAACATTTTCTCGTAGAGTTGTTAGTTCAAATCTTTTAAATTTTAAAAAACGATCCCTCAGAAAAAGAAAACTCAATCCACGGATATTTGCATAATTTTGTGTTTTCCAGCTAGAAAAGAAGACTTTCTGCTGTTGAAAAGAACGTGACTGAGTACAATTAACCGCTAACTAAACAAGAGAAAGTTTTATGGATATTCGTAAGTTACAGAGAGTGATCGTTAACGCCCTTGAAGACGTCAAGGCACAAGATATCAAGATTTTCAACACCTCTAAGCAGACCGCTTTGTTTGAGCGCGTCATTGTTGCAACCGCCAACTCTAATCGTCAGACTCGCGCTTTAGGCCACCATGTTTTCATGGAAGTTAAGGAAAACGGCGGAGACGCCGTCGGCATCGAAGGTCTGGAGACCGGCGAATGGGTTCTGGTCGACTGCGGAAGCGCCATCGTTCATATCATGCAGCCGGCTCTTCGTGCTTATTACAACCTTGAGGAACTCTGGGGCGGCCATCCCGTCCGTATGAAGCTTCTTGAGGATGAAAACAAAGAAGATTCTGAGTAATCAATTACTATGAAAATTTCCGTCGTTGCTGTCGGTCTTAAAATGCCCAAATGGGCTGATGAAGCATGCGAAGACTATCTGCATCGCTTTCCGTCGGATTGGAAGCTCGAATTAAAGACCGTCAAAGCCGAAGACAGGAACACGCGCACCATCCCGAAAGTGATGCAAGCCGAAGCTGAAAGGATTCGAGCCGCCCTGCCGAAGGATGCCATCAAGGTCATCATGGATGAGCGCGGCGCAGACCCGACCAGCACTAAGCTCGCCCAACAAATCAACCGCTGGGGCGACCAGGGACGCCCAATCGCCTTCATCATCGGGGGCGCCGACGGTATCGATCCGGGACTCAAAGCCGAGGCTGACTTTACGCTTCGCCTCTCTTCCCTGACCTTGCCGCACGCGATGGCTCGCGTTTTGCTCTTAGAGCAGATCTACCGCAGCTGGTCCCTTCTCCACAACCATCCCTATCATCGGGCTTAAGTTATGGCTTTCTATCTTGCATCCAAGTCGCCGCGCAGACGGGAGCTTTTGAAAGATGCGGGCTTTGACTTTGACATTCTTCTCAGCAAAACATCCGACTCCGTCAACGAAGACGTCCTGCCCGGCGAATCTCCCGAGGACTACGTGGCGCGCGTCACACGCGAAAAGGCCAAGTGGGGCCGCAAAGTGGCGGAAACCGAACGCGATCTGCTGCTTCCCGTCCTTGCCGCTGATACCACGGTTGCGTTAAACGGCAAGATTTACGGCAAGCCGGCAGACGAAAAGGAAGCCTTTGAGTTCCTCAGAGATTTCTCGGGTCAAACACACGAAGTTCTGACTGCAGTATGTTTGGTCGATAAGGGCGGAAAGCCAAGAGAAACTCTGACTAAGACGTTTGTCACCTTCCGCCCGCTCACCGACGAAGAAATCAACTCCTACATTGCCTCCGGAGAACCTTTTGATAAGGCTGGCGGTTACGGGATCCAGGGATTAGCCGGTCAATTCGTCGAAAAAGTCGAAGGTTCTTACAGCGGCGTGATCGGTCTGCCCGTTGACGAAACCAAAGCCCTCCTTGCCGAAATCGGCATCCGGCCTCGTTAAATTCCTGCAAAAGAGGTTACAGCCTTTTTGACGCTTAGAATGGCTGAAAAAAGGCTGAATTCTTATGACCTCTACCGCGAAATATAAAACTTCCGCACCTAATAAACCAAAAAGCTGCTGGGATCTGTTTTGCTCTTTTACGCTGATGGCTATGCAGGCCTTCGGCGGTTCGACCGCTATCGCGCAGCAGTTCTTAGTCGACCAAAAGAAATGGCTCACGCAGTCCGAGTTTCTTGACCTCCTCACGGTTTCTCAAGTCCTTCCGGGACCCAACATCATGATTCTGACCATCATGGTGGGCGACCGACACTTCGGATGGAGGGGCGCGCTGGCTTCATTTCTCGGCATGATTACGCTTCCGGCGACGCTCATGCTCTCCGTCTTTGTCTTCTATCAACAGTACGCAGAGAACAAATGGGTATCCGATGCTCTTGTCGGTATGGCCGCATCTGCCTCAGGGATGGTGGCCGGCGCCGCAATGAAGCTGCTTTACAACTGCAAAGAAAACACCATCACGCCGCCGGTCTGGATTTTTGGTTTGGTCATCACATTCATCACCGTCGGCGTACTGAAGATTTCGATGGTCTACATTCTGCCGATTGTCGGTATTCCTCTCTCCTTCTGGGCGTGGTACCGATTCATTAAGGAAAGGAGCGCTCGGTCATGACACCTGCCTTATTTGCCGGACTATTCTTCCACTTCATGCTGCTTTCGCTGATCGCGATCGGCGGCTTCATGGCTACGCTCCCCGGCATGTACTCCTACCTTGTGGATACGGCAGGACTGCTGACTCCGGAGACCTTTGCCAAGACGGTTGCGTTCGGCCAGTCCCTGCCCGGCCCGAATGTACTGGTCGCGGCTGTGCTCGGTTGGGCGGCGGCCGGTCCTTTAGGTGCGCTTGCCACCTTCGGCGGCACATCCATTCCCTTTTCGCTGATTGCCGTGCTTGCGGGAAGATACATTCGTGAGCATGCTTCCTCAGTATTCGTTAAGTCCTACAAAGCCGGCATGGCGCCGGTTGCCGTAGGTCTTTTGTTTGCTACCGCCTATCTTCTTTTAGGAAACCAACTGGATAATTGGCGGGTTTGGGCCTGGGCCGGGGCTGTCACAATTATTGTTTGGAAAACTCATGTTCCCCTCATTCTTTTAATTATGATTGGGGGAGTTATGGGACTATTAGGCTGTTTTTAGGAGGATTCAATGTCTCGTTATGTGTTAACGATCCAATCTCACGTTGCATACGGTTTTGTCGGTAATTCTGCCGCCGTTTTCCCGCTGCAGCTTTTGGGCTTTAGTCCGATCGTTGTCAACACGGTTGAATTTTCTAATCACACAGGCCATCCGACGTTCCACGGTCAGGTTTTTACCGCCGAGCTCATCCGCGACATTATTCTCGGCATTCGGGAGCGCGGTCTCATGCCTAAGATTGAAGGGCTGCTTTCAGGATATTTGGGTGATGCCAGCATCGGCAAAATCGTCTTGGACTTGGCCACCGAAATCAAAGCCGCCAACCCCGATGCTATTTGGCTGTGCGACCCGGTGATGGGCGACACGGATACCGGCGTTTTTGTGCGTCCTGATATCCCGCAGTTCATGAAAGAACATTTCCTCAATGGTTTGGCTGACATGACCAAACCGAATCAGTTTGAACTGGAGCTACTAAGCGGACGGAAGATGAGAAGCCGCCAGGAAACGGTCGACACTGCGCGCGAGCTTTTTACTGACAAGGGTTGCCGTGTCACGTTCGTGACAAGCCTGCTGACACCGGACGTTCCCGAAGATACAGTCGAGACTTTAGCCATTACCAAGGATGATGCCTGGGTCGTCAGAACACCTCTTGTGGAACGAAAACCGACACCTAACGGACAAGGCGATACCTTCTCATCCGTCGCTTTAGGCACTTACCTCAAAACAAAGTCAGCCAAAGACGCTTTAGAAGCTGCCGTCAACACACTTTACGGATTAGTTTCTCATATGGACAGCGGTGCTCTTGATCTTCCTCTCATTGATGAGCAGCGTCAGATCCTCAGTCCTGAACATCGTTTCGAAGCTGTTCGCTGCTAGCTCAAAATTTTCATCGCTCTAAAAGCTTCCATCTCGGAGGCTTTTTCTTTGCGTCCGTTGTGAGGTTCTCACGCGCTAGTGAACATCGCCTCCTTCCTATAATCAAAACACTTTGTTTTGTGAGACGCATTATGTCTGTTGCTGTTTTTCCTCTCGGCCCCTTAGAAACCAATTGCTATATCGTTAGCAACGAAGGCCAAGCTGTTGCAATTGATGTCGGCGGAGACCCCGCTCCCGTGAGCAAATATCTCAAAGAACACGGGTTAGAGCTGAAAGCAATCTGCATCACGCATATGCACTTTGACCATCTTTATGGCGTTGCCGCTTTAGCTGCCGAAACGCACGCTACGGTCTATACGCCGGAAAAAGATAAAGTCATCGCTTCCACAGTTCTTGGGCAGGGCGGATCTTCCGGTTTTCCTGCTGTCCCTAAATTTGAATCCGTCAGCATTGAGCCGGGAAATAAGACAGAGTTTGCCGGACTCGAATGCAAAGTTTTGAGTGTTCCCGGACACACACCGGGCTCTGTGGCTTATTACTTCAAGAAAGAAAAATGCGTCTTTGTCGGCGACACGCTTTTCTTAGAATCCATCGGCAGAACGGACTTCCCGTTCTCCAGTCATGAACAGCTTGTGACATCGATCCGCTCCGAGCTCTTCTCTTTGCCGGATGACACAATTGTCTATCCGGGCCACGGACCTGAGACCTCCATCGGCTACGAGAAAGAGCACAACGCCTTCCTGTAATCGAAAAATTCTCGCCTGTCAGCAGACAGCTACTCTGCCGGCAGGCGTTTGTTTTTCCTAAGAGCCTACTTTTTCAAAATATATTCCAGAAGAATAGGTTGTCGCGTGCAACGTAACTTTTGGATTTTTGCTTGCTGAGACTCAGAAATACGCAGGCACAAAAAAACCGCTCAGACTTTCTCATCCAAGCGGCTTGTTGCAACCTTATCTAGCTTGCTACTTCACATCAGGTGCAGACACCGGAGTGATGACATCTTCTTCAAGCTGCCATTTGCCGTTGTCTTTAACTCCGAGCAGCTGGATTTCAAAAATCAATGTTGCATTCGGAGGAATAACAGAACCGGCGCCTCTGTCACCGTAGGCTAACTGAGACGGAATAAACAAACGGCGAACACCGCCGACTTTCATACCGGCTACGCCGCGGTCCCAGCCCTGGATAACATATCCTGCACCGAGCGGGAATTCGAAGGGTTCGTTGCGGTCAACGCTGGAATCAAACTTTGTACCGTCTTCGAGCCAGCCTGTGTAATGAACACGAACGAGTTCACCGGGCTTTGCTTCAGCACCTGTTCCGACTTTGACGTCCACAATCTTTAAGTCTTGTATGTCTTGAGTGTCAATACCAAACATCGTTATCGCCTCCTATTGGCGCTTCACTAGTGATTCTTAGATTTTAGGCTCACTTGGTTCCCCCTATTGGTGTAATCCCTCAGATTGAGAACTGAATTGGCACTACACTGCAACGAATTCAAAGAGGACTCATTGAATGTCGAATTCTTTTAAGACAATTGGGTTTGCACCCCAATTAGAAAAGCTAATCGAAGTCAACGGTTTTACGTCGCCGACTCCGATTCAAATGAAAGCCATCCCGCTCGTTCGACAGGGATACGATCTTTTGGCAGCCGCTCAGACCGGAACAGGTAAAACGGCTGCTTTTGTTCTGCCGATGCTGCAGAAGATCATCGAAGAACCGACGCTTTATCAAAAGCGTGTTCCTCGTGTTTTAGTTCTGACTCCGACTCGAGAGCTTGCCGCACAAGTCGGAGAAACCATTCTTTCTCTCGGTAAAGACCTCGGTGTACGCTCTGCCGTCGTTTTCGGCGGCGTGGGCATCAATCCGCAAAAGGCTGCCATCGCCAAAGGGCTGGATTTCTTAGTGGCGACACCGGGGCGCCTGCTCGATCTCATGAACCAGGGTTTTGCAGATCTATCTAAGACGCACATCCTCATTCTGGACGAAGCCGACCGAATGCTGGATATGGGCTTCCTTCCGGACTTAAAGCGCATTCTGAAAGCGCTTCCTCCGGATCGTCAGACACTGCTCTTTTCCGCCACGTTCTCGCCGGAAATTAAAAAGCTAGCCTCCGAATTCCTGAACAAGCCTGAGTCCGTTGAAATCGAAAGAAATAAGGACTCTTCGCTGGTTCGCCAAACCCTTTACAGAGTTCCGAAAGCCGATAAGCACACCGTACTCCGCGATCTCATCGTCGATAACCAATGGGACCAGGTTTTGGTCTTTACCAGAACCAAATACGGCGCAGATAAGCTGGTTCGCCATCTGCTCAAAGACGGCCTGGTCGCCAAAGCCATTCACGGCGACAAATCTCAGAACGCCAGAACGACAGCGCTCAGAGAGTTCAAAGAGCACAAGCTGCCGATCTTGGTCGCCACCGACATCGCAGCCCGCGGCTTAGATATTGAAAAGCTTCCTCAGGTCGTCAACTACGAACTGCCTCAGCAGGCCGAAGACTACGTTCACCGTATCGGCAGAACGGGACGTGCCGGTGAAGCAGGAGAAGCCTATTCACTGGTTTCTCCGGAGGAATTGCCGCAGCTTGCCGCAATCGAAAAGTTCATCAAGAAGCCGCTGCCTTTGTCTGACTTCCCGAGACTGGATTACTCCGATTGGAAGGTTTCTGCTCCGACAAAGCCTCAGAACAAAAACCGCAGACCCGGACCAAGAAGAAACGAACCGGCCGGCTTCAAACGCTCCGACGGTAAACCGTCTGTCCGTCGCAGAACCGCCCGTGGGCAATAGCTATGCATTGCACGGCTTTTCCCGTTTGCTAGAGCAATAACTTTTAGGCGCCCTCGGGAGTTTTTCCTCGGTCGCCTTCTTATAATCGGACAAGGATACTTGTTTTGTTTATGACCGAAGCCTGACACTTGCGCCGCTTCGGCCGATTTTTTAATGTGGTTGTTTATGCAAACTCCGAAATTAAACGAAGTGAAGCAACAAGCCGGTTTTTCTTTGGAAGACATCAATATTGAAGGTTTCGCGCCGATGCCTTCACCGGCTGAGATCAAAAAGATGGCGCCTCTTACCGAAGCTGCTGCCGAGAACGTCAACAAGAGCAGAAATCAAATCAAGCAGATTTTGACGGGAGAAGATAACCGTTTGATGGTCATTACCGGTCCCTGTTCCATTCACGACCCGAAGGCGGCCCTGGATTACGCTCAGCGTTTAGCCGAACTCTCAGAACACATCTCAGAGACAATCTTCCCGGTCATGCGCGTGTATTTCGAGAAGCCTAGAACGGTCGTCGGCTGGAAGGGGTACATCAACGACCCGGACATGAACAACTCTTTCAATATGGCAAAGGGTATGCTCAAGGCCCGTGAGCTCATGATCAAAATCAATGAGATGGGTCTGGCTGTTGCGACCGAAGCATTGGACCCGTTCGGTCCGCAGTACTTGGGCGAACTCGTCAGCTGGTATGCCATCGGTGCGCGCACAACCGAAAGTCAAACCCACAGAGAAATGGCGAGCGGTCTGTCCGCTCCGGTCGGTTTTAAGAACGGCACCGACGGCCTTCTGGACAGCTCGATTAACGCCGTCAAAGCCAGCCGCCAAAGCCACTACTTCTTAGGTATCTATGAAAACGGCCAAAGCTCCATCATCAAGACCAAAGGCAATCGCTACAGCCACCTAGTGCTCCGCGGAGGCGGCGGACGTCCGAACTTTGATACCGTGAGCGTGATGCTGGCCGAGAAAGCCCTCAAGGATGCCGGCGTCGACTCCCGCATCGTTGTCGACTGCTCGCACGCCAACAGCATGAAAAATCCCGACCTGCAGCCCTTCGTTTTGAACGACTGCATTACCCAGATTGTCAACGGCAACAAATCGATTTGCGGCGTCATGCTGGAGAGCAACATTAACGCTGGCAATCAAAAGATTCCTGCCGATCTGTCTCAGCTTAAATACGGTGTCTCCGTCACCGATGCCTGCATTGACTGGGAAACCACCGAACATGCGTTGCGCATGACCAATCGTCGCCTTTTGGATAAGAAATTAAATGGTGAGTAAACGCTTACTTTTGACTACTGCAGCGCTTGCTGCGTTGGCCTTAGCAGGATGTTCTTCCACGGGACCGCATTCTGCCTTTACTCCGCACGTCGATCGCGCCGGACTTGACCCGCTGCTGGATGCTCCTTTGCGTACAGAAACGGTATGCAAGGGTGCGGGACTTTTTACCGCCGGCACCAAACTCGGCGGATTCTCGTTTGAATGCCCCGACCTGGACGTCGTTGCAACGTTGAACGAACTGCGCGACGCCGGCTGGCGCGTCGAGAAGATGCACATCGGCCGCCAGACAATTGAAAACGACGAAAGCGGCACTCCGCTCTCGGCAACGATTCGCAAAGTTTATTAATTTTCCATTGCGGAGGCTTCAGTGAACTCCTCTATCAGCAGCAGAGTGTCTGCCTTACGTGTTTTTTTGAAAGATCACGGTCTCAACGGCTGGATCGTCCCGACGGCAGACCCTCATCTTTCCGAATACGTGGATGAACACTATGCCTTCCGCAAGTGGCTTTCGGGCTTCACGGGCTCTGCAGGATCTCTCTTAGTGACTCAGGACGCCGCAGCGCTTGTCACCGACTCCCGCTACTGGGTTCAGGCCGAGCAGCAGCTCGAGGGCTCCGGCATTGAACTCGTTAAACTCAACCAGGGCTACGCCGCGGAGTCTGCCGACTGGTTTGCCGCGCACTTGATGGCCAACGACTGTGTCGGCATCAACTCCGAATTGATTTCCGGCAAAGACGCCAAGAATTACGCCCGAGTTTTTGCCGAGAAACATCTTCATCTCTCGCTGGTTCGTCAGACGCCCGAAGAAACCATCTGGGAAGAAAGACCGGAACGCGCTGAAAAGCCGATCTTTGACCATACAGTTTCCCCGCGAAACCGAGAACAGAAACTTACCGCTCTGCGTGAGGTTCTCAAAAAAGAAGGTGCGGACTATCTGCTTACTTCGAAGCTCGACGATATCGCATGGATTTTTAACCTCCGCGGATCCGACGTTCCGAACAATCCCGTCTTCTACGCCTACGCCTTGATTCCGTCCAAGGGCACTGCAACGCTTTTCATTAACGAAGAGAAAGTCCCTGCCAATCTGAGAGAGTTATTGTTCCGGGACGGTGTTGCTTTAGCTCCTTACCATTGTGTCGGCAAGACGCTCGCCTCTCTTTCCTCAGGAACGGTGCTGGCTGACCCGGAAGAAATCAATGCGTCTTTGCTGTCTCACCTGCCGGAGCAGATCACTCAGCTGGAATTGCCTAATCCTATTGAACGCATGAAAGCGCTCAAGACGCCCGAAGAGATCAATCTGATATCTGACGCCATGATCAAAGACGGGGTTGCCTTGGTGCGATTCTTTGCCTGGCTCGATCGCAATTTGGGCAAAGAAGAAATGACGGAGCAGTCCCTCGCCGACAAGCTCCTTTTCTTCAGAAAATCTCTTCCGGGATATATTTCTCTGAGCTTTGAAACCATCTCTGCATTCGGCTCCAACGCCGCACTCCCCCACTATCAACCCGATAAGTCCGGAGGCGCCCCGATTAAGGATAACGGCTTCCTTCTCATTGATTCCGGAGCTCAATTTCCCGAAGGTACGACCGACATTACCCGCACAAAATTGATCGGGAAAGCAACCGATCTGATGAAAGAAGATTACACCGCCGTATTACGGGCAAACATACGTCTTGCGATGGCCGTATTTCCCGACGGTATTTCTTCACAATTATTAGATCCCTTAGCGCGTGAACCGATCTGGCAACATTTTGCTAATTTTGGGCATGGAACGGGCCACGGCGTCGGATTTTTCCTTAATGTTCACGAAGGGCCGCAGAGGATTAGTTACCCGCGGATAAGCCCTCGTTCCGATGCGTTTATCTCGAAAGAGACAGCAATGTCCGAAGGCATGGTGACCAGTGATGAACCCGGTATTTATCGTCCCGGCCGCTGGGGTATCCGCATTGAAAATTTAGTGGCGACCGAATTCGCAGAAGAAAATGAATTCGGACGTTTCTTGAAATTCAAAACACTAACTCTTTGTCCGATAGACCTTTCTGCCGTCATTCCGGAAAGGCTGCAGCCCGACGAAAAGAAATGGCTGAACGAGTACCACACTCTTGTCCGTCAGAAGGTGCTCCCGCACATTCATGACGAGCGCACCATTGTGTGGCTCGTATGGAACACAAGAGAAATTTAAAACATGACCACAGAAAAAGTGAGTTTGAAACACTGGCTGGAAACGCGCTGGCGCGGAACGCTTATGGCCGTCATTATCGGCGCTGCCTCACTATTCGTCTCTGAGCACTACGGCGGTCCTGCTGTTTTGTTCGCTTTGTTAATCGGTATGGCTTTCCACTTCCTCTCAGAGGACCGGAGAACGCTTGCCGGTATTCATTTTTGCTCCACAACCGTTCTCCGATGGGGCGTAGGCCTGTTAGGTGCCAAAATCACCGCGAGCCAGCTGGGACTCCTGTCTCCGGCCCTGCTTGCCATGATTATCGGCGGTGTGTTTGCCACACTGCTCTTCGGCGCTTTCATTACCCGTTTTTCTAAGTGGCCGCTTACCGAAGGCACACTGGCTGCCGCCTCTACCGCTATTTGCGGTGCGTCTGCCGCTATTGCCTTAGCTGCCACATTCAACCATAAGCAGTTAAGAGAGCAGGCTCTGCTTGCTATCGTGGTCACGGTTACCGCTCTGTCCACCCTCGCTATGGTTCTTTATCCGTTCATCTCCGGATGGTGCGGCTTTGACCACATCGATGCCGGCATCTTCTTAGGCGGTACCATTCACGACGTTGCACAGGTCGTGGGCGCCGGCGCCATGATCGGGCCGGACGCACTGGAAATCGCGAGCTTGACGAAGATGATTCGTGTCGCTCTTCTGATCCCGATCCTCATCATCTTCATGTTTGTCTTTTCCTCTAAGGCACATCGCACTGAAGAAGAGAAAGCCAAGCCCTGGTACAAGAACATTCCGATGTTCCTGCTCGGCTTCATCGCTCTGGCCGCTTTGAACTGCACCGGAATTATTCCGACGAATGTCTCCAACACACTCGGCGAAATCTCCAGACTGTTCATTTTGATTTCCATTTCTGCCCTTGGTTTAAAGACCTCTCTGGGCAAACTGAAGGAAGTCGGCTGGACACCGATCGTGCTGATGAGCATCGATACAGTCTTCCTCCTGCTGTGGGTCATCATCGGTATCTTCCTGATCCGCGGTTAATTTGATGCTTTAGTTTCATCTTTCTTCTTAGGACTCGGTTCGCTAGAATCGAGTCCTTATTTTTTACCGATCACTCTGCCGGCGCTTCCTTCTCCGAACTTTCCCTCATGACCGTACTGAAAATCCTCTATCAAGACGAAGACCTTGTCGTTGTCTCCAAGCCGGAAAAGATGCTGACGCACCGAACGGAAATTGCCAACAGCGACACCGAGTTTGCACTGCAGTTGCTGCGAGATCAGATCGGCCGACGCGTGAGTCCGGTTTATCGTCTGGATCGAGGCACTTCCGGAATCCTGATGTTCGGGCTCAACAGGGAGATAGTTTCGGCACTGAGTCAGCAAACTCATGAAACTTTCCATAAACGCTACTACGCAGTCGCACGCGGCTGGACACCGGAAGATATTGAAATCCGCCATGCACTAAAGCCCCCGGTTGATCCCTACCTGAGAGTTCAGAAGACAGAAGCTCAAGACGCACTCTCTTATCTTCATAAATTGGCAGAAGCCGAGGTACCCGTTCCTTCGGGAAAATTTGATACCACCCGCCTCTCCTTAGTTCTTCTTGAACTCGCTACCGGCAGGCGTCATCAGCTGAGACGACATCTCAAACATCTCGCACATCCGATCATCGGAGATGCGACTTACGGCAAAGGGCCTCTGAACCGCGCTCTTGCGGAGTATTTCGGCGGAGATCGCCTCCTTCTCCACTGCGGCCGAATCAGCTTCATCCATCCTCGGACTCAAAAACGACTCACCATTGAAGACCAGCCGAGCGGCCTTATGCTGCAGATCATCGAGCGTCTCAGATGGGGTAATTCTTTGCATGCTTCTCATTTTAAAGAATGGCATTTATTTGATTATTCAGATATTTTGCTAAAATAATGTCTGAAGAAGACCTTAATACTTTTAAGCCTTGAAATTAAAAGGCTTTGCATTCCCACTCGCCGCAAATAAAACGGGAAATATTTGCGAAATCTTTTAAAAGAATGGAATTTATTTTTGTTTTAGATGGTTTTGAGTCGTATACTGAGTCGATCAAACCTCGTTTAGGAGAACTTATAAAAATGAAGCACGGAAAACTTGTCACTTCCATTTTGGTTTTATCCTTAGCTGCTGTGACTGCTGCATTTGCCAGCATGGCAGAAGCCCGCTCCTTAGAACAAATTAAGGCCTCCGGCGAACTCTTAGTCGGTTCTACCGGCGATTACAAGCCGATGAGCTACCTCAACAAAGAAACCGGGAAATACGAAGGCTTTGACGCAGAAATGGCAGAGTCCCTGGCGAAGTACCTCGGCGTCAAACTCAAATATGTTCCGACAACTTGGAAGACCTTGCAGGCCGACACGATGGCCGATAAGTTTGACGTTGCCATGAGCGGCATTACCGTCACAGACGCTCGTAAGAAAGTCATGACCATGTCCGACGGTTATCTCACCTTTGGCAAGACGATTCTCGTCACTAAGAACAAGGCCGGTCAGTTCAAAGAATTGAACGACGTCAACCAGCCGACTGTTCGTGTCATGTACAACCCGGGCGGCACAAACGAAAAGTTTGCCAAGGAAATGACTCCGAAAGCTCAGCTCATGATGCATGAGCACAACGCCGAGATTCCGGGCTTAGTCGGTGAAGGAAAAGCCGATGTCATGATCACCGAAACCATGGAAGCTCGCCGCTATGCCAAGGACAATCCTAAGGTTGCCGCACCGTTAGTCGACAAACCCTTCACAGAAAACCACTTCGGCGTTCTGATGAAACAGGGGTACCCGAAACTTGAAGCTGCCGTAAACGACTGGATGAAGACCATCAAGGCCAATGGCACTATGGCTAAGTGGGAAGATCAGTACATCAAGTGATCTTCATTTGACGCTCTAGTTAAATCAGGCCGCAAACGAATCCGGTGA
>OMGX01000904.1_pt1 | contig 14860 bp, 12 predicted proteins | sample 1674381 | NCBI WGS metagenome assembly OMGX01 (sample SAMN05578582, study PRJEB25193) | human gut metagenome | biome: Human Microbiome; feature: human-associated habitat; material: feces | host: Homo sapiens | place: USA:Birmingham | reverse complement strand
AGGAGCCTTCGCCTGTTTTCAATCAGAATTGCGGACTTGTTTCGCAATTACCTATGTAATATCTGTTTTAGAGATAGAAACCTTTGTATGGTCGTCCTCCATTTTCACTTTTTGTACGTCCCCTGTTTCTTCCACAACAAATTTCACATCTTCTGCCCGGACATATCCCTGTTCCGTAGGCACCTGCTCTTCATGCAGTATATATTCCCCTGGTGCCAGTGCGTAGACTACATGAGCTTCTTTTTTTGACACCCACTCTTCTACCACTTTTCCTTCCTGATCCAGGATCTGCATTTTGGCCCCTTCAATTTCCTGTCCACCGGTTAAATCTACTTTCGTAAACTCCGTAATGGTAGGCTGATTAGAAATTTCTTCTGAAAAAGCGAGCAGTTCAAGGGTCTGGTCTGTATAAGACGCATCAAAGGAATACACCTCATCATTTGGCAGGTATCCCGGCTTATGCTCTACTTCCTGAATATAGTATTTTCCATGAGGAAGATCTGCCTGAAATACCAGCTTGCCCTCTTCATCTGTTGTTCCCAGTTCAATCAAGGCATCTTTTTCTACAACTACTTCCCCGGCAGCATTTTTGATATCCTCCTGCGCATACAGCCCGAATACCACTCCTTCCAGCGGTTTTCCGGTTTCTGCGTCTTTCTTCAGAAGACTCAGGGAAACTTTCTGTCGCTGATTGGTAAGTTCCATTGTTACATAATCCACTGCTACTTCCTGTCCCTTATATGCAATTTCAAATTCTTTTGCTTCCGGGTCAAGCACGCAGTTCTGACCTGCCTTTTCTTCCACTACATAGTATTTTCCGATAGGAAGATTATTCAGGACTGCCTTTCCTTCTTTATCTGTTACCATACGGGCTACCAGGGCATCTTTTTCATATTTTACAATGCGGTTTCCTGCTTCGTCTTTCTGTCCGTCCGGGGTATAAATGGTTTCCTTTGCATGAATGGCAAATTCTGCACCTTCCATATTCCCTTCTTCATAGTCAAATTTATAACCTTTCTCTTTTTCCATGACTTCTTCCCCGGTGAAGAAACTGCTTACCTGATTTACGAAACCTGCTACACCGTTTTTCATCTTCGTCAGGAACTTTTCTTCTACTTTAGAAGCACCAGAAAGTTTTTTTCCCTTTTTATGGATTGTAAGGCTTCCTACTGCTTCATCATTATACTGTTCAATGACAACAATAAATTTACCGGTTTCCTCTTCTACCTGGTGTACAGTATCAGAATCTACGGTAATAGTGATCGGCGCTTTCTTTGCCTCCTGGTATGTGCCTCCGTCTGCAACTTCATTCAGTGGAACTTCCTTTCCGTCTTTTAAGAGGGCATTTTCAAATCCTACCTGTACATAATTTTCCGGCGCTTCCACTTCTTCAATCCGGTAAGTGCCACATTTTAACTGCTCCGGTGTAATCAGGTATCCCTCTTCGTTGGTCCTGAACACAGATACCACTTCTTTTTTCGGATATCTTACGATCATTTCCACATATTTTTCTGCTTCCACATCATAAATCTTATAAGCTGCACTGTTATCCAGCACCGGCTTCTGCGTCTGGGCATCTTTTTTCACAATCTTGAAGTAATACTGCAAAGGACGGTCATCAAACACACGCCATACCTGGGGTTCCCGGCTGTCTTCTGAAATCTGTACGATAAATGGACGAATCCCTTTTAAATTTTCCGGAACTGTAGACTCAAACACCACATAGGTTCCATAAGGAAGTTCTGGACTCTTTAAATATCCTTTCTTATCTGTAAACAGCTCTGGTACCGTAATCTTTTTACCATTCTCCCAATAAGAAGCGGTTTCGTCTTTGCTGTAATCATAGGTGATAAAATCTTCCGGGGTATAATAAGAACCATTTCCCGGCTTCAAACTTCCATCTTTTACACCAGACAGCTCACTGATGAGGAATACCTTAAATCCAGCTCCTTCTACCAGTTCTGTTTCTGTCTGCTCCCCGTCTTCTGAGATCTTGATAAGCTGAAAGGCCTGTTTCTTTACAGTTTCCTTTACAGTTACTTCCCGGTGTACAATCTGTACCTCCTGTCCTTCATACGAAACCTCTACGGGATACTCTGTTTCATCTAACAGATACCCTTCTGCCGGCTCTATTTCTTTCACGAAATAATTTCCAAGATACAGGTTTTTGAAATCTACAGTTCCTTCACTGGAAATCGTACCCTGCGCTACAAGTTCCCCTTTTTTATGGACAATCCCATCTTTCTTATTGGGGTGTTCAATATCTTCTGCAGCATATAATCCGTATTTTGCCCCTACTAAGGTTGCATCACCCTGGGAAATAAATCCCTGGGAATCCTGATCAATCTTACTTACATGAACTTCTCCCCGTACTTCCTCATTTTTAAAATCATGAGAAAAAGTATATGTGTAGGTGCTGTCGTCTTTATATTCATAGAAGAAACGATACACCTCATCTGTCATATAATACTTATCCGGTGCCTGGATTTCTTTTACGCTGTAATGGAAATTCAAAGGAATATCCGCATGGAACACAGCCATTCCTTCCCTGTCGGAAACAGCACGTTCCACCAGGCTTCCCTTTTCTACAAGAACCTTTCCGTCTGCCGCTGTCAGGTCTTCTTCTGCATACAATCCAAACGTCGCACCCTCCAGGGTAACGTCATCATGTTTCGATTTTTTCACTACATTTACGGAAATCTCCGGTCTTGCATTGGTAAAAGTGGTTTCCCCCTGGGATAACTCTACATTCTGTCCTGCATAGGACAAGGTTACAAACTGGGTACGTTCCTGTTCTGTTTTTCCAATCACCAGATTTTCCGGTGCTTTCTGTTCTACAACCTTATATTTTCCAAGATACAATTCTTTGGAAACAGCACTTCCATCTTCCCCGGTTGTCAGACTTTCTACCAGATCCCCTGCTTTATGCACCTTCGTCACTTTATCCTGGCTGTAAATATCCTCTGCCGCATAAATGTTATATTCTGCCCCTGCAAAGTCCGCATTTCCATATACAAAAGTCAGGTTCCCCTCTTCTCCGGTTACTCCTGTCAAAACTTCACCTTTTTTACGGATTGTGATTTTTCCTTTCTGCTCTTCATTCGTCACTGCAACAGAAGTTGTTTTTCCTGTTTCCAGCTTCACGTTAAAAGACTCTGTATTCAGCTTATATCCTTCTGGAACAGAAATTTCTTTTAAGTATACCGTATCCTGGGTTTTCGGAAGCTCCACCTCAGAAGTACCGTTGCTGTCTGTGGCCGGCATCTGCACAAGAAGATTTTTACATGCACTGTCTGCATAAATACCAAAAACAGCGCCGGACAGATTTACTTTACTGTTCTTATCTTTTTTTGTTACCTTTACCCTTGCCAGATCCAGCCACTTCACCGTAAATTCCACAGAAGCACTTTCTTCTTCAAAAAATGCCCCATACCCAATGTCCTGAGAACCAGAACCCGTAGACAATACTAAGGTCTTCCACTGGGTTCCCATTTGTCCTTTCAGCTTACCGCTGTTCCATGTACCCGTTACAGTTTTGGGAGCGCTGAAATAGAATGTGGTATTTCCATTGATCTTTACGGTTCCTGTCTGTTTTGTACTTCCACTGTGATAAGTCACATTCTCTGGCATTTTTAAAGTAATATAGTTTCTATGGTCACCTTTTAAAGTAAACTCCCCGGTACGCTGTTCCTTTCCACTTTCATAAGCCTTTGCTTCCTTTGGGGACAACGTGATTGCTGCTGTTGGAGGCGCTTCCAGGCTGTAAATATGCTGGATATATCCCCACACACCGCTTGCCTTAATATCTTCAAAAGTGCAGCCATAAAAACCGTCCATGCCACAATAAGAATAAGCGGCAGCTAAATGCGTAAAAATATACTTTGTCTTCCAGTCAAAAGAGGGCATATACTCCCCGGTAATGTCCCCAGGACCGCCATATCCATAATAAAGGACTTTCTGCAATTCCGGGTTGCTTTCAAATTCATTTGCTACATAATCCGAGGTCGGCGGGGAAGCCTTCATAGACTCCAGACAATATGCTACATGGCCATTTACAGTGAAATAGGAAGTAGAATAGTTCCCCACGTTAGAAGGGTATGGGATTTTTTCTCCCTGTACCAGATGTACATTGCTTCCTTTTTGCTGCTCCATTGCTGCCGGAACAACCGATAAGAACATTCCCTTATCCTCTTTTGGTGTCAGATCAATCAACTCTGCCCCTGCATCTGGCATTTCCGGTTCTTCCGTCAGTACCTCCGGTATCTCCGGGTCAGGGTCCGCCTCACCGTCCTCACCGGAGCCATCTTCGGTATGCTGGCTTACTTCTCCCTGGGGTTCCTGTGTGCTGTTTTCCCTTGCTTCTACCACAATTCTTCTCATAATCTGATAGGAAGGGTTTCCGCTTAACGGATCAACACAATAAAATGCCTGGTAAGAACCTGGGGTATTGAAATCAAAAGAATTGCTGGAGTCCCCTTCTGCTTTCAGAAACGTTACCTTTACTTTTTCATCATTTTTCTGAAAACCCCTGTAATCTGTTTCCAGGTCAAAGGGCTCTCCTGCTTTTATGGTAAGGTCCTCTGCATACACCAGTTCTTCTTCTGTCAGTTGCTCCTTTACCTCTTCCAACTCCGGTAATGTTTCCGAAGCAGCCTCCTCCTGTTTTACTTCCTGTATCTGTGCATGTTCCTCAGACTGTTCAGAAGCCAGTGCGGTGATCCCTGTATTGAGTAACGTAGAACAACTAAGAAGAAGTGCCAGCGTCCCAGCCAGCAGCCTTTTCTTTTTTCCTTTCATCATAGCTTTGCTCCTTTTCTTTTTTTCGTCAAAAAAAGCAGGCCACACAAGCCTGCTTTCCATTTTCTATCTTCTTTTTTCTATCATTTGTATACGGTCTGTCCCGTATCCAATGCACCTGTCAATCCCCTTTCTATTCCCTGCTCCCTGCATGGAACACTGCCAAAACAAGCTGCAGAACCAGCAGAAACAAACATATTACCAGTTTCCCTGTCAGATACAGCAGTTTCCCCACTGCAATGAAAATCCCTTTTACAACTTCCCATACACTTCTTCCTACTGCCATATCTTTTTCCTCCTTATTCTTCAAATGCCCCATAAAATTCCGCAAACCGTAAATCTTTTTCCATACAGGCTTCTTCCTTTTCCCTGTCCTCTGCTATCGTTCCACCGTCAGAAAGTTCTCCCTGAACTGCCTTTTCCAGCACACCTAGCTTCTCAAAGGCTTCTTCCTGTGCCATTGAAACCGCTTCTTTTACGATTTTACAAAATTGTTCTTTCTGGTTCTCCAGAAGGGTATTTAATAGTTTCATCTGCTGTACTTCTTCTTCCTGCTGTAGATACTTGGCAAAATAAACGATTGCTTCTGCTATAAAGTCGTCTTTTGTCTTGAAAATATCTTTGTTATACTCCTTCAGATACCGATAAGCCTGATGATGTACCGGTCTGCTTTTATACAGCCGCAGTGAAGTTGTATATACTTTTTCCGTATCCATAAGTTTTCACTTCCTATCATGCTGTCCGCATTTTCCTCTGTTTTGCCCGGATAATACTTTTCACTGCTTTTTCACAGCCCCTTGCATTGGCATGTATATCTGTTACAAACTGTACATCTTTTCCCTCATTGGCTCCAAAATGCTCCACAATGGAAGAACCGCCGCCCATAAACACCATTTTGGTCAGATCCAGATTATAATGGTTTGCCTGTATGATACCATAAATTTCCTCTGCGTAGGACTTCAAACAGTTTTTTATGACGTCCTGATACTGCTTCGGGCAGTCATAGCTTCCTGTCCTCATAAATGCTTCTGTAATATATGCCGGTACCCCTGCCCCTGTTTTGGCAATGGCTTCCTCATTGACTTTTCCGATACAGTACAAAGCTGCCTTATCTGAAATCGAATACTTCCCGTCCGGCATTCCGTCAACAAACTCTACCAGGTCGGTAGTCCCTCCACCAATATCTACTAAAAGGCAATAACCGGGAACCGCTTCTAAAAGCGTATGGATTACCACATGCCCCTGCATAAAAACAAACACATTTTCCAACGACACATGATAATGTACCCCTTCATAACGGAAATGCAGTTCCTTTGTCTTTAACAGATATTTCTTGAAACTTTCTTTCTGCTGCTGAAATCTTCTGGGCGGCAGGGCAGCTCCCATTTTTACGGAAGCGTCTGTCAATCCCCGGAAACGCATTTCCTGCGCCAGTGCTGCAAGGGTAAGAAGATAATAATTTTCATTCTCTGTCTTATCCACACACTCCTTTTCCGGCACTTTCCCTCCCACATAATAAAACTGGTTCTGGTATTCCAAAATGTGCTCCAGGCTGTCCGGCCTTGCCTGCAAAGGCTGGATTGCTGCTGAGAATACCGTATTTGCAGTTTTCATGTTACGGTTTCCATGATCAATTCCAATAATCATTTTAGTTTCCACGTTCTTATCCTCCTGAAAGTTATAGTTTGTATTTTATCTTGTCCTCTTTGGTTCTTGACCTGTTTCTTTCTTTTCTTTGTCTATCACAGGAAGTTTTTCAAACAGTTCCCCTATCACAGCTTCCATTTCCTGAAACTTCATTTCATCTGGCATACACAGAAAAACAATCACTGCGTCAGTCAGACGTTCCCCATTCTCTTTCCGGTAAAGTTCCGTATAAGAACCCCAACAACCGTCCTCACCTGCATAAAACTTTTTTGTCTTCTCATTTACTTTTATGAGGTATTCTTCGGTATCAACAAAAATTTTCCGAATGGATACTTTTTGTAAATCGTATTTCATGCTGTCCATATAAACCGGAAGGTGTTCCTCCGGGGCAAAATAGACATACATTGTGCAATAAGTATCTCCTTCCGTCCCCATCTCCTGTAAGATAATCCCGGCTTCAAACATTTCCGGCGGAGCATAATCTACTACAAAATCCGACTCCTTATCCTGCGAAGGTTTTTCAAAACGCCCTGAATCTCCAACCTGAAAATGTTCGGGGCACTGAATACGAAACCTTTCTTCCCTCATTCTGTATATTCCTCCATAATCTCACTAATATCTTTTTGAAATAACCGCTGAAGCCGGACAACTACATAGACATTGGGCTTTTGCTGTCCGTATTCAATCCTCTGATACGTCCGAAGACTGATACCCAAGACAGCCGCAAGTTCTATCTGTGTATATCCATGAGCTGTCCTGAATTTTCTTAATTTTGTTACTTTCTATCACACTCCTTACGTCTGAGGGATAGCTTCCTGATAAGCAAACAGATTGGATATATAGCTGTTTGCTGTCAATGTGGCATTGTATAAAGCGGTAAGCAGCACTGCCCGGATATTTTTGGCTTTCCTTGTACACTGCTTAATTGAGTCTATCACATACTCTACGGTAAACTTATCCAGCTTTTTATACATTCCCTGTACAATGCCAAGAGGACGTTCTTCCTGATTTACCCTTATGGTCTTTGCATTAGACGTCAAAACATCTACTACAAGCCCTACAATCTCATTGAGTAGTTTTCTGTCAAAAGGTCTGTCTATCCATATCGCATCATAATCAATCTGATCTTTGAACTGTTCTTCTGCTGCCTGATAGGATAAGATAGGATTATCTCTATACACATTCACTATTTCTGTTGTATTCTTTTGGGTACTTTCTGCTGTAATCTTTGTAGTAATCTCTGTATTTGTCTGCCCGCTATCAGTCTGAGGTACCTCTTTGGGTATCCAGGGCTCTGTTTCCTTGTCAGGGTATGCTCCCTCTTTGAATGGTGACACCCTCTCCCTTTGGAAAGGGACAGCCCTCTCTTCTACAAAATGTATCTCTTCCTCTATGACTGTATGGGGACTGATTTTCTCTGCTTTGGATTTCTCTCTTCTTTTTTCAAAGGAAACCGTATCTGCTCCTGTTTCTTCTGGATAAGTCAATTCTTTTAACCGGTCTACGATCAATTCCAGATACAGAACATTATTTACAACAATCCCATTCATGGAAATGGTTCTAAATACCCGTTTTACCACACCCAGCTTCTCTAAAAATACCACTGCATTTGTCGCTTCTTTTTTGGAAATCCCAAACTGTTCGCTGATCTGCTGGTAACTTCTCTGAAGAAGGTCTGACTTAAATTTCTTTCTTACCCCAATGACCTGTCCGGTTCCTTCATCTCTGATTTCTGTAGGCTTATACCAATACACAATATCTGCCAGTATAATAATCGCTGTCAGATTTGGCTTTCCGCTTTCTCTGATGATTGTCCGATACCACACTTGCGGAATGATATTTCCAGATATATTCAGTTTTGCATTTTCATCTACGATTTCATTTCCAGTGCTATAAATACCTCCATTCATACGTTTATTCCTCACTCCCCTGCTTCTTTTCTTTTTCAAATAAAGCACTTATTTCTTCATCTGCTCTTTTGCCTGCCACCAGACACGCATACAACGAAACGAGGAAAAAAATTATTCCAACAATCATAATCACCTTTATCATTGCTCCGTCCTCCCAAGAAAAAAGGACTAAGCCAGCTAACAGAATCTTTTAACTAACCTAGTCCTTAACATATTTTTTCAATATATTGCAACCGAATGGTTTTTCACAAACTTGACCGCCTGTGAGAATGGATATAATTTTGACAGGACCAGTAGCAATAGGTTTCTATCTTTAAGAGCCCCTGCCATTTGATTTTTACTATGAAAAATTCATTCCCGGTCTATGAATTTTCTACCCTTTATGGTATAATAGAAAAAAGACTAAATTGGCGTGAGCCCTTATTTTATAAGGAATCTGCTAACTTAGTCTTATTTTAACATGACCACCCGAACCCGAAGTTCCAATGATTGCAGTAAATTTTCCCCTTTCGATCTCCAGATCCACACCGTCCAGTGCCCGTACCTGTGTTTCACCTTTTCCATAATATTTTTTTAAGCCTGTGGCTGTTAAAATTGCTTCCATCTGTCTTTCCTCCCTGTGTCCTGTCTTTTTAGGTTGGTTTTACTATAACAGACCAATGTCTCAGTCAGGGTACAGGAAAGGTACAGTTTTGTAACTTTTGGGGATTGTTCTGAAAATAATTCTGGCACGGCGGGCTTTCAGAGCCATACACCGTGCCAGAAATCGTTTCTTCTTTATTTATGAATAGTATAATATTCCAATCCAAAAATACTGTGCTTGATACAGATCTTTCGGATATCTCCGACAGAAGTACTGCCATAGACGTTTCTTGAAACAGAAAATTGCTCCTCTTCCCCCTTCCAGTTGCCATACAGATAATAATCCAGCTCTTTCCCGGAGGTGCTCAGGTCCTTATCCGTTATCTTTATCGTTTCATGTACCGGTTCTGCAAACGTCAATAAATAATTGACGGGAAATGTGATTCCAAAAGAAAGTACAAATACAGCGAAAACAACGGAAATCCTGCGGCCCAGTCTTTGGGGAGTTTTCGTCTTAGAAGATTTGATGAAATAGGGAATCACAAGCACGATCGTAATACAAATCGCAATTTTTGTATAAGCAACAAAACTGCATTCATAGAGATTCAGGCTGGACAAACATAAAACCAAAGCGATGCCAGCCCCCACAAATGGAAGTTGAAATACCAGTCCCTGCACCTTTTTGCTGATCGTATCAAAATACATATAAGGATAAAAGTTAATATACATGGCATATGTGGCTAAGAGTATCGCAGTCAGAATAAAAAGCTTTATTTTCCCGCCGATCAAAACAGCAGCAAGGTTGGAAAATACCAGAATCCACCCAGCTGTTTTTATTTTCTTTTCTGTTTCCGTAATGTCTATTCCTTTTTTTCCTCTTACTGCTTTTTTCATAGTTTTATTCCTCCTGTCTCATCCTCTCTGTCAGGCTTCCTTTCGTGAGAAAATGAAGACAAAACATTGGCACAACTACTGCAAGTACCACTAATATTGCGGTAAAAATCCACAGCGGCAGGAAGGAACAGGTATAGACCATGCTCCAGGATCCGACAGCTTCTACCACTTTCGGCATAAGAAAACGGTCAAAAAGTATGGTCACAGGAATCAAAATCACAATCATCAGTACTGCATGAAAAACACCTTCCAGAAGAAGGAGATTCCGAAGCTGCGCCCGTGTCATACCAAGGCTTTCGTATACGGCAAACTCCCCTTTCCGGCTCACTGCCTTGATCACCAGCATATTAATAAAATTCATCAGGGCTATTCCCGTCAGTACCAGCCCGATTACCAGATCCGGAAGTACCAGGTTCAGCCGCGCCATACGGAAATTTTCCTGATACTCACTGCGCCGTACCACACCGACTCCCCGGTTCATTCCCAATTCGTATTCATCCAGATAAGCTTCAAATTCTTTCTGCTGTTCTTTGTCAATATTTATTGCCAGCTGACGGTACGCCTGTCCGGGAAACAATTGATCAAAAGCCTTCATTGGGAGGATGTATGCAATATTAAAGGCAGCTTCCAGACTTTCTGTTCCCCTGAGATAGGTTTCATCGTGCATCACAGAACCCATGACCGTAAATTTCTGCCCCATAAGTTCTGCCTCTTCTCCCTCGATTGGTGAAGACAATCCTTCATGATAGGCTCCGCCAACCAGTACAAATTTTCCGGAAGCAAAGGATTTTTCATCAAGACTGCCGCTGGTAAAGGGCGAATATTCCTGCATATAGTCCAGATATACCCCATCCATTCCAATGACCAGACCAGTATACATTCCTGTTTCTTCCAGCTTTTCCAGTCCGTCCAGCCATTCAGGAAATGCCTTCTGGGTTTCCCGCAGGGTCTGCGTCTCATCATAAGGCTGGTCATAAAATGCTGTGATCCGTTCAATCAGTTCCTTTGGAGCTGTCATAGGGATTTCGTGACTTTTCAGTACACTGACAGAGACAACCTCCGGACGTTTTTTCAGTTCTTCAACAGTTTCCTCTGTGATTCCCTCATTTTTTTCGTTATACTGCTGCTGGGAAAGATATGCAGATCCGTCACATAAACTGTAATCCCAGGGAAACGTGGAGGACAGATAGAGGTCTTCTTTGACACTGATATATCGAATCCAAACGGAATTTAAAAGAAGTACTGCCAATAATAAAGAGATCACAGACAAAAGGCTGCGCCAACGATTTTTTCCCAGTGTCCGAAACGCAAGCTGTGTCAATGTTGTACGGCCCTTCCATTTATGTGTGCGTTTTGGAAATCGTGCGTAAGCATTCCCTGTCATTTCTGCCGGGGTTTTGCTGGAAAGTCGAAAAGATGGCAGAAGATATGCCAGCAAAACCGTTGCCGCGGTACACAAAAGCGCCGCCCCAAATGGCTGCCAGGACAGGAAATACAGAGCCGGATTTTCCTCCATTCCGATAATGACACGACTAGTGATAAAATAATGGAGTATGAATCCGATCAGCCATCCAGGAACCGTCCCCAAAAGAGAGACCAGTATTCCCTGTTCCATCAGCATTTGCCGGATCTGACGGGGAGTCATTCCCAGAGATTTCAGCTCTGCATAAAACAAATGCTCTTTGTCCGCAGCTGCATGGACAATGCTGTATACCATCAGATATCCGCACAGCACTACCAGAAAAGCCGGCATATAGTAGGGACGTGCCTGCTGTTCCGCCATTTCTGTACGGGCATCCTGATAAGCCAGATTCGTGGTATAGGTACAGCCTGTCACTCCCTGCTGTAAAAGGAGCTGTTCCGCCTGCTCCTCTAACTTTTTCGGCTGGTGCAGTTTTACTCCAAGAGTTACATTGGCAGCAGCTTCTTCATCGTAATCCGGCAGAAGCATGTTCGCTTCCTCTTTTGTAATCCAGGCGCAGGCTTCTGAAAAATTGGCAGGGCTTGCCCACCATCCACAGAGGGTAAACGCTGTGGTATGCACTTCTCCCTTCGGGTCTGTCCAGTCAATGGATACCGGACTTCCTATCTCGTGGGGCACACCAAGGGAATCCATGGTAAACTCGTCCAGAGCGATCTCCCCATTTTTCCGGGGCAGTGTTCCCACAGTAGGAACAGATAACACTGTCCTGGCATAGGCGCGGTCTGTCACTGCCAGCTTAATGCTTCTTTTCCCGATGACCGGATCGGATAACCTTCCGATAGTACTTAAACGCACAGTGCTTTTGATATTACTGTTCCCTGCAAGGGTATCCGCCTGTTTTTCCGTGAGACCCATATAAAGAATATGACTGGTGGAACCATAAGAATACTGGTAATTCAATAAATAAGCGTCTTCTACGGAAGTTCCCAGCAAAAAAACAAAAGTATAAAGCGCTGCCGCCAGCATTGCCGCACAGGACAAAAGGACATATTTTACAGGATGAAACTTCACATCTCTTCTGATCAGAGTACGGCAGATCTTCAGATTATTATTTGCAAGCATATCTGTCTCCTCCCTACACCAGAATCCGGCCATCTTCCATTCGTACTACCCTGTCTGCCATCTGTGCGATTTCCAGATTATGGGTGATCATCACCAAAGTCTGATGATAAGTTTCTACAGACATTTTCAAAAGTCCAAGTACGTTCTGTCCGCTTTTGGAGTCCAGATTTCCCGTAGGCTCATCTGCCAGAAGAATCGAAGGTTTTGCCATCAGCGCTCTTGCGATTGCCACCCGCTGCCGACCTCCGCCGGACAGTTCATGGGGATACGCCGTAAGTCTGTCTTTGATCTGCAGCAATTCCGTGATCTCCTGAAAAAATACCGGATCCGGCCCGGAACCTGCCAGACTTAATGGAAACAAAATATTTTCCTGAATGTTAAGCGCAGGAATCAGGTTGAAATTCTGATACACAAACCCCACCTTGTTCCTGCGAAATACTGCAAGCTCCTTTTCCTTCAGACCAGACAGGTTTACACCGTCTACGATCACTTCCCCTTCATCGGGAATGTCCAGTCCGCCCATCATGTTCAAAAGAGTGGTCTTGCCGGAGCCAGAGGCTCCGATGATCGCGGTAAATTTGCCTTTTTCGATGGCAAGGTCAATGCCGTTTAACGCCTTTACCTGTCCCTCTCCTTTTCCATAGGTTTTATGCAGATTTTTTACAGTTAAAATATCCACTTCCTTTTCCTCTCTCCCTCTGTAGTTTCTATCTCTTATAGCATTCTCTGTCTTTACTGATCTCTTCCTTTTTTGGAAAGCGTTCACCATAGGGTCAGCTTAATAAATACACGGAAAAGGTCGTTCCCTCTCCCATTTTCGATTTCACGCTGATATATCCCTTTTGACGGTTGATAATGCCATTTGCCAGATACAGCCCAAGACCGACTCCTTCCTGCTGCGCGGCCTCCTCCGCCCTGTAAAACCGCTGAAAAACATCCTGATAATGGGCTTCCGGTATGCCCATTCCTGTATCCTTAATGTCAATGCGGGTATAAAACTGCCATGGTCGTACCATGATGGACACATGGCCGCCCGCCGGCGTATATTTCACAGCGTTATCCAAAATATTTCCCAGAGCCTCCGCCGTCCATTTCGTATCGTGCTGTACCGTAATCTCCGGATCGCATTCTACAGAAATCTCAATACCTTTCCCCTCTGCCTTGGCCCACACAGCACTCATTGCCTGTGCAATGGTTTCATGGAGCCGCCCTTCCACCGGATGCAGCACAAATGTCCCTGTTTCCAGTCTGGACATATGAATCAGAGACTGTATAAGGAAATCCAGCTTATCGATCTGTTCTTCTAACGTTGTCAGAAATATCTGTCTTTTTTCTTCTGTAAGATTTGGCTTTTGCAGGATCCCGGAATACAGCTTCATATTTGCCACAGGAGTCTTTACCTGATGGGAAATATCACTGACAAGGCTCTGCAGGATCTCCTTGTCCTTCCGGCTCTGCATTCTTCCCTCCTGCATAATATCATAATACTGCAGAAGCTTTCCCTGCACCTTTGCAGTCAGGGAGTCTTCATAGGGCTGAAAATATTCCGGCTGACGTCCTGCAATAGCTGCATCCAGCGTCTCACAGATATCATCCGAAAACTGTTCGATCTGTCTCCTCTTTAATGCAGACCACAGAAAATTTAAGAGAACAATTCCCCCGCAGACTGCCAGAATCCCATAACGTACGGAAGCTCTCGGTACATACTCCCATAAAAGCCAGAACAAAAATCCCACAAGAATCGTACCTAATAAAAACAGAGCGGCAGACAGCCATCTTGTCTGTTTCTTTTTCATTGTGCCTTTCCTTTCCAGATATACCCCATTCCCCGCACTGTCTGAATATAAGTGTGGGAAAAGTCTTCAATCTTGGTCCGCAGGCGGTTCATGGTTACCGTCAGTGTGTGATCGTCAATAAAGTTTCCATCGTTGTCCCATAGCCGTTCCAGCAGAATCTGTCTGGTAAGGATCTGACCTGAATTTTCTGTCAGGATCCGCAAAAGCTTATATTCATTCGGTGTAATAGACAGTGTTTCTCCATTCCGCTGTGCTGTCAGAGATCCAAAATCCAGTGTCAGAAACCCGTCGCTCCACTGCACATGATTTTTGGCAGCCTTCTGTCCCTGAGCGCGGCGCAGAGCTACTTCCACCCGTCGAAGAAGAATCTTCATATTAAAGGGCTTTGTTACATAATCCTCCGCTCCAAGATCAAATCCATCCAGAACATTCTGCTCCAGATCATTGGCAGTCAGAAAGATCACAGGAAGTTCCGGGTACATGGTTTTAATCTCCCTGCACAGATCAAAACCGTTTCCGTCCGGAAGATTTACATCCAGAAGCACCAGATCCAATTCACTGTTTTTCAGCAGCTGACGGGTTTTCTGACAGTTAAACGCTGCCATAGAAAGATATCCTTCCGTATCCAATTCAAAACAAAGACCTGTGCTTAATGCCAGGTCGTCTTCTACTACTAATATTTTTTTCAT
>OMGX01000901.1_pt1 | contig 14880 bp, 10 predicted proteins | sample 1674381 | NCBI WGS metagenome assembly OMGX01 (sample SAMN05578582, study PRJEB25193) | human gut metagenome | biome: Human Microbiome; feature: human-associated habitat; material: feces | host: Homo sapiens | place: USA:Birmingham | reverse complement strand
CGGCATCAATAATTGGAACGGTTTTGACAGCATTCAGCTTCGCGTTGTTTCCGCAAAAGCGGAGCAGCCGCGTGACATCGATGCCTATATTGAAAAAGGTATGCGCTATTTCTGCAACGGCTTGCTTGAAAACCTGTCTTATCGGCTGTCCGAACCGGAGCAGCTCCCGGAAATATGCGAAACAACCCTCGCCGAGCTTTGTTCCCGCTCTATATCCGGTTTGCTTGTGCTTGTTTTTTCTGTTGAATCCGCCAAAAAGATTCTTGACGAAATTCGCAGCAGTCAAATCGGCAATGTTGACATTTGTTACTCTTGCGTTGCGGATTCACCCGTTTGCTGCAACACCGTTTTGCTTGCACCGCAGCTTGCAAATCTGCCTGCATTCGGGTTCAGCAAGGTCGTTTTCTACGACAATCCCCCTTGCAGCGGTGTTTACACTGCGGTTTCGCGCCGAATGAGTTCCGCTTCAATGCTTCGGATGCCGTGCACGAACAGCGACTTCGGCAGGGTCGCACTGCATTTTGCCTGCGATCGCGATTTCATGGTTTGCAGCTACAAGCTTGTGCAGTCAATTCTTGCTGCTTCACCCTGTTCTCAGGGGGAGCTTTGCGGCAAGATGTCCAACAAGCTGAACGTTCCTGTTTACTGTGCGCTGTTCGCCGTTCGGGTATTTATCGAGCTTGGCTTTATCGAATTCACTCCGGGCGGTGCACTGCGGAACAGCAGCGAAATTCGGCCTGCGCCGCTGTGCGCCAGCACTTTGTATTCCGCTGTCGAACGTTTGCGCACGCGCAATTTCCCGGACTCGGAGCAGGATGATTCGGATGAATAAGTTTTCAGTTTTATGCCGATATAGGCTGACTCGGTTTATTCGGCAAAAATTTCAGTATTTTTCAATAACAGCAAACAAACATTCCCGCTGTATAAGCCGTGCGGGGATGAAACGAAAGGAACAGATTTAACCATGATTATCAACGAAACCGAACTGATTGCAACGATTCGCAGTATTCCCGATTTTCCGAAAGAGGGCATACTCTTCCGCGATATCACCACACTGCTTAAGAATGCCGATGCATACGAAACGCTTGTTGAATCCATTGCCGAGAAGCTTCGCCCGCTTGATGTTGACATCGTTATCGGTCCGGAAGCACGCGGTTTTGTTATCGGCTCCGCCGTTGCATATGCGGTTCATGCAGGTTTTGTTCTTGCCAGAAAACCCGGAAAGCTCCCCTGCGAAGTAAACTCCGTGTCATACGGACTTGAATACGGCTCCGACCGCCTCGAAATTCACAAAGACGCAATTCTTCCGGGGCAGCGCGTTGCAATCGTTGACGACCTGCTTGCAACCGGCGGAACAGCAAAAGCTGTTATCGACCTTGTGGAAAAAATGGGGGCAAAAGTTGTTGCTGCTGATTTTGCAATCGAACTTACCGATCTCGGCGGTGCCGACCTGCTCCGTGATTATAATGTTTACTCAGTTATCAAATACTGATATCCAAGATAACTCTCGCGAATGAATGTTCCCGGCAATGCCCGTTTCGGAACCTTTTGCGAACCTTCTTCCGAGAACTCCGACTCGGCACTTTGCCGATTTGACAGAGCCAACCGTTCGGCGCGGGCCGCGTGCCTGCGCCGAATGCATTTTTTGCTTTTTGAACGGTACCGAACGTTCATTCCTGCAAAATTTATCAAAGGTAAAATTTAGCCAAAGGTGGGTGTGCTATGGACAGATTGACCGCTGCCTTCGAAAAAAAGTTTCCGAAGGAAAAAACCGAATTATTAGTAAAGGCAATTAATTTTGCAAAATCGGTTCATGCTGACCAAAAACGCGAATCGCAGGAACCTTATTATATTCATCCCGAAGCCGTTGCGCTCATTCTGCTCGATATGGACATGGATGCAGACACGGTCATTGCGGGTCTGCTTCATGATACGGTTGAGGATGGGCACGATATCACCGTTGAAAACATTGCACAGATGTTCGGCAAGGACATTGCCCGAATGGTGGACGGCGTTACCAAGCTGACCAACAGCAATCTTTCCCACATGCTGTCAAAAGAAGACAGACAGGCCGAAAATCTGCGCAAAATGTTCCTTGCAATTGCAAACGATGTTCGCGTTGTTGTTATCAAGCTTGCGGACAGACTGCACAACATGCGCACACTCGGTTATTGTTCAAAGGAAAAGCGTGTTCGCAAAGCACGGGAAACCATGGATGTTTACGCTCCCCTTGCGGACAGGTTCGGAATGGGTGCCATAAAAGTCGAACTTGAGGATTTATCGTTCAGCTATCTGATGCCCGAAGAATGCCGCCGCCTTCAGTCCCTTATCGAACCGAAGCAGGAAGAACGCATGGGACTGCTCAAAAAAGCCATGCACAAGCTTGAAATTGCACTTAAGGATGCCGGAATCAAAGCGGAAGTCAGCGGACGCAGAAAGCATATTTACAGCATCTATCGCAAGCTGAACATAAAAAAAGTCGGACTGAACGAGATTTATGATCTTGTTGCACTTCGCATAATTGTTGATACCGTGCAGGACTGTTACGGTGCGCTCGGCATTGTTCACTCGCTTTGGCGTCCCTTCCCCGGCAGGTTCAAAGATTACATTTCAATGCCGAAAACCAACATGTACCGTTCTTTGCACACGACGCTTTTCAGTGATCTCGGAATGCCGTTTGAGGTGCAGATTCGCACTTGGGAAATGCACCGCACTGCCGAATACGGTATTGCCGCACACTGGATGTATAAAGAGGGCAGAACACGGCAGGATGAGCTGGACACAAAGCTTGCGTGGCTGCGGCAGCTTGTTGACTATGATTCCGATGCAAACTCAACAAAGGAATACGTTGACAACGTTCGACACGATTTTTTCTCCGACTATGTTTTTGTTCTGACTCCGAACGGCGAGATTATCGACCTGCCTCTGGGCTCAACGCCCGTTGATTTTGCTTACCGTATTCATTCGAACGTCGGCAACCACACACAGCACGCAAAAGTCAACGGTGCGCTTGTGAAGCTTGACTGCAAGCTTAAAACCCACGATGTTGTTGAAATCATTACGAACCCGCAGGCAACGCCGAGCCGCGACTGGCTTAACTTTGTAAAAACATCCCAAGCCAAAGCAAAAATCAAACAATGGTTCAAAAAGGCGAATCGTGAAGAAAATATTGTCCGCGGCAAAGAAATGCTTGCCGACGCCGCAAGACGACAGGGGCAGAAGCTTGCCGACCTTACGAAGGCCGAATTGTGCAAACCTCTGTTGAAACGCTTCTCCATGAACGAAATGGATGATATTTATGCGGCCATAGGCTACGGCGGAATCACAACCGGGCAGGCATTGCATAAACTGATGGAAGCCCGGCGAAAAGTTCAGCGTGAGGAGGAGCTTGCGCGCAAACTTGAAGAGCAGGAACACGCTCCCGCAAAAAGCTTTGACGCAAACGGAAGAGCCGTCATTGTCAAAGGCGAGGCCAACATGGTTGTTCGCTTTGCGCAATGCTGTTCTCCCCTGCCCGGCGATGAAATTTTCGGATATATCACGCGCGGCAGAGGTGTTTCGATTCACAGCAGAAACTGCCCGAATGCCGCAGCACTGCTTGCCGATGCGGACAGGATAATCGATGTTTCATGGGCGGACGGCGAAAGTGCAAAATTCCCCGTAACAATTCATATCGTCGCTTCGGAACGCGTCGGGCTGCTGATGGATATTTCACAGATGCTGATGAACATGAAAATCAACATCAATCTTGTCAACGCAAAGCCTGTTGAGGACGGCACAAAGATCGAAGCAACCATGGGGTTTCAGGTCCAAAACGCCGAGCATCTCGACAGCATTATAAAAAATCTTATGAAAATTAACGGTGTAAAATCCGTTTCAAGGGTGAGATCCGTATGAGAGCCGTTGTTCAAAGAGTCCGCCGCGCAAGCGTTTCCGTCGCCGGCGAATGTGTCGGCAAAATCGAAAGAGGGTTGCTTTTGCTTATCGGCATAGAACCTTCCGATGCGCAGAGCGACATTGACTATATCGTTAAAAAATGTACTCAACTCCGCATTTTTGAAGATGCAGACGGCAAGATGAACCTTTCCGCCGTTGAACTCGGGTATGAAATTCTGCTGATTTCACAGTTCACGCTTTTCGGCGATGCCCGTAAGGGCAACCGCCCGAGTTTTATTGCTGCCGCTCGTCCCGAAACGGCGATCCCCGTCTACGAAAAGCTCATCGACGCTTTTCGCACTCAGCTGCACACCGAAACGGGTATTTTCGGCGCGGATATGCAGGTTGAGCTTGTCAACGACGGTCCGGTCACGATCCTGCTGGACAGCAAAAAAACGTTTTAATTTCGCTATATTCAGTCTATGTTTAAAAAGGAGAAAAGCCGCATGAAAATTCTTTGTGTCCCAACCGGTCCGCTTTCCGTAAATACCTATATCGTTTTTAACGAATCCGCCGAAACGCCTTCAAATTCCGAAAGGATTCCCTGTGTTGTTATCGATCCGGCGAATTCGCACAAGGTGGTTGAAGTTCTAAATCAAAACAACCTGCACTGCACCCATATTCTGCTGACGCACGGTCATTTTGATCACACAATGGGCGTTGCGGAATTGAAATCGCATGAAAACGCACTTGTTGCAATTCACGAAGCGGATGCGGGCGCACTTGCAGGCGGAAAAGCAAGCCTTGCCTACCTCGGCGGTGCGCTTGTGAAGCCCTGCAAAGTGGACATCATCCTCCACGGCGGCGAATGCTTCACCGCTGCCGGTATTGAATTCAGCGTTCTGCACACCCCGGGGCATACCAAGGGCGGCGTATGCTATGTTATCGAAAAAGAACGTGTGATTTTTTCCGGCGACACGCTTTTCCGTCTCAGCGTGGGAAGAACCGATCTTGACGGCGGTGACAATGATGCACTTTACAACTCCCTGCTCCTGCTGACAGGCAGGCTGAAAGGCGATTACCGCGTATTCCCCGGCCACATGGGTGAAACAACTTTGGATTTCGAACGGAAACACAATCCGTATCTGCGCGGCGGCGGAAACCAAGACTATTGACGGAAAATACAGAAAATGCCGCAGCTGCATTAAAGAGGCAAACAATATGTTTTTATTCACAAACAGACAGGATTTTTTTAACGATATATGCGAAGAAATACGGCTTTTTCTGCCCGGTGAGGAGATAGCTCCCGTTTTGTCCCCCGCTGAAATTCACACAGCGGATGCGGGCGAAAAGACGCTGAGTGTTGTGCTTTCAAGCGACGGAACGGATTTTTTTGCCGAAGCCGCCTTTGTTTCGAACGGTCGGGAGCATTCATACTCGTGCCGAACGCCCTTTCGCAATGATGATTCAATTATTGAAAAGCGTTTTGCAAAACGCTGCATTAAAATCGCTGTCTTCCGCGCAATGCGAAAGGCATATCCCGATGCGCACCTCCCGTGGGGCTCTCTGACGGGTATACGCCCGACGCGCCTGCTGCGCGAGCTTCAGCACAGCTGCGGTCCTGCCGAAGCCAAAAGCATGATGTTGAACGATTTTGACGTCACGCCGCAAAAGTTTGCACTTGCTGAGAGGATAGTTTCCGTTCAGGAACCGATTTTTGCTTCCGTGCGGAAAAACGATGTTGATGTTTATATCGGCATTCCGTTCTGCCGCACACGCTGCCTGTACTGCTCTTTTGCTTCACGGCTCCGCACGGCAAAGACGGACATGCAGCCCTATCTTGCCGCACTGAAGACGGATATTGCAAACGGTGCGCAAATGGTTCGCGAACTCGGGCTGAATATTCGTGCGCTGTATCTCGGCGGCGGAACGCCCACCGTGCTGACCGCAGACGAGCTGCGCGATCTTTTGGATTTTGCAGAGGAGGCCTATAATATTGCACCCGGCACGGAGTTCACGGTTGAAGCCGGACGGCCGGATACGATAACAGCTGAAAAGCTTCGCATCATCAAGCAGCGCGGCGCAACGCGCATATCCGTAAATCCGCAAACGATGTGTGATAAAACATTGCATCTTGTCGGCCGCGATCACACATCCGAGGATATCAAGGCGTGTTTCAACCTTGCGCGGGATATCGGTTTTGATTCAATCAACATGGATCTTATCGCCGGTTTGCCGGGCGAAACGGCAGCTGACATGCAGCATTCCGTAAATGCACTCGTTGAGCTTTCTCCGGAGTGTCTGACAGTTCACACGCTTGCAATAAAGCGTTCTTCCCGTCTGCGTGAAAATCTTTCCGAATACGCTCTTCCCGATGTTTCGGAAGTTGAAAAAATGACCGAAATCGGTGCGCTCGGTGCCGAAGAAACGGGTATGCTTCCTTATTATATGTACCGTCAAAAATACATGGCGGGCAACATGGAAAACGTCGGCTATGCAAAACCCGGCAGCATCTGCATCTACAACATCGATATGATGGAGGATTCGCTGAGCATCATTGCTCACGGTGCGGGCGCAATGAACAAACGCGTTTTCCCGAGCGGCGGAAGAATCGAACGCGTCCCGAACCCCAAGGATATTGAAACATATATTTCAAAACTGCAAAAAACCCATGCCGACAGGCTTGCACTCTTTTGCAATGAATAAATGCAGCGGACAGCGTTCCGCATCACCCGAAACCGTCAGATGCGGAACGTATTGAATTATTAATATTTCATTTCAATTATATAATAACTTTTGTGATTTTAAATTCTTTTGTCACAGTTGTAAGTATTTTCTCTGAGCAGATTATATATATTAATTTTATACTCAAAAAAATGTTGAAATTCATATGGTCTTGCGGTATAAGGTATGCGAGCGAGCGGGATAATACTTGGCTCTGTGCGTTTTCCCGTCTCCCATTCACTCGGTTGTGCGTTTCGGCTCGGTCAGCAACGCGCGCTGAATAGCCTGAATCTACGGACTATATTCACACCCCAAATTCTCTCAATTCAGTGTTAGTTTTGCCCCTTTCCGGCGCCGCCGTTTTCCCGCAGTGCTGCGGCAATGCCTTAGGGCTGCTGCGGTTCATATAAAGTTTGTTTTTTATTTTTAAAATATTCAGGAGGTTTTTCAATGAAGAACATCAAAAAGCTGCTCTCTCTGCTGCTTTGCGGAATCATGCTTTTCGGCATGTTCCCCGCGTCCCTCTTTGCAGCGGGCGGAGACACGGGCGACGGTTCCGGAACCATATCCGAAACGTTCGTTCCCGAAATCACATGGAAGAGAACGTTCGAATACGAGCACCGGCACGGTGACAATAACACGGAGCATCAGCACACCGACCTCGGCGGCCTTTACGCCGGGGACAAGAAGGATTACTTTTCCACTACGTCATCAACCTCAAACAACACACCCACATACAAAAGCACGGTTACTTGGGATTGGGCAGCTCTTTCCGAACATTTCAACGGACGGGCGGAGGTTGACAATTCCAATCACAAAGTTTGGGACTACGGCTATACCGACGTTCAGTACGCCGATCCCATAACGGATTCCATCGAAAACCCCATCGACAAAGACAAAACAATCGGCAGCATCGGCATCATCCCCTATGCCCCGAGCGCGGAGCAGCAGCAGATTTTTGCTGCAACCTGGAACAACAGGGTTGCCGAGGCTTTTACCGCTTCCAAACTTGACGGAATTAACATTACCCCATCGAGTAACTATATTTCGGTAGCGCAGGGCGCAATGGATATCGGCTACGAAAAACAAAGTCCCACCGACGACGAATTCTCCGGAAAGTCCTATACGGCACGCCGTTTCTCCGGTTCTTTCGTATGGCCGAAGGGCTACACCCTTTCCGACTCCATCGAACTCGTCTCCAAAAACGACTCCTATTATCAGGAGATTTATAACGCAATCAACGCCAACGAAAGTCTTAAAGCGGCTTTCGGCGGCAAAAGGGTCGTTGCAATCAACGACGACATGTTCGTTTTTGTTTATAAGGACGGCACGGAACTGACCGCCACTAATTACTCCGATTACCTTGCGTTCTTTGCGGGAACGGCGGGCAAAGGCGTTTGGTCCTGGATCAATAGCCAACCTCAGAATCACAACTGGGGCGATGAATGGAACGTTACCGAACCTGCAACCTACGGCGATAAATACGCGGCAAAGGCATTCAACAGGATTCTGCCGAACCTTGATACCGCGGGCGCCGACAGAAGCAACTCAAGGCTTTCCGCATTCCTGTCCGGCACGGATAAAACCGACTCAACGGAAGCAACCGCCGGTATGATGGCGCTTTCCGATTACTGGTATTCCTTCATGGACGGCAACGCAATTTCCACCGTTCTGAACAACAAATACGGCGAAACCGGCATCCATGCGGGCGACACCGTTCATATCGACATTTACTGCATCGATATGGACAAGGCCGGCGGTATGGACGAGCTTGAAATCCGCCTCACAAGGCAAAAGCCCACCACCTCCACCGTTAAGGTTCGCTATTGGCTGAATGAAGCCGGAGAAATCACCGGCAACACCAATTACCTCGGCGAAACCACTATGACCGGCCAGACCATCGGCTCCCAAATTACCCTTGTTAACGGTACGGATGTTAACCAGCTGGATTATCTGCGCGCAGCCGCAATCACAGCGAATAAAAATAAGGATGTTAACACAGGCGTTCAAATCGAGAAGCCGTTCACTGTGACCGAGATTTCTGAAAACAATATTATCAACGTTGTTTACATTCCTTCCGGTCAAAAGATCGTCGAACTTTGGGCAGGTGAGCTTACCGTCCTCTACGACGGCACCGAGCACGTTGTTCATGACGTCAAAATCACTCAGAGCGGATACGCCGATATATCCGTCTCGAATTCCGAAAAAACGACACAAACACGGCTTAAAGATGGAAACACTATCAAAAATATCACTGCCGTAAAGAAGGAGACTCTTCCCGGCAAATACACCGTGTCTTTCGTGGGGAACTCTCAGGTCGTCAATTGGCGGGGCACTGTCTTAGAAAATTACACAATCATTTATCATCCCGGTTCGCTGACCATTACCTATGCCCCCTCGGCAAAGGTATTTACCTATGACTTTGGTGTTCAAAACAGCTACTCCGGACTTTTGAACGATGTTGAAAAGAGCGCAGCGGAAATTAAGGTTCTTGACTCTTCAAAGACCTATGTTTCCTATGATAAATCCACAAACGCCCTGCTTTACACTCCGCAGAGCGTGAACAGCGGTGAAACCATTGACCTTGCGCTTGTCTTCGCAGGCGGCTATCAGGTCAAAAAATCCATCACCTTCCTTCCCGCCACAAATGTTCTTTACGAAGAGAAATTTATGACCAACAGCGGGGCGGTCGGCGAATGGAGAGCCGAAGGCACAAACAACACCGCGACCGTTGTTAGGGACAACGAAAACAGCGTTTACGGCTATGCCGATGCATACAAAGGCTTTGCCGACTACAGCAACGGCGGCGCACTGAAAGCAACACTCGATTTGAAAGGCGGCAAACGCGCCTACACAACCGATGCCGTTGAATTCAGTTTCAGCGGAACGGGTTTTGACATTATTTCCGAATGCGGCACCGATACGGGACTTCTTCTCGTTGCACTGTCCAAGGGAGGCAATCCGTTCAAGGTTTATATCGTTGACACCTATTTCTGCGGCGATAACAGTATTGGCGGCAATCCCATTATCACGGGCCCCGGCATTCTTGATTATCAGGTTCCCGTTGTTCGCGCAATGAATCTTGAACGCGCAGATTACAGCGTTCGAATCCTCGGCTACCTCACCAATACCGCCGGTGCGATCGTCGGCCCTGCAAGCCCGACACCTTGGGACGGCGGCGAAACCGGTGCGGAAGGCAGTACGCGCGGAGCGAACGGCATTGACACGAACCGAATCCTGCGCGAAGCGGGACTGAAGGAATTCATCGGCTGCGAAGTCGAAACCTCCTTCATGGACGAAAACAGCGTTCTTAACGGCGGCACGGGCATTGCGGCAAAGAACAGTCAGAACAGGACTTTCGGCAAGCGCGATACAGCAGCTGAGCAGACCGCAAACGTTTATCTCGATGCGTTCCGCGTTTATAAGCCCCTTGCAGATGAAACGAAGTACGTCAAAAACGAACAGGGTCTTGCCTACGCTCCCGTTTATGACTATGTTAAGAACAGCGCGGATCTGACAGCTGAAATTACCGAGAACTCAATGGTTTACGTTGAGTACGACGGCGACACCGGCATTGCAAGCATCGCGAACTATCATGATCACGGCCCGCAGAACGAGGTCTATCTCACCAACGGCAACTATATCGGATTCGTTCTTGAAGGTTACACCGGAACCGAAACCGTTATGATCAGTGCAAAGGCCGTTGCCGGTGATCCCGTGCTCGGTTATCTCGATACCGATACAAATGCCGAAGGCGCAGTGACCCCCTCCGGCATGAAGATGACCGAAATGTACTATGATGTTACGGCTTGCGTACAGCAGTACGGCACGAAGCATATGCTTGTTCTCGGCAATATTGCCGAAGCGGGAACGGGAACGGGAACAAGATCCATCCTGTCCGTCAGCGGCATTAAGCTTGCAAAAGACATCACCCCCGCCACAAGCACACAGATTGCGGCAGATATTGCAAGCCTTGTTACCCTTGCATATCAGCCCGTTGAAGAACCCGTGTTCACGCCCGAAAGGTTCGAACTCCGCTACAGCGGCCGTGCACTTGCGGGTTGGTTCACAAGAATCAGCGTTAAAACATCCACGGATGTTGACCATGTCAGCGTTTACAGGCTTGCGGACGACGGTTCACTTGTTCCCGTACGCGAGAACATGCGCCCGATGAACAGCCTGTTCACCTATTTCGGCTGGATGGATTACTACGCCTTCAGCCTCGCCGTTCGCGCTCCGCGCCGCGGAATGACGGATACATATTACATCTTTGCCTATGATGCAAACGGCGTTGCGAGTGAGCCCGCAATTGCTTCCATCACCGGCAGATAAGGAGAATACCCGTGAAAAAAACTTATGTAAAGCCCGAACTTGATGTTATCGAGTTTGACCTCGGCGAAGCGATTGCAGCCTCTCAATGTGTTGCACAAGCGTACAATCACGACCGCAACAGCTGCCAGCTGCTCCCGCCGTTCGATACGCTGTTTCCGGGACAGGATGCAAACTTGTTCGGCACAGGAGAGAATCAATGCGGTGTTACCGTTGAAGGCTACTGCTACTTTACAGTGAACGAAACAATGGTATTTGCGTCCTAACACCACCCACCGACGCGTCTGCGCGCAATGCGCGCAGACGCGTTTTGAAGTTTTTGAGATGAAAAAGCATTTTTTCTATCGTTTTCGTTTTGCGGGCAAAGTTTTCGAGATTCATTCGGAAGCGGAACTTGATGTTGATGCGCGAAGTGCGTTGTTTTGGGAGACTGAATACTTTGAAAGCTCCGAAACCGCTGACTGCGTAATTCAAGTTCGGCGGGCCGAACCGCCTGCCGCCTGCGGAAAACTTGTTTATGAAAACACATTCTTCAGGCTGTTTGAAAGCGGCGAAGGCTTTTTGCAGCAAACGCTTGACAGAGCCGCGCTTGAGCGCGGGGAAAAGCGCTCAATGCTTGCTTCCCGCTTCGGCGGCGCGTTGAGCGAAAGCGCACTTGATGTTAATGCGCTCAACATTGATAATGCGCTTAATATCGAGGTTTTTCTTCCGAAGGATTTTCCGCCGGAGCAGGAGTGTATGCAGCAGATTTGGCAGAGCATCAACCTGCCCTTCCAGCTGCTGCAAAGGAGCATTTTTACCCTGCATTCCGCAGCGGTTCAAACCCGATTCGGAGCAATACTTTTTTGCGGGCGTTCCGGAATCGGAAAATCCACGCAGGCGAATCTTTGGAAGGAGTATGAAAACGCTTTGATTCTCAACGGGGATCGATGCGCTGTCGGCTTTGTTGACGGCGCGGCAAATGCTTTCGGACTGCCATTTTGCGGCACAAGCGGCATTTGCTTAAACTTTTCTCTGCCGATTGCCGCAATTATTTCGCTCGGACAGGCTCCGGAAAACAGAATCACCCGCCTTTCGGGTGTTCGCGCTTTGAGGGCAATGATGAGCAATATTGTCGGGCTTTACGGCGGAGCGATGCGCGAAAGCCATGCGGAACTCTTTTTCCGCGCGGCAGAGTGCATTCCCATTTTTGAGCTGCACTGCACGGCGGACTCCCGCGCGGTTCAGTTGCTGAAAGAAACACTGGAAGGAGGTGAATGAAGTGAAATATGCGGAGTATGTGAACAGGCTTTTTGCAAAGAGCGCAAAAAGGGGCATTCCGCTTTCCGGAACGTTTGAGCTTACGGCGCGCTGCAATCTCCGCTGCCGCATGTGCTATATCCATCGCGAAGAAAATGACGGCGAAATCAAAACGGACGAATTTTCCTCGGAGGAATGGCTGAACATTGCAAAGGAAGCGCAGCAATGCGGCATGTTGTTTTTGCTGCTGACCGGAGGCGAGCCTTTTATTCGGCCCGATTTTGAAGAAATCTATCGCCGATGCCGTGAACTCGGCATTATCGTTTCGATAAACACAAACGGAACGATGATCGGCGAAAAACAGGTCGAATTGCTCAGAAAGCTCCCGCCGCAGAGGGTGAATATCACGCTTTACGGAGCATCCGAAGCAACCTATGAAAAACTTTGCCGCAACGGCAGTGCTTTTGAAAGAGCCTACCGTGCGGTTGCAATGCTCACGGAAGCTGGTGTTCCCGTCAAGATCAACTATTCTGTAACACCGTACAATATTGGAGATCTTGACGCTGTTGAACGCTTTGCAAATGAGCATAATCTGCCGCTGCAGGCGGCAACGTATATGTTCCCGCCCGTCCGTGCGGATGAGAACTCCGAAATTTCTCCCTGTAAAATCGGCGAATGCGAAACCTGCGAAAGGTTCACGCCGGAGGAATCCGCTGCCGCAAGGTGGGCGCACGAGCTGCGAACGCTTGACCCGGCGATTATTGAAAAACGTGCGGAAGCTGTTGCACTCAACACGGATATTCCGTCTGCCGAAACGGAGTGCGGCGATATTCCGACGGAGCGTATACGCTGTCGTGCGGGAGCTGCGGCGTTTTGGATCACATACAACGGGCAGCTTCGCCCCTGCGGAATGATGCGCGAACCGTCCGCTTCGCTGAAAGAACGCGGATTTTCTGCCGCATGGAACGACATTCGGGCAATGCGCGAAAACATCATGGTTCCGGCAAAATGCACCGCTTGCCGTTTTCGCAATATCTGTGAAGCTTGTCCCGCCGTTTGTTTTGCCGAAAACGGGCGATTCGATGCAGAACCGACCTTTATGTGCAAAAAAATGGACGCATATACACGGCTTGCAGCAGAATATCACAAAAGAAGATAATTACGGAGGGAGCTTATGCAAATAAGCAAAAATTACGTTTTAAGAACAATTGCTGGAGACAACCTTTTGGTGCCGCTTGGGGGAAGCAGCACGGAAACAAAGGGAATGATTTTGCTTAATGAACTGTCGTTGTTTGTTTATGAGTCAATTCAAAAAGGACAAACGGAGGATGAAATCCTTTCGCACATTCTTGATGAATATGATGTTGAGATCCCTCAGGCAGCGGCTGATTTGGGTGAAATTATCTCCGAGTTCACGAAACTGGGCATAATTAAATGATTTAAACCGTGCTTTAACGCATCATTACGGTTTAAATTTGTTTAAGCAATCCATCAGTCTATTATTGAAAGGAAAACAATATGAGGGTAAATACGATAAAAAAAATCATTGCTGCGCTTCTCGCCGCAGTGTTCTGCTTCGGCGTTCTGCCGTCACGGAGCTTTTTCAACACTCTTTCCGCCGTTGTTAAGGCTGCGAACGCGGATTCGCTAAACGAGGCATATGCGGACGGCACTTCGCTGATGCCTATCGGCCCGGCATTCACGGTTGACACGCTGCTCAGCTGGGAACCGACAAACGATCCGGATTCCGACTACTCAAGATCCGTTGTTCCCCTTGCAGACAGATACACGGGATTCACGGTCAACGACTATGCAAACCCCGATGCTAAACTCATGGTTTGCTCCCTTGCAAACTCCAAACACGATGCAACAAACGCACAGGGACAGGAAAGCTTTTCAAGCTATGCCTTTAACTACTGGCAGTACGCAACCTCCTTTGTGTACTGGTCCGGTTCAAAACGGGGGCAGGTCGTTGTGCCGACAGGTGAATTCACCGATGCGGCGCACACAAACGGCGTTCCCGTCATGGGCACGATTTTCTTCGACTGGGGCGGCAATTCCTCCGTTGTGGAGAACTTTGTTCGCAATTACAGAAGCGTTGCGGACAAGCTGATTGAAGTTATGGAATATTACGGCTTCGACGGTTATTTCTTCAATGAAGAAACCGCCGTCGACTACACAACCGCCGGTAATCTCAGAAGCATGATAGCATATATGCGTCAGCAAAAGCCGAACATGCTTATCGGCTGGTACGATTCAATCACCGACAGCGGCAATCTCAGCTATCAAGATGCCGTTAACGGCAGCAACAGCGGCTGGGTTTCCGCAGGCGTTAACGAGTTCTTTATGAACTACAATTGGACGACTCAAGATGTCAACACGACCGTTTCCACCATGCAGAACCTCGGCAAAAGCCAATACGAGGCCTTTGCGGGGCTTGATGTTCAGCAGAACTGCATGAACACATATTTCAGCTCAAATTATCTGCTCAACAACAGCAACAAATTGAAGCTCTCTCTTGCTCTTTACTGCCCGAACTCCACAATGGGTCTTTCCGGTGACGGTGCGGATTTCCACGAGGTTGAACGTCAATTCTATGTCAACGGCGGCGACCCCAGAAGCACTTCCTCAAGCGGCTGGGCGGGTATGTCAAGGTTCTTTGCCGACCACACGACGATCGTTTCTGCGCCGTTTGTAACCAACTTCAACTCC
>OMGX01000897.1_pt1 | contig 14980 bp, 12 predicted proteins | sample 1674381 | NCBI WGS metagenome assembly OMGX01 (sample SAMN05578582, study PRJEB25193) | human gut metagenome | biome: Human Microbiome; feature: human-associated habitat; material: feces | host: Homo sapiens | place: USA:Birmingham | reverse complement strand
CCACCGAGATCTACACTCTTTCCCTACACGACGCTCTTCCGATCTATCCACACATAGAATTTACAATAAGTCCAAAAAAGATTGTTATTGTCACATAATAAATACTATTTAAAATACTTTTAATAATTTCTCCTTTTTGAAAAATATTTATGTAATTATCAAAACTTGCTTCTGTTGGCCAAAATGCTTTCATTGATGACATGTCCGCAAAAATACTTACTTCTGGCTTCAAAGAAGATACAACCATCCATATCACAGGCGCTAAAAATAATAATGAAAGAATTATATTAAAAGTGTACATTATAACTTTAGACACTCTTTTTTTCTTTTTTATCCCCATAATGACTCTCCCCGTTCCTTTATTCTTTTTCTATCAGTATTCTCTTTAACAGCATAGAAATGCATACCACAATCAGAAAAAATACAACTGCTATACATGACGCATATCCTGCTTTTTTATATTGGAATCCTTGTTGATAAATATAATAAACCATGGTTCTGGTACTGTTTTGCGGTCCCCCATTGGTCATAAGATACGGTTGGGTAAATACTTTAAACGCCTGAATTGTAACATATACTACAATAAATGAAATCACACTTCTTAATCCAGGCAGGGTAATGTACCAAAATTTCTTTATCGCATTTGCACCATCTATAGCAGCTGCCTCATATAAATCTTCTGAAATATTATTTAAACCTGCTATAAAAATAATCATCTGATACCCTACACCCTGCCAAATAGACATTACTAAAATGGAATTCATGGCTTGGTCTGCGCTTCTCAAAAATTTTTGTTTTGGTAATCCCAGTATACTCAATACAGCATTAAAAAGCCCATTATTAGGATTATACAAAAACACCCACAAAATAGATACAACTGTTAAAGATGCAATTACCGGTGCAAAATATGCAGTCCTAAAAAATGTTCTGCCAAACATTTTCCTATTTACCAAAATAGCCATTCCCAAAGCCATTATTGCTTCAACAGGAACAATCGTAAAGGTAAAATAAGCAGTATTTTGCAGACATTTCCAAAACAATTTGTCCGACAGCAAAGTTTCATAATTCCTCACCCCTACAAATGTCATTTCATCTGGCTTTAACACATAAAAATCAGTAAAAGAAAATACAAAAGCCATAAATGCCGGCAAAATAAGAAAAACGAAAAGCAATATTACCGCTGGCGTTACAAATGTCAACCCCATTCTGGTTTGCCGTGAATGATAATTCGACCTTATTTTCATAACCTTTACTTTCCTCCATTTTGATGCAAATCAATTCTAAATCATCTTTTATTTTGCATAAGTTGCTTCCCACTCTGTGTCAAAAGCTTCTGCTATTCCATCTAAAGCCTCTTTTACATCTGCCCCTAATAAAATATCATAAAAAGCTTCTGAAAACTTTTGTGTGAAAATAGGATAATTTGGTGTAACAGGTCTCGCATGACCGGTTTCAAACAGGGTCTCCTTTACAATTTTGTTTGCTCCCTCTTCGTAATCATCTAATAAATCATAAGCTGAATACCTTACCGGAGGATATGCCGGTCCATCTTTTGTAAAGCTTGCACATGCTTCGGGGGATGATAAATAATGAATAAACTCCATAGCCGCATCAACATTCTCGCAATTCGGAGTTATTCCTACTGTCCATCCACCGGACGTACTGCCTGCATCCTGTTTTTGCTTTGGAATAAAGGTTACTCCCCAGTTGAAATCAACATCTTCCAATGTAGGCATAATCCATGCTCCTGCCAGTTTTGTGGCACATCCGCCTTCCTGAAATTCTGTAGCTGTCGGATCAATGTTTATCAGACCTTCATCTGCAAATTTCTGTAAATACTCTCCGGTTTCAATAGCCGCCTCTGAATTTATATATCCGTCTGCCTTGCTTCCATCTTCTGACAACAGTTCTGCACCATTTGCAATAAGAAATGGCTGAAATGCAACAATAATCCACTCTCCGCTCTTTTCCTGAATAAAGTTTCCTCCATAAATTTCATCTGTAGTAAGTTTTTTACAAATTTCATAATATTCGTCCCAGGTCCAAGCATCTTCAACTGTCGTAGGGGCTTCAATCCCCGCAGCATCCAACATATCTTTATTATAATAAAGGTTAATTATTCCCTCGCCCATACCTACAGCATAAAAATGTCCATCATATGTTCCCTGAGCTACTGTAGATGGCAGAAAATCTTTCATTTCTTCCTCTGTAAAGTATTCCTCAAGAGGAATAAACATACCTGAATTAGCATAGCTTGCAACATTTGGCCCATCTGCCATTAAAATATCCGGAAGACTGTCTGTTGCAGCAGCGGCACTTACCTTATCTTCATAAGCAAACGATTCACCTCTTGTATTTGCCGTTTCTACAATTTTTATTTTTCCTTCATATTCCTTGTTAAATTTTTCTACCATTGTTGCATACCATGCTGCTTCCGATTCCTGACTAATTGGATACCAAAACGAAAGTTCTACTGGTTTGTCTGCCGCATTGACTGTTACTCCAGATAATCCAATCATAGACACCATTGTTGAAATTAATAATACACTAATCGCTTTTTTTCTCATAAAATTCTCTCCTTTTATTTTTTTTGTTGAATTTATAGTTTTGTATACGTTTACATTTTCTGGTAAAAAAATAAATCTTCTCTCCTTTCTTCCTCTCAATTATGTAAACGTATACATTATGTTTTACAAAAAAACTTTACAAAAATATTTTAATATGTTATTATGTTATCATTGTATATATATTTTGTCAATACTTTTTTAAAGTTGTACAAATTAGACAATAAAGTTAAATATTCATAGGAGGAATCCATAAATGACAACCAGCAAAGATGTAGCTAAATTAGCTGGCGTTTCTGTTGCTACAGTATCACGAACATTTACTAAGAGAAATACTGTTTCTGAAAAGACCGCAAAACTTGTCCTCAATGCTGCAAAAGAATTAGGATACACCCCCAATAATATTGCTCGAAGTTTAAAATCCAACAAAACAAATACTATTGGACTTGTAATATCTAATATTTATAACCCTTTCTTTTTTCAGACTGCTGCAGTTATGTCCAAAGAACTTGAAAAACATAATTATAAAATATTGCTTTCCTTTAATAAAGAATATGATGAAAGTCTTTCTAAAAATATACAGAGTCTATTAAGCACAAAAGTGGATGCAATTGCTTTTACACCTATTATTTACGACAAAAACCTTCCTGAAATATTACATAACCGAAATATTTATTTATTACAATTATTAGGAAACAAGTATCCTGAATTCGATTCCGTCTTGTTCGACGACTATCATACTACATGTAATATTACACAATACTTAATTGATCATGGACACAAAAAGATTATGATGATTGCATCAACAGAAGACAGAAAATATGGAATGCTTGATACTCTTAAAAATAATAATATTTCTTCTTATGCCGGAAATTATGTTTCAGTACTTCATGTTAATAACCCTGAAAAAATCATTGAAAATGCTTTATTAAAATATCAGCCTACTGCTGTAATCCCGGTTTCACTTACTATTACAGAAGCATTTTTACGAGTTGCCAAAAAACTAAAGCTTCATATTCCTGATGATGTAAGTATCATCGGATATGACGATAATCTTCTTCTTGAATTATGTGATATCTCTGCTGTAGGACATGATATTGAAATGATAGGAAAAAAGGCTAGCGATCTTTTACTAAGTAAATTAAATAACACTTCTCCAGAAAGTATCCTTTCTCCTCAACACCTATTATTAAATACACGGTTTATTGAAAGAAAATCTGTAAAATACATTTAGATTACTTCATAAAAATAATTTTGACCTTTCCGTCTCTGCTACAATGCTGCCCAGAGCAGGAAACCTTCAATAATCTGATTTACTATCTGGAAAATACAATGCAGGAATGAATTATTCTGGTTCATTCCTGCATTATATTTCAATGCCAAACTTTAAATTACTCCTCTGTCTCCAGAAGATTCTGTGTTTCCACTGTTCCTTCTGCGCTTCCTGCATCTCCTTCTACAGAGACTACACTGTTGGCAGGTTCTGCCTCATTATAGGCAATGGTGATCCTGTCACCTACATCATATTTGACGATTCCCAGAAAATCTGTGATCGGAACATCAAAGATCAGATCGTCATGACCTTCCAGCACAATGTAATAATGGGTATTTCCATCGATTACGCCCTGCGCCATACGCTTAATCTCGCCGGTAAGCTTTTTGGTGTTTTCTCCGGCTACTGCCGCGCTGTTTCCTTTGATCATTTTCAGGTAGGTTTTTTCACACTGCTTCACCGTATCTCCAATAGCTACGTTCTGATACTTCTGGATATTCAGCATGGCATATTTTTTTACCAGACCTGCATTATCCTTCAGCGCAATGAAATAAGTAGGTTCGTCTGCAATATTCAGAAGAAGAGGGAAGGTTGCCCGGTAGCCCAGATTCTGTACCTGGCCTTCTGCAGATTCCATTGCGGAATACTCTTCTGCTCCCGGTATCTCATAATATTTTGTTTCCTTTGTTCTCTGGTTCATCAGAACAAAGCCTACATTAGAACGGTCTCCGCTTACAGAGGTTACGCCGGTATATACCCATACGTCATCATCAATGGCAAGATAGTTGTAGCCTTCTGTTGTTTTAAGACAGCCTTTCTGTCCCAGAACACTGTTGATAAATCCGTTGATCAGCGTACCGTGATAGTTGTAAAGCTCGATCAGAAGATCCGCCGGATAAGCACGGTCTACCCATGTAGGACAGTCTTTGATCTTATAATCTTTACATTCTCCTGTTACTGCATTACAGAGAACCACTCTTCCAATGGTCTGTCCGCCAAAAAGTCCGATATTGAATTTTTTCACAGGACATACCCAGTAAGGCGTTCCTTCTTCATCGATCTCAAAACTCAGCTGGTCAAAAATATATGTCGGGTATTTAAAACGCAGATGCCTGTAGATATTCCGGTTAAAATACTCTGCCTGAGAATATTTTATTCCGTCCTTCATCTTTACCAGTTCTGTATTCTGGGTAGCCATATCAATAGTAATATATGCCGGAATACCCTTGCTCATATTTGTCAGCCACTTAATGGGGCTTGCATACACAAGAGGGGTCACACGAACCGGACGTCCCTTATAGTTGATCTGGGAATAGAGATCGCTGACCTCAAACTGAGAAACCATATCTACCATGCTTCCCATTTTACGGTTTCCAAGAAGAGCTGCGGATTCCTTATCCAGAAGCGGAATCTGGTCGTAGCTGATCTGTTGGATATCCTCTGTAAAATCGCCGGTTTCCGGAACCATCAGATCCCGGTACTTTTTGGCATTGACGATAGGAGAAGAAAGAATACTTCCCAAAACGTATACAAGAACCAGAAGACCTGCAAATCCCACTCCCAGTTTCAGCACCTTCGAATGTCTGATTTCACCGGGAGAACGTACTCCCTTTTTTCCTGCGTAAAGCAAAAGTCCGAATACCACAACGGCAATCAGAAATGCCCAGAATCCGCTGGCATGGATATTGATCGCCGGGATCGCTATATAATAGTAAATACCGGCTGCCAGAAGGATCACCAGCAGCATTAAAAATTTGCCTTTTTTTCTGGAACCGGATGATCTTTTCCTGCTCATAAAAAATACCTCCTTATTTTTTGGATATCAGCTGCTTTTCCGGCAGCGTACCCAAGATTGTAGGATATTGTATCATCTTTGAACAGGAAAGTCACCTGAAATCAGAATTTTCTTCTAAATCTTAATGTTATCTTTATAAAGTCTCTCAGCGATTATAATACCTTCGTGGTCCACTTACTCATATCCCACACTTCATTTACCACATCCTGATAAAATTCCGGCTCATGGCAGATCAGCAGCAGACTTCCCCTGTACTCCTTCAGGGCTTTTTTCAGCTCATCCTTGGCGTCCACATCCAGATGATTGGTAGGCTCGTCCAGCACCAAGATATTTGTATCCCGGTTCACCAGCTTACACAGGCGCACCTTTGCCTGCTCGCCGCCGCTTAAAACCCGTACCTGGCTTTCAATGTGCTTGGTTGTCAGACCACATTTCGCAAGAGCGGAGCGGATCTCATACTGGCTATAAGAAGGAAATTCCTGCCACAGTTCTTCGATACAGGTATTTTTATTGTCTCCCTTTACTTCCTGCTGGAAATATCCGATCTGGAGGTTTTCTCCCTGGTCGCAGGAACCGGAAAGAGACGGGATCAGCCCCAGCATACTTTTCAGAAGGGTTGTCTTTCCAATTCCGTTGGTTCCCACCAGAGCGATCTTCTGACCTCTCTCCATATAGAAATTCAAAGGCTTTGACAGAGGCTCCCCATAGCCGATCACCAGATCATGTGTCTCAAAAAGCATTTTTCCGGGAGTCCGTCCATAACGGAAGTTAAATTCCGGCTTCGGTTTTTCCGCTGCCAGCTCGATCACATCCATTTTGTCCAGCTTTTTCTGACGGGACATAGCCATATTTCTGGTGGATACACGGGCCTTATTCCTTGCAACAAAATCCTTCAGTTCACTGATCTCCTGCTGCTGACGGCGATAAGCTGCCTCCAGCTGGGCTTTTTTCACCGCATAGACCTCCTGAAAATGATCGTAATCGCCCACATAACGGTTCAGCTCCTGATTTTCCATATGATAAATAAGATTCACCACTTCATTTAAAAAGGGAATATCATGGGAGATCAGAATAAACGCATTCTCATAATCCAGAAGATACCTTTTCAGCCATGCAATATGCTCCTCGTCCAGATAGTTGGTAGGCTCGTCCAAAAGAAGGATATCCGGTTTTTCCAGAAGGAGTTTTGCCAGAAGAATCTTCGTTCTCTGACCGCCGCTCAGATCTGTTACGTCACGTTCCAGTCCCAGATCCAGAAGTCCCAGCGCCCTTGCAACCTCTTCCACCTTAGCGTCGATCACATAAAAGTCATGAAGGGTCAGCTCATCCTGAATATTTCCCAGTTCCTCCATCAGTGCATCCATTTCCTCCGGATCCGCACTTCCCAGCATGTCGCAGATTTCGTTCATGCGCTGCTCCTTCTGAAGAAGAGGATCAAAAGCAGACTTCAGCACATCACGAATGGTCATGCCTTTTTCCAGGACTGCATGCTGATCCAGATAGCCTGCCCGGACATTTTTTGCCCATTCCACCTTTCCCTCGTCTGGCATCAGCTTCCCTGTCACAATATTCATAAAAGTGGATTTTCCTTCTCCATTGGCTCCGATCAGACCAATGTGTTCTCCTTTCAGAAGACGGAAGGACACGTCAGTAAAAATTGCTCTGTCCCCAAACCCATGCGACAGATGTTCTACATTCAAAATACTCATAAAATACCCCCTGATGATTTCTGTTATGTTCTATACAGGATCTCTGTCCTGTACTGTATCAGCATCTTTCTCTGTTTTTACAGAGTTTCGTCTGCTATTATATTATTTCTCATAACAAAAATCAATCAGAGGGTTGTTATAAAATGTGAAATTTCGCCTAATCTGCAGCTATCACTCCCAGACCGCTGCCAAGCCTGCCACCCTGCTTCAGATATTTCCTGGCATTTCTCTGAAGGCTGGTATTTTCCGGATAGTTTTCCGGATCCTCCATCAGGCAGTCAAAAATTCTTTCTTCCCCTTCCCGGAACTGAAAATCCACCGACTGAATCTCAAACATCTGCTGAAAGCGGAGAATATTGGAGTTTTCATCCAAAAGCTCCTTTAATCCGGGAAAAAGCAGCCAGGAATGGCATACATACGGAAGCTCTCCACCCCAGAATTTCCGTCCCATATCCAGAGATTCTCTGCAGGCTTCCGGACCCAGCGGCTGCCCCTCGGGGATATGTATACTGATCACCGGATCGCCCACTGCTGTCTTCCTGCTTTTACATTCAAATTCCCACAAAGATTCTGTTTTTTCAAACTGCAGTCTGCCCAGACGAAAAAGCGTCATTTCCACATGACGCCACAGCCATTCATATTCCTGAATCCCGTATTCCCCATATCTTCGGAAACATACCTGACACCAGACGGCAATATCGGAGAAGGTGTCAAAAAACACCCTGTCTCCGATTCCTGCTCTCTGATATTTCTCATATGTTTCACATGCAAGTCTGCAATAATAATAAAGAAACCTCTGTCTGTATCCGGCAAGAGATGCGATCTCCCGGAAAATTTCCTCTCTGTCTGTAAAAAACAGTTCACGGACATACTGATATCGGACTTCAGAGATCTCCTCATCCATTTTTTCCACAATACGCACTGCGCCGGAAGGCAGACCGATCTCTGTGCAAAACCTTCTCAGATCCATATTACCGCTCCTCTGCTTCTTTTCGGAATTCCCTGAGATCTACGGTCTCTCCTGTCACTCTGGATCTTTCTGCCGCAAGAGCGATCAGATGGCTTTCCACAGAAACGGAAGCTCCGGAGCGTACCTGGGCGCTGTCCTCTCTCAGATACCTTACAAAATCCTTCATCATATTTGTATCGCTTCCACTGTGCCCTGTAGGTGGTGTATAAAGCCGGATGATTTCCTTTTCCCCTGTGGAAAAATCAGAAAGCTCTATCTCGCCAAGCTCCATATTTCCCCTGAGTTCTCCTTTGGTTCCCATAATATGGATCCTTCTGGCACAGTTTTCCGTAAAGGCGCTCATAGTCATATTGACGGTTACATGGTTTTCAAATTCCAGATTCACAACCTGATGATCCACCACATTATTGTCACAATGGAACACACAGCGTCCATAAGGACCTGTCTTTAACGCCTCAAGAACTGCTTTCCTGTCGGTATCCGCAGATACCGCATGGATAAATCCGTCCGGCTCTGCCTTTGGATGCTCAAAGTAAAATTTGGGTGCATAAAAAGCACACTGATCCCTGTGAGGACATCCATCCAGACAATAAGCAGGAGCTCCTTCCGGTGCATTTTCATCTTTAAAATATGTCAGATCTCCAAAAGAGCTGACCTTTGTACAGGAGCTTCCTGCCAGCCACAGAAGAATATCCATATCATGGCAGCATTTCTGCAGGATCATAGGACTTGTTTCATCACTGCGTCTCCAGTTTCCCCGCACAAAACTGTGGGCATGGTGCCAGTAGCCTACCTCTTCAATATGCTGAATACTGATCAGCTTTCCAAGGCGGCCTTCCTCAATAAGATCTTTGATCCTGGAGAAAAAGGAAGAGTACCGGAGAACATGACAGATCATCAGGATCCTTCCATATTTTTCTGCCATATTTCCCATAGTGACAATTTCCGCAGCATCCGGAGACATAGGCTTTTCACAAAGTACATGATATCCTTTTTCCAGAGCTTTTGTTACCGGCTCAAAATGCATGGTATCCTGTGTGCATACAAGTGCGCAGTCTGCCATTTTTTCCTCTTCCAGTAATTCCCTATAATCCTGATAGCAGTGTTCCTCCGGTATCCCGTGAATCTCTGCGATCAGATTTCTTCTTTCTTTATCCGGTTCTGCTACTGCAACGATCTTCAGATCTTCCGGATGACTCTGAGCATAGGCGGCATACACCCAGCCGCCCCGCAAACCTGCTCCGATCAAAACTGCTGTTATCACTTTCATGTTTTTTCCTCCTCTTTTTAACCTTTTACCGCACCGCCGGAAAGAGCTTCCACAAAGAATTTACTGAACACACAGTACAGAATCACAGGCGGCAGGATAATAATCACCATCGCCGAAAACAGACCGTTGTAATTGGTGCGGAAGGATGTGGTAAACGTGGACAAAAGCGCCGGAACCGTCAGCTTTTCTCTGTCAACGATCACCAGTGAAGCCCAGTAATATTCATTCCAGTTATTCAGAAACGCCAGAACTCCCGCAGTCATGATTCCGGGTCTTGCAATAGGAAAGATCACTTTCCACCAGGTCATGGCATAACCGCATCCATCGATTCTGGCTGCCTCCTCAAGCTCATGGGGTATGTTTGCATAATAATTTTTGATGACAAAAAAGCTGACTGCCAGCCCGCTGCATGCATAAATAAAGATCAGAGCTCCTCTGGTATTATAAATATGCATTTTATTTACCAGATTATAAACCGGATAGGTAAGGGCTGTAGCAGGAATGAACATGGTGGAATACAGCATCAGATTTACCAGCTTTTTGCCTTTAAATTCCATTCTTGCCACTACATAGGCGGACATGGAGATCATCAGGATACTGATGACTACAGACACACCGGCAATGATCATACTGTTTCCGAAATATCTCATAACATGGAGATCCCGGAAGGTGGAAATATATCCGTCCAGACAGATGGAATCCGGAAGCTGGAACCCTGGTCTCGCCAGCGGATCTTTTTTCAGACTGGAGATGAACAGCCAGACCAGAGGCATCAAAGCCACCAGAACTGCCCATGCAAGGCAGATATAGGTAAATATCTTTGTTCCCCGGGACATTGTACGTACCTGAGAATTGGATTTTGTTTTTCTGTTCATGACTGACCTCCGTTTCTTCGGATTCTTTTTCCTTTAAAAAGCTGACTGTACAAAAGATTTACAAATACAATGATCAGCATACCTGCAAGGATCTGGATCACTGCCACAGCATTTGCACGGCCAAACTGTGTTCTTGTGCTTGTGATTGCAAGCTCACGGATCACATAACTGATACTGTAGGTTCCTGCTACCCCCTTCGTCAGGAAATAAACCTCATTGTAAAGCAGGAAACCTGCTGTTGCCGAAAGGATGGATACAGTACGAAGGGTGTCCTTGATCATAGGGATGGTGATATACCAGTCCTGTTTCAGACCGCTGGCACCATCCAGCATAGCTGCCTCCCTTACATCCTCTGGTACTGCCATAATATTTCCCAGGATCATCAATGTAGTGGTTCCTGTAAAAAAGATATAGGCACAGGTCATGGCAATAAATGCCGGTCCCTTGAGAAGAAGTATATTTTCAGAAAAATCCGGTTTAAATAAACGGATCACCGGATTTACTACTCCGTACAGCGGACTGTACAGCTGCAGAAAAATCATACCCATGGCTGCAGATGAGATCATGCTGGGGATGATATAGACATTTCTTGCAAATTTTACCCCCTTTACTTTACGTGAGAATGCAAGAGCGATCAAAGCAGAAACAGGGATCTGCACAAACACTCCCAGAAGCGCCCATATGGTTGAGTTCCGAAGAGCTTCCCAGAAGTACGGATACAGTTCAAAAATATATTTATAGTTGTTCCACATATCTGCAAATCCAAAAAACTCCGGGCTGGTGATATTGGTATAATCCCATTTGCAGAAAGAGGTTACAAAGACTGTTACAATAGGATAAAGATAAAATAATACAAATGCAATTACTGTGGGAGCAAGAAAGGCCAGGATAAAGCCTTTTCTCTTCCAGCTCATATTCCTTGTTTTCATGATCGGTTTCCTCCACTTTTTATGATGATAAAAAGGAGACGGCCGAAGCCGCCTCCTACTACCGCCTTTATGCAACAAGGGCTGTCAGCTCCTGCTTTAACTGCTCAAAACGTGCGTCAATATCGGTTCCTTCAACTGCTGATTCCATCAATGCATTGATGATAGCGCTTCCTACATCAGAACCCCATACGTAGTTCAGATCTGTTACTACAGTTTCTGCAGAGTTTACCTGTGTACACGCTTCTGCCAGCTTCTGAGTGATCGGGTCGCCGCTTTCTTCTGCAAGTGCCTTCAGGTCAAGTGTGGTATTACATGGATTTGCCTGTACACCGGTAAAGATCTTTGCCTGTACCTCAGGGCTTACCATATATGCCAGGAATTCCAGCGCCAGTTCTGTTTCCGCTTCACTTAAATTTGCAGAAATAGAATGACCGGATCCGGCTGTTACAACGGAAACATTGCCCGGGAAGATCTGAGATTCGATCTTATCTGCAAGACCGGCATCAATTCCGCTTGCATTCCATACACCATTAAAGAGAACTGCTGCTTTTCCGTTTTTATTAAAATCATCCATAAGGTTTCCAACATCTTCTGTGGTATGGTCAGATCCGTTTGCCTGGTCAAGTTTCGCTGCTGTCTTAAAAGCTTCTGCAAACGCTTCGGACTCAATTCCTTCCGGTGTCAGCTCTCCTTTAAGAAGCTCTCTTCCCTCTTCTGTAGATGCAAGAACTGCATTGATAATATAACGGGATCCCTGTCCTGCTGCATATCCATATGTATCTCCGCCCAGCTCATGAACCTTATCCATAGCTGCTCCAAAGCTTTCCCAGTCTTTAAATGCTTCTTCTGCAGTGATACCTGCCTGCTCAAATACCTCTGTGTTATACCAGAGTCCGCGGCTTTCCAGCTGGTCATGAACGGTATAAATATGACCGTCCACATCATTCTGTGTATAGTTCAGACCTACCGCATCCTGAAGATTGTTTTCATCAATATATGGTTTCAGATCAAGAACAAGCCCCTGGCTGATGGCTGCCAGTGAAAGAGGAAGTCCGCAGTCTACCATATCCGGGAAGTTTCCGCCTGCTACCTCAGCACTGACGATCTCATCTCTGTTCTCTACAGCGATCGGCTCAAACTTTACTTCTCCGTCTGCATGAGTTTTTGCAAACTCGTCATAAATATCTCTCATTACCTTTGCTGCCGGCCACTCGCTCTCATCATGGTAGTATCCGTGATAAAACTCCAGAGTGTCTTCTTCTCCCGCAAATGCAGTCACAGTAGATCCCATAACCGCTGCCATTGTCATTGCTCCTGCAAGAAGAATACTGATAGTTCTTTTTTTCATTTCTTTTCCCTCCATAACATGAAATAGTTTTCGTTTTCCGTCTTGTGCATTTCTGCTTAACTTGCATTTATTTTATTTCATTTTATGGTTGTTTTGAATGAAAGATATTGACTGCAATCCGGGATTATTTTTACTTTTTCACAAAAACATGGATTATTTTTACTTCAGAGAATGAATAAATTCCTCATCAGAGATTTCTCCTTTCAGAACATCATCAATTCCTTCCATAAAATTGTCTCTGGCACCGCTGCTCCACAGATTATCCGGAACCTGTATTCTGACTCCGGCCGCCTTTACTATATCGGCAGCCTGTACAAAACGCTCCATGCCCTTCTGATACTTCCGGATGTCCACATGGGGATTGGCAGGAACCTGCTCTGTTTCTTTCAGAATACGTTCCTGAACCGGAGTACTGAGCATATATTTTACAAACCGGACGCTGGCCTCCTGTTTTTTTTCATCTCCGGTTTTTCCCAGAATATACCCCAGACAGGCCGACTCACAGGATATCTTCTCTCCTTTTTCAGATGGAAGGAGGGCATAGGCCGCATCAATCTGATCTGAAATCATAGGTGCACCCCAGATACCATTGATATACATGGCTGTTTTTCCATCATTAAATGCATCGGTTTCATCTCGGTAGCTGTAGTCTCCATCTGCCCTGGAATACCGATAGATTTCTCTGAGTGTATAAAGAGCATCCTCTGCCGCACTTTCTTCCAGATAAAGCCGTTGATTTCGAATGGCATTTCCACTTACAGAATTCTGGACTGCCAGAAGATGATCCATAAAATAAAGGTACGCCTCCGACGACATCTGAAGACATTCCACTCCGTTTTTTTCTTTCTCTGCCCAGCTCTCAATCTGTTCACAGACTATCAGAAACTCCTCCCAGGTCTCCGGAATTTTTTCCACTCCTGCAGCTTCAAAAATTTCCCGGTCATACCAGTAGCCTCCACTTAAAAGGATCACATCCGATATGGTAAAAAGCTGCTCTTCCCCTGTAGTCCAGAAATCAATATTTACAGGAGCAAGATTACCTGCAAATTCCCGGTCTTCTCTGATATAAGGCATCAGGTCAAGAACAAGATCATTCTCCACCATAAACTGATAAACAGTATCTTTGCCTGAGCCTCCCAGAAAGACAAGATCCGGAATTTCTCCTGCCACCAGCAAATCCTCTGTCTTACGGACCATTTCACTTCCGGAGGGCATGGAAAGCTGATTCAGCTTCACATCAGGATTTTCCTGTTCAAAGTCCTGATAAATATCCCGCATGACCACATGATCCTCTTCCGTAGTTCCCCATCCGTGGATCAGTGTGATTTCCACTGGTTCCGGTGTTTTTTTTCCGCACCCTGCCAGACAAACTGCTAAAAAAGCCGCCACTGCTGTGATTACAGGAAACCTTCTTCTATTCTTCATCTCCGCCTCTTTTCCCACTTTGGTATTCCTTGGGAGAAACTCCTGTATATCTTTTAAAGATCCTGGAAAAATATCCGGTGTCATCAAAACCTACGGACTGAGAGATCTCATAAATCTTTTTATCGGTAGTTTCCATATATACCTTAGCTTTTTCAATTCTTTTTTTCAGGATCACATCAAAAAGATTCTGTCCGCTTTCTTTTTTATAAAGCCGGCTTAAATAGCTGCTGTTTGCATGAAGCTCCTCTGCCATATCGTTAAGGGTGATCTTTTGGCTGTAATTTTTTTCAATGTATTCCTGGATCTGATCATAAAGACTTTCCGCTGCTTTTTTCTCCGGCATTCTGACCAGCTGCTCCTCCAGTTCTTTTTTCTGTTTCTGAAGCTTCTGTGTTACCTTTTCCACCGCAGGAGGCAGCTCTTCCAGAACCGACAGCTTCAGTACATAATCTGCCACATCATATCGAATAGCTGTCCGGGCATATTCAAAATCCGTATAAGCACTCAAAATAATGGTCTGGGTTTCCGGATACTTTTCATAAAGCTGTCTGCATACCTCCAGTCCGTCAATCTCCGGCATCCTTATATCCGTAATCACAATATCCGGGTGTTCTTCTTCTACACACTGAAGAAGTTCTTTTCCATTATTAACTACACGGATCAGTTCACATCCCATTTTTTCCCAGTTCATCAGTTTTTTCAGAGCGGTTCTGAGGTAAGCCTCATCATCGGCTGCTGCTACTTTCCACATATACGCTTCCCCTTTCTGCAGGCAGAATGATCTCAGATCGGAAGAGCGTCGTGTAGGGAAAGAGTGTAGAT